>Ga0207702_10000815_pt1 | contig 32965 bp, 30 predicted proteins | sample KBSCornC62_FD_184302 | JGI IMG/M metagenome (GOLD analysis project Ga0207702, IMG submission 184302) | Corn rhizosphere microbial communities from Kellogg Biological Station, Michigan, USA - KBS Corn C6-2 (SPAdes) (version 2) | ecosystem: Host-associated > Plants > Roots > Rhizosphere > Soil ... | reverse complement strand
GGAACGCCTGGCTCTGCAGTGCGCTGCGGAACGCGTCGTTGTTCAACAAGGCGGACCGGAATGCGTCGTTGCTGAGCAGCGCGCTGCGCAGCATCGCGACGTTGGCCAGCTGGGTGCGGAACGCATCATTGTTCTGAAGCGCAGCGCGGAACGCATCATTGTTCTGCAAGGCCGTGCGGAACGCATCGTTGCTGGCCAGCGCCTGCCGGAACGCGTCACTGTTCTGAAGTGCAGCCCGGAAGGCATCGCTGTTCTGCATCGCGTTGCGGAAGGCGGCATTGTGCTGCATCGCCGTAAGGAATGCAGCGTTGTGCTGCAGCGAGGCACGGAACGCATCGTTGCTGGCGAGCGCGTTGCGGAAGGCGTCGTTGTGTTCCAGCGCCGAGCGGAACGCATCGCTGTTCTGCAACGAGGCGCGGAACGCGTCGCTGTTCTGCAGCGCGGTGCGGAACGCATCGTTGTTCTGAAGCGCTGTGCGGAAGGCATCGTTGTTGGCGAGCGCATTGCGGAAGGCGTCGTTGTGCTCCAGCGCCGAGCGGAAGGCATCGCTGTTCTGCATCGCGTTGCGGAACGCGGCGTTGTGTTGCATCGCTGTAAGGAAGGCAGCGTTGTGCTGCAGCGAGGCGCGGAACGCATCGTTGTTGGCGAGCGCGTTGCGGAATGCATCGTTGTGTTCCAGCGCCGAGCGGAACGCGTCGCTGTTCTGCAGGGAAGCGCGGAACGCGTCGCTTTTTTGCAACGAAGCACGGAATGCATCGCTGTTCTGCAGCGAGGCGCGGAACGCGTCGTTGCGGGCAAGCGCCTGCAGGAATGCATCATTGTGTTCCAGCGCCGAGCGGAACGCGTCGCTGCTTTGCAGCGCGTTGCGGAACGCGGCATTGTGCTGCATCGCCGTAAGGAACGCAGCGTTGTGCTGCAATGATGTGCGGAAAGCATCGCTGCTGGCGAGCGCGTTGCGGAAGGCGTCGTTGTGCTGCAGTGCCGACAGGAACGCGTCGCTGTTCTGCAGCGAGGCGCGGAACGCATCACTGCGCTGCAGCGCCGATCGCAAGGCATCGCTGTTGGACAGTGCGGTGCGCATTTCGCTGTTTGCCAACGCGTTGCGGAACGCATCGCTGCGCAGCAGCGTAATCATCGCCGGATCGTTGATGATCTTCTGGTAGGTATCGGTCTGGACGAATTTTGCCGCGTCCTGGTTGCCCAACTGGAGATCCGCGCTGCTCACCTGGCTCGCTTCGTAACGATGCGCCGGGGCGATCGTCGCTGCGGCCATTTCATTGGCACCGTGCGGGAACACGTCGCCCTTGTAGGCGACACCAATCGCCACCGCCACGATCGCTACCGCCACTGCGGTGACCAGTGCCTTCTTCTGCGTCGTCATGTTTGCCATGGTGCTGCCCCTCGGTTCGTGTCTGTGGTGGGTTCGTGACATGCGCCATCCGATGCGCGCCGCACGCCATCCAATACGGCGGGCGCCGCGAAAAGTTGGTGGCTCCGCGAAATCCGCCCCCCGTGGCTCGGGCAGGCTCTTCGCCGCAGCCATTTCCAGCAGGCGTGCGTGCAGCGACCGGGGAGGTTCCGGCGCAGGCCACGCCTCCCGCAGGGCCGCGTCCAGTTCCAGCAATTCGGCGCGGGCGGCGCGCAATTCCGGCGAACGCTCCAGCTCGGCCTGCAGCCGCGCGCGCCCGGCGGAATCCAGGTCGTGGTCCAGTTCCGCATGCAGCCACGCCATTTCGGGAGAGTCCATCATGCTGCCGCCACCCCGCGCGCGAAGAGCTTCTGATGCAATTCCTGGCGGGCGCTATACAGTCGCGATTTCACGGTCTTTTCCGGAAGGTGCAGGATTTCCGCCATCTGCGCGTAACTGCATTCGGCAAAGTGCCTCAGCACGATGACGACCCGGTGGTCGTAGGGCATTTCCATCAATGCTGTCTGGATCACATCGTGCATCTGTGCATCTCCAGCCATTTGCTCGGGCCCGCGCTCGGTACCTGCGAGCGGAAAATCCTCCACATCCATTGCAACCGCTTCCACGTGGCGCCTGTGCTTCAACCGGTCGATGGATTCATTCATCGCGATGCGGTAGACCCAGCTGAACAAGCGGTATTTCGCGTCGTATCCGGCTATGTTTTCGAACACTTTCAGAAACACGTTCTGGGTGGCATCCGCCGCCTCCGTGGCGTTGCCCAGCATCCGGTAGGCGACATTGAACATCGGACGCTCGTAGCACTCGATCAACTGCCTGAAAGCATCGGCATCACGCATGCGGAGGCGCACCACCCAGGCCGCGTCGGGTTCGTCGCTCATCCGCCCCATATGCGTCATATACGCCCCAGACCCCAAAAAGTTGGCGTGTCGCCGGATCACGCCACGCCACGGGACGTGGTCCGGCCGTGCGTCACGTGCCGCAGGTCACCGAGAACAGCTTGTCCATTCCGGAATAGCGAAAGACGTCATGGACGTGCGGATTGACGTTGATCAGGCGGATGCCCGAACCCGCCGCGACCAGCCGCTTGTGGGTCTTCAAAAGCACGCCGAGGCCGGCGCTGGAGATGTATTCGAGTCCGCCCGCATCGATCACGCAGGGTGGCGCGACTTCGTCCAGAAACGCCTGCGCCGTGGCCGCCTGGGCTGCATCCAGCCGCCCGACCAGCATGACGTGGCGGTCTTCTCCGTAGCGGATGTCAAGCATGGCCCTGCGCCATCCTCTTGGTGAAGGTGACCTTGCTCTCGCGATTGCGGTATTCGTAGTGGATCGCATCCACCATTTTCGAAACCAGGTACAGGCCCATTCCACCGGGCCGCCGCGCCGCGAGGGGTGCATCGACATCCACCTCCGGAACGCACGTCGGGTCGTAGGGTTCCACGTCGTAATCCGTCAGGCTGACCTCGACCGCGTCGCCGACCCAGTCCAGGCGCAACGTGATGTCGTGGTTCGTGCCCCGGTTGTACTTGACCATGTTCACGAACAACTCCTCGATCGACAGGTCCACGGGCAGGCGCAACGCAGGGTCGGCGCGCCGTTCAGAAAAAAAAAGATCGGTCGCGGCAACGATGGCCTGCAATTCGTGGACGGAACGCTTGAACGTCATTTCCACGGTTCCCCCATCCTCCCGAGTACGCGCCGACGAGCGTCGCAACCCTTGGCGCTACGCCACCGCCAGAAAGCACCCCGGCCACTATAGCGCCAATTCACCAGCCCGATTGCAATGCGATCCGTGACGGTCCGGGATTGCCGCGCCGGCCCGGCGTCACCCGTTCGCCCATGCGATGGTCGTGCTTGCATCGTGGCATCCGCGGTACGAGACTTGCCGGTGTTCGAGGCCCGACTGTCACTGGTGGGAATGAGGGGTGAGCGTGGACAGCATCGGGCAAGCAGGGGAGGACGTCACCCGCAAGGATTTGCTGGAGGCCTTGCTGGCCACCACCCGGGCGCTCGGCGGCCCGGAAACCGGATCGGCCACGGCGGAACTGGCCGAGGCGGCGCGCGTGCACACCGGTGCCCGCACCGCGGCACTCTGGCGGCGCGACACGCAGACCGGCGAACTGACCCTGGTGGTTCCCGCCCGCGATCCGCCACCGCGGCTCTCGGCTGGAGCGGGTCTGGCCGGACGCTGCGCGGAGGGCGGCCGCATGCTGCTGGAAGTCGATGCGGGAACGGCCGTGGATGTCGCCGCGATAGCCGCGGTCGACCAGGACCGCCGACACACGGGGGCAGTCCTCAGCCTGCCGCTGGTGGCGGACGACGTCGTGCTCGGCGTCCTGCAGCTTCTATACGAATCGGGCCGCGGCTTCGACCCGAACACGGTGCTGCTCGCGCAGGTTCTCGCCGCCGAAGGCGCGCTGGCGTTGCGTCAGCAGGGGCCCGGCGAAACCAATACATTGCACAGCGAGGTGGAAGTCGCGCGTGCGATCCAGCGCAGCACGTTGCCCACGCAAATGCCCGCCGTGCCGGGATACGACTTGTACGGCCACTTCCAGCCTGCGACCTACGCCGGTGGCGACATGTTCGACGCGGTGAAACTTCCGATGGGCGTGTTCCTGCTGCTGGGTGACGCCACCGGCCACGGCTTCGGCCCCGCGTTGTCGGCGATGGAAATGCAAGGCATGCTGCGCGTCGCATTCCGGCTGGGCGCCAGCCTCGACGACGCCTATCGGCACGTCAACAACCAGCTGGCCGAGGATCTTCCCGAAGACCGCTTCATCACGGCGTTCATGGCGTACCTCGACGCCAGGACACACAGCGTGCGTTACCACTGCGCGGGCCAGGGGCCGCTGCTGCTCTACCGTGCGGGTGATGACCGCTGCGAGTGGATTGAACCGACCACGTTCCCGGTGGGAGTCATGGAGCTGGCCGAAGTACCCCAGGCGGCGACGCTCGAAATGGGCGAAGGCGACATCCTGGCCTTGATTTCCGATGGTTTGTACGAACGCGTCGATGCCGCCAACGCCGAGTTCGGACCCGAGCGCGTGGCCGAGATAATCCGGCGCGGGCAGCACCTGCCGATGGCGGAATTGTGCCAACGCCTGCTGGTCGCGGCCGACACCTTCGCCGGTGGGATCGCTGCAGCGGATGATGTCACGCTGATCCTGGTGCGGCGGCTGCCCGACACGGACGCGCGGCTCGCCACGGCGAAATCGCCCGCCGCGCAGGAAAGCAAACAGCATGCACAGGACGGGTGATCGCTCACCTTCATTCTCGTCTTTCCTGGGCTGCGCGCAGCGCAGAACCCGGAATCCGGTTTCGCTGTTCCGGTCCCACCGACAGCGGTAAACCGATCCCCGCCGCGCTATGCTTGACCGATAGCAAGTCGCGGCACTCGAACCCATAGGGGCCGGAGCATGGCTGACGTCTTCATTTCCTACGCCCGTGCCGACAAGGCGCGCGTCGCGCCTCTCGTGGCTGCGATCGAGGCGAAGGGCTGGTCGGTGTGGTGGGATCCGGCGATCAGCCCGGGCAAGGAGTTCGACGACGAGATCGACGTCGAGTTGCAGGCCGCCAAGTCGGTACTGGTGGTGTGGACGCCGACTTCCGTTGTCTCGCGGTGGGTACGCGGCGAAGCGCGCGACGCCGCCGAGCGCGGACTTCTGGTTCCGGTGCGCTTCGATCAGGCCCGCCTGCCGATCGACGTGCGCGCAATCCACACCACCGACCTCGACGACTGGAAGGGAGATCCGGCCAGCGTGCCGGCGCAGGAGTTCATGCGTGCACTCGACGCAATGATTGCGCGTGCAACGACTGCACGCGCCGCGGAGGCGGTGGGTGCTGCCGCGCCGGCGGCGGCTCCGGAAAAACCGAAGCCGAAGTTTTCGATCTGCGTATTGCCCTTCCTCAACATGAGTGGCGACCCCGAGCAGGAGTACTTCAGCGACGGCATCACTGAAGACATCCTCACCGACCTCAGCAAGATCTCGGCCTTGTCGATCATCTCGCGCAACGGGTCGTTCCTGTACAAGGGAAAGCAGGTCGACATCCCCCAGGTCGCGCGCGACCTCAGTGTCACGCACGTGCTGGAAGGCAGCGTGCGCAAGGCCGGTGGCCGGGTGCGCATCACCGCGCAGTTGATCGACGGCGCGGCCAACAATCACGTCTGGGCAGAGCGTTACGACCGTGACGCCAGCGACATCTTCGAATTGCAGGACGAGATTTCACACGCGATCGTCAAGGCGCTGAAGCTGCGGCTGCTGCCCGAGGAGAAGAAGGCCATCGAACGGCGCGGCACCGAAAGCGTGGAAGCGCATGACCTCTACCTGATGGCGCGGCAAATCTACGTCACCAGTCGAGAAGATGAACGTGCCTCGCAGGCCATCGTGCGCACCTGCACGCGGGCGGTCGAAATCGACCCGAATTACGCGCAGGCGTGGGCGTTGATGGCGACGGCCTTTCGAAACCTGCGTGAGCTCGGGGTGGAATCGGACGACGGGATGGCGGCTGCGGAACGGGCGCTGGCGTTGGACCCGAAGCTGGCCGAAGCGCATGCGGTCAAGGCCTACATCCTGCAGATGAAGGGGGCCATGGATGAAGCAGTCGCGGAGGTCGAGATTGCCATGAAACTGGACCCCGAATCATACGAGGCGAATCGCACGGCAGGGCGCCTGAATTATCAGATCCATCGATTCGAAGACGCCGCGCGATTGTTCGAAAAGTCCGTGAATCTGATGGACTCGGACGTCAACTCTGCGATGATGCTGGTCAGCTCGTACTATGCGTTGGGCGATGTAGCCGGGATGCGTCGTGCTGCCGAAGTTGCGGCGAAGCGCGCAGATGCCGTGCTGGCGCGCGATCAGAACAACTCGGGAGTGATGGCCTACAGCGCTCATGCGCTTGGGGCACTGGGCGAGGGCGAGCGTGCCAGGGCACGCATGAGCCGGGCATTGCTGATTGATCCCGACAATTGGGACATGCGCTACAACTTCGCATGTTCGCTGAGCGCTTATCTCAAGGACAGGGAAGCGGCGCTCGAGATGCTCAAGCCTCTGTTTGAAACGATGACAGGGCCCCTCTTGCGATACGCGAAGGCCGATCCGGACCTTGAATGCCTGCATGATGATCCGCGTTACCAAGCCATGATTGCCGCCGCCGAAGCGCGGCTTGCGGCGGCGAAATCTTCCGCAGCATCGGAAAGCAGCCAACTCGCGTAGGGCAGCTCGCCGACGTTCGCCCCCTTCGGAACGAAGGGGGAAGACAAACGTGAAGCCCCTTTGTGCCGAAGGGGGTGAGTGAACGCGGGTGCATCGCCGCTTGTCTTCCCCCTTCGCTTGCGAAGGGGGATCGAGGGGGATGGCTTCCCGCATCGTGATGACAACATCCCCCCGCCGCTGCGCGGTCGCGCTGCGCGCGCGTTCGCTTCGCTCCGCCCTTCGTTCCGAAGGGGGGGCACCCCCTACATCTTCCCCGCCTCCAGCGGCCGCTGGCGGTGCATTACCGCCCACTCCACGTGCTCGGCCAGCGAAGCCTCGCCCAGCGCGCGCAGGATCTCGCGCTGCTCGTCGGCATCCTCGGCCTTGTCCAGCGCGGTGCGCGCATTGCCGAACACGCGTTCCATGAAACGATACTGGCGGATCAGTTCGCGGTCGGCCTTGCGGAACGAATACGCCTCGCGCACAGCGGCGAAGATCGAGAACACCGCCATCACCACGATCAGGTTGTTCTTGGCATCGACCGACAACCGATGCACCAGCACCGCCAGCACCACGCTGATGAAGATGCCGGCCAGCAGGCACATCGCGCCGATCGCCTCGTTGATGCGATGGCTGCGTTCGCGCTGCTCGGTGCGGACTCGGTAATAACCGAGTTCTCCGTGCGTGGCATCCCCGACCCACTCGTCGATCACCCCGCGCAACGCCGTCTCGTCCTGGCGTTCCGGCCACGCCTGGGCGAACAGCCCGGCGCTGCGCATCACGTTGCGCACCCAGCCCAGCTCGATGTCCTGCTTCTGCATCAGGCTGTCGCGGGCGAACTCCGGATCGCCGGTCAGCGAGATGCCGGCGCGCCGCCAGTAGCACTGCACGCGCAGCCCCTCGGCCAGCGCGCGATAGTCGAGGTACTTGCGATGCCAGCCACGCCGCCGCGCAATGGCGCTCACCACGATGCCGGTCGCGAACAGGAACAGGAACACGAACAACATTTCGTCCTGCTCGGGAAGATTGTCGTACATGGTGAAGGCCACGCCCATCACGAACGCGACCAGGTAGATCACGCGCATCGCCAGCAGCACGCGTTTCTGGAAATGGATCGCCAGCCAGTCGGCGGCGCGGAACAACGCCGCCGGCGAGGGTTGCGCAGGCGTGGCGTCGTGCGCCGCGGAAGTCCCGTCGTCGATGCCGGCACCGCCCGCTTCGATCTCGGCGCCGTATTTCGTGGCATCCAGATTGAAGACGTCGGTGTGCGCGAACACCGTGCGAAAGGCCTGCGGCATCGGCGCATCGGGTTCGGAAGCTTCATCCAGGTTGCGCCAGACCACCTGCCCAGGCTGCAGCGGGGCGATGGGCGCGCCGCCGGGCGTGTCGCGTGAGCACACCAGGTGGCACAGCAGGCGCTCGTCGCCGCCGCCGTACAGGCTGGGCCGTTTGTCGCGCCTGCGCTCGATGCCGCCCGGAGGCGTGCCGGTCAAGAAATAGTCCACGATCTGCGCGGTGCCGCCCAGGCGATGCGAAGGCTTGCCGTCCCAGATCGCCAGCAGCAAATGGCAATGCCGCGCCACGAACATCCCGACCTGCGCATACTGGCGATTGCGTTCTTCGCCCGGCGCCGAGACCGCGGCGTGCGTATGGCCCGTCAGCAGCGGCAGTTCGATCAGGCGCGCCCTTGCGCACAACGACTCGAAGCGCGCACGCGCCGCGGTGTCGGTGAAATCCTGCGCGTACATCTCGCGCGCAAACGGCAGCGGCGCGATGAGTTGTGCGCCGAAATTCAGGCCCTCCTCCGCCACCAGTTGGTCGCCGCCTTCTGCCAACGGCGACAGGATCGTCAGCGGCGCGTGCGGAAAATCGTGCCGCAATTGCACGAACAATTCCCGCACGCAGGCGCGGATGGCCTCGACCTCGCGCGCGGCGAGGTTGCGGTGGCTGGTGACGCCGACGACCAGCGGCGCGCGCGCAGCATTCGCTGCCGAGGTGTTTGTCTGCTCCGAATCGACCATGTCCATCGCGACGGCCCGTTCGTGGTTGCCGGTCACTTCAGTTGCGCGCCATCCGTTGCGTGATTGCAGAAGCAGTCTCCCGCTTCCGGCATTCTGCCGCAATTCCTGCTTCGCCATTTCCCTATGGGCGAAAAGGGGAGCGGCCGATCTTCCGGCGACAACCGCGCTATTTCATGATCGGATTGTTGCGGATTGTCGGATCGATAACGCCCAACTTTCCATCCGAACGCTGGATCACCAGGTCGAACTTGAATTCGGCCGGCTCGGGGTTGGCATCGAGCAGCGAAAGCTGCACGGTGCTGCCCCGGGAAGCGAATGTGCGCCTCGGGAACGCCGCGTGCCCGAGCGGGTCGCGACCGCCGCCGCGACGGCGCGACATCTCGTTGAAGCTGATCCCGACCGGACTGTAGGTGTATCGATCACCTTCGCGGGCAGATACGGAGAACTCGAGAAACACCTCGGCAGTGACGACGATCGGATCGTTGATCCTGCCCTGGCTGACCGTGCCGTGGCCGGTGTCGGTCAGCTCGATATCTGCGCCGGTGGAGCCGCGGCCGATCTCGAGAAAATCCGTGACAGTGACGGAAATCCTCGCCGTTGAGCATGCTGCGTGGTCAGTGGACATGCGTGTCTCCTTCAGTGAGTGGGGATGGCTGACCGGTAACCGGCCAGGGTTGCAGCGGCACGTAACCGCTCGCGTTCAGGCGATCGAACGCAATGCGCGCATGCGTCGCATCCCCGGTCAGTTGGCACAGTCGCAGCCAAGGGTCGAGAAGGCGCCAGTAGTACGAGTTCGGCGCGCGTGTCGCGAGCAATCCATGCGCCTGGGTCCAGGCCGCCGGCAGCGTGTCCGGTGATTGCGCCCGTTGCAGCGCGCCCAGTACCAATAATGCTTGGGCGCGGTCGGCCAGGCTGCTGTCGTCGACCGCGTCCTTCGTCGTCTCGTTCTTGGCTTCGACGAGCGATCGATGGGCAGCGTCCATCGCCGATCGCACGTCACCGCCGTGCCATGCAATGCGGGCGCGCAGCAGCCAGCCGCGGCTGAGCACGCGATGGATCTGGGGATTGCCCTGCAATATTTTGGATATCCCGAGTTCGCGGGTATGCGCCATCGCCACGGACAATAACTTTTCGGCCTGATCAGGGCGATCCGCAGCGAAGGCGTATGCCGCGCGGGTGACCTGCACGTTCGCCAGATTCACCCGCCAGGGAACGTTTTCCGGGTCGTGCTTCGTCAAGGCCACATAGGTGTCAGACACTTCGGCCAAGGCACGCCGGCTCTCCTCGTTCCGGCCTGTGGTGGCCAACGATGTAGCCAGCAGTTCCTGCGCATTGGCCCATTCCGACAACCGACGGAAGTCACCCGGGTGCAAGGTGCGCAGGCTCGCAAGCTGGCGCGCCTGTTCCCCGAACAGGCGCTGGGCGTCCGCGAGGTCGCCGCGTTGTTCGGCCACGTTGCCGAGCCACGAGATGGTGTCCGCAACTTTCGAAGCCAGGTCGGCATCGTCGGGTCGGCGCCGGGCGAGTACTTCCATTTTCGCCAGCTCCGCCTCGAACCCCTGCTGCGCGGCGTTCAAGTCGCCGCGGTCCAGTGCCAGCACGGCCAGGTTGTGTTCACCGTAGGTGGCTTCGAGTTGCCAGTCCTGGTTGTCGGGATCGATCTTCGCCAGCGCGAGCGTGGAATCGCGATACCGGGTCAACCACTCATTGGCGTCCGCCAGCTTGCGCTGTTGCCAATGGACGTAACCGATCCAGTATTCGGCCTGCGCACGGTCGTACAGGAAACGGCCGTCGTGCGGATGGCGTGCGACCAGTTCCGCGCTGCGCTGCTCGGCGCGCTGGAACGAATCCATGGCAGCGCCGTAGCGTGCTTCCTTCAAGCGGATTTCGCCGATCTGCACCAGCGCACGGGATTGCTGGGTGAGTTCGATGTCGGACAGCGAACCGGGGCTGCTGGCGGCAAACAGCGACATGGCCTTGTCGGTCACCGCGGCCATCAGGTCCAGCCGGCCCATGCTGTCGAGCTTGTCGTGCAGGTCGCCGAGCATGAAGTTCAGTGCGTCCTCGGTTTGCGCCTGCCGCTGTCGGGCTTCGTTGCGGGCGATGTATGCGGTGATGGCCAGTCCCGCGGCGATCGTCATGCCGACCAATGACGCCGCGGTGACGGCTAGCAGTCGATGGCGGCGACGCTGCGCTTCGCGGTGGACCAGCGCGTCGAAACCGACACCGAGCATGCCTGCGATGAGTTTCAGCTTGGCGCCGTGCTTGCCGCCCTGGCCGGGACGCACGTCGGCGGCGATCGGTTCCGTCCTTCCGGTTGTCGGCCGACCGTCGGAATCCGGCAAGCAACGCAGCGCAGGACAGAAGCATTCCTCGGCTTCCCGGCCGGGCATGTCGGTGGCATCGGGTTCGCCATCCACGATCAGGCAGAAGATCCGTTCGCCGCGGCCCATGCGCTTGTAGGCCAGCACTTCCTCGTTGACCCAACGCGACACGGCCGACGCGGGCGAACACAGCACGATCAGGTTTTCCGATTGCGCGAGCGCCTCATTGACCTCGCGGCCAAGATCGGTGGCACTCGCGAGTTCCTCGCGATCGCGGAAGATCGGATTCAGGCGGCGCGGAATTTCCCCATTCGCTGTCTTCGTCCCGACCAGCCGAGATGGCACGCGATACGTTTCGAGCGACCGGTGCAGCCAATCCGCCCACGCCTTGTCGCGGTGGCTGTAGCTGATGAAGGCGCGATAGGTGAAACGCGAAACCGGCGACTCGGCCATGGCCGCCTCCGCCCTCGGGTCATCCTTGACGGATGCGACCCTCGCGAAGCGCTCGGGAATCGCTTTCGTCCGGAAAAGGAACTCTGCCAGAACCGTGCGGGCAGCGGAAGTGCATCCGTCCTTGCGTGATGGAACCGCTTGGGCGGCAAAAAGTTCAGTCGGCTTCCCGCGCTTTCGTCATTCCGGGGCGATGCTCAACCGGAATGTCTCCAACGTCGTCATTCCGGGCGGCCTGCGACGGCATCGCAGGCCGCCCGGAATCCAGTGTTTTGGCTTTTAGGAGTTGGACACCCGGTCCTGCCCGCGGAATGTGCGGGCAGGACCGAAAAACTCCTATTGCTTCGAAGCGTGGGCGTCTACTTGTTGTTGACGGTTGGGTCGCCTGGATTGTCCAGGCTAACCGTCCCCGTTCCGCCAATGGATGCCATGCAGGCGGACAAATTGCCGCTGACGCAGGCCATGATCAACTGTTCCGCCTGTGTAAACCACGAACCCGACGACGTGGCAGTCGCGGCGCTTGCCGCGCTTGCGCTACATGCGAGCACAAGTGCAATCAGCAGAGTCGCGGGGGGGTAGTCTGCGTTCCATGATGCTCTCCTTCTGTGGTTGCGGCGGGATTGCCGCGGTGAAACAGCGATGGAAAACGTTTGACTGACGCGCTTGCTGCTTGGCATCAGTTGTTCTTGATGCTCGGGCCGGTCGCTTGCGCGCGCGGGCTTGAGGCGGCTGTGCTGTACTGTTTTCCGTTGAGTGTCACGACGATGGTGTAGGCGTAATAGACCGCCGGGCCATTGTTCTGATTGTCGTCCGCGACGGTGATTTCGCTGCTGCTGACGCTCGGGGTACCGAATGGCGGATTGGGCAATCCGCTCAGCGACGTGAACGTGAAAGTCTGGTTGGAGGCGCGTTCCCATTTGATGGTCTGATTGCCGTTGTTGACATCGTGGATTTGCGGGTTCACGGTGACCGGTGGATTGGCGCTGGTATCAAGCGAAACTTGCACGGCCATGGCATGTCTCCTGTACGGAAGCGGCGCTAGGGGCGGGCCGCGTCGCCTTGCATGGTTTGCGCGAGGCGTTGCTGGAATGTCGCATTGACCGGATAGTCGATGTGCTTGCCCACCAGCAGCGCCACGAAGTCCGGTGTGCGATAACCCATCGCGTTCAGCTTCGCGATGATCGGGCGCGCGGGGTCTGTCTGGTCGAGCCGCAGCAAGGCTTCCGCGTATGCGGCAAGAAAATTCGGGTCGTCACCGGCGCGCAGCGCGGGTTGCAGCAGGTCGCGCGCCTGTGTCCAGTCGTGTTGCGCGGCGGCATTGTCGTTGCGTCGTGCGGCGATCTGTCCAAGCAGCAGATTCGCCTGCGCGTCGAGCAATACCTCACGACGATCATCCGGTGCCTTGGCGCGCAATTTCTCGATAATAATTTGTGCAGATCGTGTGGCACTTTCCGCTGCGGCGATGCCGCCGAGATCGAGCTGCAGGCTCGCACTTTCAAGTTGCGACTGCGAAAGCTCCCACTGAAAGTAACTGCTGATGGGATCTTTTTTCAGCAGTGCTCCTAGCATTTGTACGGCTTGCTCGTCCGCGCTTTTGGCCTCATCGAGTCGGCCGAGTTGGCGCAACAGTCCGCCAGCCTGCTGGCTGTAGAGTGCAAAGCTTTCTTGCCACCCTGTATTGGCGGGGTCGAATGCAAGCAATGTCTTTGCTTGTATGACGGCTTCGTCGGTGTAGCGCAGACCTGCAGCCATTTCGCCCGACCATGCAAGCGTGCGGCCGAGAATCGCATTGTTGATCAGTAAGCTCTCCAATGCGGAACGATTGCCTGCCTCCTGCGACGCCGACTTCGCCTTGATGCGATGCTCGGCGAGATAGTCTGCGATCGCTTGATCGAGCTGGCCACGTTCCAGTGCCAGTTTGCCAAGGTTGTCCCAGCTATCACCTACATACTCTTGCCAAGTGGGATTCCCTGGCTCAGTTGCAGCGAGGAGTCGATAGAGCTTCAACGACGCTTCGTATTCGATTTGCGTGCTTTGGAAATTTCCACGTGCTTCCAGTACATGGCCGATGTTGTTCCTTATCAGCGCCAGGTCAGCTGTTGTTTTACTGTCTCGGGGCTCGGTACTGTGCACTTTTTGCAGCAACGTGCTGGCCGTTTGCCAAATCTTGAGCGCGCCGCTCAGATCGCCCCGCTGCCAAAACGACACGCCGACCATGTTCAGGCCCTCGGCCCAAGTCGTTTGACGGCGTGTGTCGTCGGGTGCACGCCGCGCCAGCTCCGCCGCCAGTGCAGCGGCCGATTGGTACGCTTTGATCGAATTCGCAAGTTGCCCGTGTGCTTCGGTCATCACGATGCCGATCTTGTCCAGCGCCTTCACCCGCATTTCCAGCGCGGCATCGCTGGCGTCGGCGGGCGGCAGCGACGCGAAATAGGCCAGTGCCTTGTCGTCCACCGCCTGCATGATGTCGAGGCGGTGCACCTGATCGAGCTTGTCGTTGAGGTCGCCGAGCATGAAGCCGACCAGGCCCTCGGCCTGTTTCTGCCGGCGTACGGCGGCCTGTTTTGCGACCACGGCTTCTTGTTGCGCAATGACCGCGCGGTGGCGCGAAACCAGCGCGACGATCGCCAGCGCGATGGTTACCGCCATCACGCACACGGCGAGCGCGGTGATCGCGGTCATGCGCCGAATGCGCCGTTGTTGCTCGCGCTGCTTCAACGCGTCGAAGCCGACGTCGAGCATGCCGGCGATCAACCTCAGCTTGGCGTTGGGCTTGCCATCCTTGCCGGCACGCGCGTCTGCGGCGATCGGTTCGGTGCGTTCGGCGGTCGGCTGCCCGTTCGCATCGAGCTTGAAACGCAGCGCGGGGCAGAAGCACTCTTCCGGTTCGCGGCCGGGGATGTCGAAGGCATTCGGTTCGCCACCGACGACCAGGCAGAAGATGCGGTCGCCTCGGCCCATGCGCTTCCAAGCCAGCACTTCCTCGTTGACCCAGCACGACGCGGCCGACGCCGGCGAGCAGATCACGATCAGGTTTTCCGATTGCGCGAGTGCTGCGTTGACCTTCTCGGCCAGGCTGTCGGCGCTGGCGAGTTCGTCGCGATCGCGGAAGACCGGATTCAGGCGGCGCGGGATCGTGCCGTGCGCAGTCTGTTTGCCGACCAGCCGCGATGGCACGCGATAGGTTTCCAGCGCCTTGTGCAGCCAGTCCGCCCACGCCTTGTCGCGGTGGCTGTAGCTGATGAACGCACGATAGGTGAAGCGGGAGACCGACGGCTCGGACATGCGACGCCCCCTGCACTCGACGCTGCAACGCACCGTCCGTGGCTCGGCACGATCGTCGGGCGCGCAGGGCGCTGGCGGGTCGCCACGATCCCTTATGGACGGATCGCGGGGCCGAAACTAGCACCAAATGTGAACCGTGTCACGTTTTGCTTGAGTGACTCAGCGGTCCAGCGGCTTGGCCATCCGCAACAGTTCGACGGCGAACCCCCGGCGTTCGTACAACGCCCGGGCACGCGCGTTGCCGGCGAACACCGAAAGGGTGAGCAGTCTGCAGCGGTTGCGCTTGCCCCACTTTTCGGCATGTGCGAGCAGGGCGCTGCCGATGCCTTCGCCGTCGTGTCCCGGTGCCACGGCGAGATCGGAAATGTGGCAGGCACGAACGCCCGAGAAAAAGTCGAGTTGTACCTGCGTGTGCAGGAAGCCGACAGGCCTTCCGCCCGTACCGATGGCCACGAAGAAGCGATCCCTGGGCGGCATCTCGAGCAGCGCGCGCGCGATGTCGGCGCGGATTGCGGCCGCCGTTTCGCGCTTGCGCCGGCCCTTCGGCAATTCGAACGACACGAAGCGCGACGCCAGCGACAGGATGAAATCCGTGTCGCTAAGCGTTGCAGGGCTGATGGTGATCGATTTTTTGCGTGGTAGCACGACTCGCCTTCCCCCTCGTCATTCCGGGGCCGTCGCCGGGTTGATCGGCGACGGAACCCGGAATCCATCTTTGGCTTGTGGGGTGCTCGAAAAATGGATTCCGGGTTCTGCTCGCGATGAAGCTGCGAGCAGCCCCAGAATGACGAGCAAGGCACGTCCCCCGAAACGGGACTGGCCTGGTATCAACATCATCAACCAAACAACGCATCCGGCATCGCGAACACACTGTCACCGCCCGCCTGCATCGCGGCAAGGTGCGCGCGGGTGCGCGGCAGGATGCGATCGAAGTAGAAGCGCGCGGTCAGGCGCTTGGCCTGCTTGAAGTCTTCGGAATGCGAGGAGGCTTCCGCCGCGGCGACGCTGCGCGCCCATGCGTAAGCCAGCGCCACGTAGCCCGAATACATCAGGTAATCGAACGCCGCAGCGCCGATCTCGTCGGCGTTCGAGACCGCGCGCACGCCGAGTCCTTGCGTGACCTCGGTCCATTCCTTGGCCAGCGCGGACAATTCCGGGATGAAGTCCTTTGTCGAGGCGTCGCTCGCATGCTGCGCGCAGAATGCGCCCAGTTGTTCCAGGAACAACTGAAGGCCTTCGCCGCGCTGCTGCACGATCTTGCGGCCCAAGAGATCCAGCGCCTGGATGCCGGTGGTGCCCTCGTAGATGGTGGTGATGCGCGCATCGCGGACGTATTGCTCCATGCCTTGCTCCGCGATGTAACCGTGGCCGCCGTAGATCTGCAGCGCCAGGCTGGTGCACTCGTTGCCGCTCTCGGTCAGCATCGCCTTGATGATTGGAGTCAGAAACGACACCAGCGCCTCGGCGCGCTTCACTTCCTTTTCGTCGGTCGAACGATGCTGGACGTCCACCAGCGTTGCGGCATACAGGCCCAGCGCGCGGCCACCCTCGATCAGCGACTTTTGCGTCAGCAGCATGCGACGGATGTCGCCGTGCACGATCAATGGGTCGGCCGGCTTGTCGGGAAACTTCGGTCCCGACAACGAGCGCATCTGCAGGCGTTCACGCGCGTAGGACAACGCGTTCTGATACGCGCGTTCGCTCAGCGCGAGGCCTTGCAGGCCCACGGCAAGACGCGCGGTATTCATCATGGTGAACATCGCGTTGAGGCCCTTGTTGGCCTCGCCGATCAGCCAACCCCGCGCGCCATCGAAATTCATCACGCAGGTCGCGGAACCCTTCAGGCCCATCTTGTGTTCGATCGCGCCGCAACGCACCGCATTGCGTTCGCCGGCCTTGCCATCCTTGCCGACCCTGAGCTTCGGCACGATGAAAAGCGAGATGCCCTTCACGCCTTTCGGTGCGTCCGGCAAGCGTGCGAGCACGAGATGCACGATGTTGTCGGTGAAGTCGTGTTCGCCCGCGGTGATGAAGATCTTGGTGCCGCTGATCGCGTGGCTGCCGTCCTCGTTCGGTTCAGCGCGCGTCTTCAGCAGCCCGAGGTCGGAGCCGCAGTGCGGTTCGGTCAGGCACATCGTGCCGGTCCACTCGCCCGACACGATCGGTTTCAGGAATGCCTCTTTCTGCCAGTCCTCGCCGTGCACGCGCAGGGCTTCGGTGGCGCCGTGCGACAGCAGCGGATAGGTGCCCCATGCAAGGTTGGCCGAATCGATCATTTCCTTGACCGGCGCGCCGATGGTTTCCGGCAACCCTTGCCCGCCCGCGGATTCCGGGGCGGTCAGGCCGGCCCAGCCGCCCTCGACGTACTGTTCGTACGCGCGCTTGAAGCCCCCGGGCGTTTTCACCGTGCCGGTTTTCTTGTCGTAGCTGCAGCCTTCCTGGTCGCCGGTCTCGTTGAGCGGTGCGAGCACCTGTTGCGAGAACTTGGCCGCCTCATCCAGCACCGCATCGATCAGCTCGCGGTTGAGCGATTCGGCGCCGGGAAGTTTGGCGAACAGCTTTTCGACATCCAGCAGGTCGTAGAGACAGAAACAGATGTCGGTGAGCGGGGCGGTGTAGTGGGTGGTCATGCTGTCCTCGGAGATTTTTCTTTTGAACCCCCTCTCCCTCCGGGAGAGGGGAGAACCTACCGCCAGATGTTGGAAACACCTGGCACCGGTGAAATGTAACCCTTGCCGTCCAGCTTGAACGGCTGCGCGCCGCCCTTTTCGCCCTTGCCCACGGAAAGCGTGCCTTTCAGTTCGTACTGGATCGCGTTGCGCTTGGCGGCCGCCAACGCGGCCGCGCCGGCCGCATCCGGCTTGAAGGTCGCCGTCGCGATGTCCGCGTCCATCGCGGGAATGTCGAGTGCGGGCGAGAGCGCGACGTGGCCGGCCGGTTTGCCGTTGAGGGCGAGGTCGGCGTCGATGGCATAGACGTGCATGCCGGTGTCGTAGCTGTAATTCTGGAAGCGCACCACCGCGGCCCAGGTGCCATCGGAATTGACAGTGAGCTGCTGGATGCTGGCGGTCGGTGGCTGCAGCTTGGTGCCGGCTCCGAAGCAGCCAGACAGCAACAGCGCGGCGCTTGCCAGCGCGACGGCGAACAATGCGCGGAAGGAGAAGTGCAACGGACGGGCGATCATCGGCCGGCTCCTCGGGCAATGGAAATCGACGGCTACTCTAACCCGACTTGCTGGCGATGGGTGCAGCGCGCGCCCGCACCGGGATGCCGGCCGACGCCATGAAAGTGCGCACATCCTCGAGCGCAGTCAACCGGCCGTCTTCGATGCGCGCGACCTGATCGGCCAGTGCCATCACTTCGTCGGGCTGGTGGGTGACCAGGATCGTGGTCTGCTCGAATTCGCGCTTGAGCCCACGCAAATGTTCCAGCACTTCCACGCGCGCTTCGCGGTGCAGGTTGGCCAGCGGTTCGTCGAGCAGCAGCGCGCGCGGCTGGCGCAGCAGTGCGCGGCCGATTGCGACGCGCCGGATCTGGCCGCCGGACAGTTGGCCGGGCTTGCGTTTGAGCAACGCTGGAAGCTGCAGCAACTGCACCACGTCGTCGAACGCCTGCGCGGTCGTGCCGCGCGGCATGCCGTAGCGCAGGTTTTCCCGAACCGCGAGATGCGGGAACAGGCGCGCGTCCTGGAAAACCACGCCGAGACCGCGCCGCGCCGTGGCCACGTCCACGCCCGCGCGACTGTCGAACAGAACGTGATCGTTGATCGCGATGCGACCGTGCCGTGGTTGCAGCAGTCCGGCGATGGCGAGCAAGGTGGAAGTCTTGCCGCAACCCGAGGGCCCGAAAAGCGCCAGGGCCCGCGCCGGTGAGGCCAGCGCGAGTTCCAGTGAGAACTCGCCGCGTTGCAGTGCGAGATCGAGTTCGATCATGCCTCGACTTCCGTGCGGCGCGTTCCGCCGCGCAGCAGCATCAGCGCGGCGATCACGCCTGCCAGCAGGGCCACGATCCCCGCGACCAGCGTCAGGCGCAGCGCGCCGCCTTCGCCGCCGGGCGTCGAGATCAATTCGTACAACGCGATCGGCAGCGTGCGCGTTTGCCCGGGAATGGACGACACGAAAGTGATCGTCGCACCGAATTCGCCGAACGCGCGCGCAAATGCCAGCGCGAGGCCCGCGACCAATCCGCGCATCGACAACGGCAGCGTGACGCTGAAGAAAATCCGCCACGCGCCCGCGCCCAATGTCGCGGCGGCGTTTTCAAGCCTGCGGTCCACCGACTCGAACGCGTTGCGCAGCGCCACCACCAGCAACGGGAACGCCATCACCGCTGCGGCGAGCGCGGCGCCGGTCCAGCGGAACGCGATGGACAGGCCCGCGGCATCGAGCCAGCGCCCGATCGCGCCATGGTGGCCGAACACGATCAACAGGATGTAACCCGTGACGACCGGCGGCAGGATCAGCGGCAGCAGCAGCAGGCCTTCGAACAGCGGCTTGCCGTAGAAACGTTTGCGCGCCAGCAGCCACGCGCAGCCGATTGCAACCGGCAGCGAACACGCGACACCGACCAGCGAGACCTTGAAACTCAGCGCCAGTGCGACGGTTTCGGCGGGGGTCAAAACGTCCATTTGCGGTGGACGTCCTCCCCCTTCGCTTGCGAAGGGGGAATGAGGGGGATGGCTGTTTGCATCGGTGTCCATCCCCCCGCACCTGAGCCGCCGCGCTGCGCGGTGCGGCCCCCTTCGTGTCGAAGGGAATGAATGGGATCCCAGGTTTCACCACGGACTGCCTGCTTCGCGTCGGGCGGCACCGTGAAGCCCCAGTGCCGGAGCACCGCTTTCGCGCGCGAGGATTCCAGCGCGGCGAGCAGTGTGCGCGAGGCCGCATTGTCGTGGCCTTTGACGATCGCGACCGGATACACGATCGGCTTGTGGCTTGCAGCGGGGAATGTCGCCAGCGTCTCGACGCGCGGTTCGGAAACCGCGTCCGAGCGGTACACGATGCCGAGCGGGCATTGCCGCAGCACCACCAGGTTCAGCGCCGCGCGCACGTCGCGGCTCATCGCCAAGCGTGGTTCGAGTGCGTTCCACATGCCGAGGTGCAGCAGCGATTGCCTGGCGTAGATGCCAGCGGGCACCGAGTCGGGCAGGGCGATCGCCAGGCGCCCGTCGCGGTCCAGCGCGTCGAGCAGCGATTGGGTGCCACGCGCAAGGTCGACCGTCGCATGCGAACCGGCCGGCGCGATCAGCACCAGCGTGTTGCCGAGCAAATCGCGACGCGTGGAGGGCACGATCGCGCTGTGTTTGGCCGCATCGTCCATCCAGCGCTCGTCGGCGGAAATGAAGATATCGGCGGGTGCACCGTTCTCGATCTGTCGCGCCAGTGCCGACGACGCGGCGTACACCAGGCGCGGCGCGGGCGCGCCGAGCGTGCCGTCGTGCGCCATCTGGTCGAGCGCGGGTTCAAGGCTTGCGGCGGCGAAGATGGTGGGCGGTGCTGCGGCGGCGGTCGCGGACGCCAGCGTGCATGCAGCGACGATCATCATGCACGCGGCCAGTCGCTGGATTCGTCGCATCCTCGCCGCTTCCAAGTATGGGAACCCGACGATTCTAGCTGCGGGATGCGTTGCCGGCCGTGCGCGGCGGCTGATCAATGTCCCCACGTGACGGTCAAGGTCGCCGTCGCGAGCGTGTGCTGTTTGATCGCCGCCAGCGCGTCGTTGCGGCTGAAGTGCGCGGCCAATCCGAGTTCCGGAACATCCAGCGCGTAAACCGTGATCACGTAGTGGTGCGGCTTGCCGGCTGGCGGGCACGGGCCGGAATAGCCGTGGTTGCCGAAATCGTTGGACAATTGCGCCGTGTCGCCGGGTGCGTTGCCACTGCGCGGAGTGCCGGCATTCGCGTTGAGGCCGTGGGCTCCGGCCGGGATGTCGAACATGATCCAGTGCCAGAAGCCACCCGACGCGTCGGGGTCGTACATGGTGACGGCATAGCCCTTCGTGCCTGCCGGCGCGTCATGCCATTGCAATGCCGGTGAAACATTGCCGCCGCCGCATTGTGCGTACACGTTCGCCAGCGGCATGCTCGCGCCGGCCTTCAATGTCGGGCTGTCCAGCGTGAAATCTTGCGCGGCCCATGTGGTGACCGGCATCAGCGCAAGGCATAACCAGAGCAGGATGCGGCGCATCGCCGTCACGCTTTCGCGCGCTTGCGCGGCGCGTGTTCGCGCAGGTACTCGGCCAACACTACTGCATTGCAGTGTTTTTCGTCGTGCGCCATGAACAGCAGGGTGGCGTTGGCGTGTGCCTTCAACAGGTCCTGCAGTTCCTCGACCGCTTCCGGGTTCGCATCCAGCTCGGCGCGATAGCGCTTGCGGAATTCTTCCCACTTCGCGGGGTCGTGCCCGAACCACTTGCGCAGCTCGGTGCTGGGTGCGATGTCCTTCACCCACGCGGTGAGCTGCAACTTCTCTTTCGACTGGCCACGCGGCCACAGGCGATCGATGAGGATGCGCGCGCCGTCGGCCTTGCTGGCCGGTTCGTTGGCGCGCTTGATCTTGAATGCCATGGCAACCTCCGTTGTGTGATGGCTGCACATCACGGCATCATACGCGTTTGTCCTGAAGGGTTCACGATGACACGTCGCCTGATCGTCCGCCGCTCGCCCATCCACGGCAACGGTGTTTACGCTGCCACCGACATTCCCGCGCGCACCGTGCTGATCCAGTACAAGGGCCGATTGATCACGCACGCCGAGGCCGATCGATTGTACGAAGACGGTGCCGATTCCGGCCACACCTTCCTGTTCACGCTCAACGACAAGTACATCGTGGACGCCAACGTCGGCGGCAACAGCGCGCGCTGGATCAACCATTCCTGCGCGCCGAATTGCCGCGCTTACATCGAGGAAGTCGACGGCGCGCGCAAGGACAAGGTGATCATCGAAAGCAGGCGCGCGATCAAGGCGGGCGAAGAACTCACCTACAACTACGGCATCGTGCTGGACGTGCCGCACACGCCGAAGATGAAAAAATTGTGGGCATGCCGCTGCGGTGCGAAACGCTGCACCGGAACCCTGCTTCAGCCGAAACGCGGTTAGCGCCGGCGACCGAGGTCAAGCCGCCGGCCACAGCCACGCGAAGGTCAAGCCGGTGATGATCGCGTAGATGATCCCGTCGGCGATGTATTTGAACGCGGCCTTCCACGGAAACAGCCGCCAGATCCCGTCGGTGAAGCAGCCGAATGCGTGGCCCATCAGCGCGGCCAGCGCGACGGTATGGAACACCAGGTGGCGATCGGTGCCGGACGGCAACGCGATCGCGATGAACGCGCAAAACAGCGACACCAGCAGGCAGAAAAGGAACCACTGGAACAGCGATACGCCCATGTTCATGCTGCCCGGGCGACGCAGGTACACCATGCCGACCGGGCCTTGCTTGAGCTTTTCCTGCATCGCCGGGTCCTTCATTGCTTCCGGCGTGCACCAGGGCAATGCGTACTGGCCCGGTGCCTCCGGGTTGCCGTCGCGGATCGCGGCGCGGATTTCGTCTTCGTTGGAAAAACTGCGGTAATCCGGCGCGTGCCAGAACTTCAACAGCATGTTGATCAGGGCGCTCGCGATGAACACGAACACGGCGGACAGGATGATCGGCAACCACAGCGAAGCGAGTGACATGACGGCTCTCCTCACAGGTCGGTGCAGCGGGAAAACGCGGATTCCGGGCGACGCGGGTTCAATCTTCTTCGGCTTTCGGCCGGTACGACTCGGTGAGCTGCTTCTGGATTTGCGATGGCACCGGGTCATAGTGCGACAGCTCCATCGCGAAACGGCCCTCGCCACCGGTGAGTGACCGCAACTCTGTCTGGTAATCGACCACTTCGGCCAGCGGCGCCTGCGCCTTGATCACCAGCACGCCGCCGCGCAGCGCATCGGTGCCGTTGATGCGCGCGCGCTTGGATGCGAGGCCGCCGGTGACGTCGCCCATGTATTGTTCGGGCACGTTGACGTCCATGTTGACGATCGGTTCCAGCACGATGGGCTTGGCTTTCGCGATCGCATCCAGAAACGCCTTCTTGCCAGCCGACACGAACGCGACTTCCTTCGAGTCGACCGGGTGGTACTTGCCGTCGAACACCACCACGCGCACGTCCTGCATCGGGTAGCCCGCGATCGCGCCGTGATCCAGTACCTGGCGCACGCCTTTTTCGATCGCCGGGATGTACTGGTTGGGAATCACGCCGCCCTTGCTCTCGTCGCTGAATTCGAAACCCGCACCGCGCGGCAGTGGTTCGACGCGCAAATACACCTCGCCGAACTGGCCGGCGCCGCCGGTCTGTTTCTTGTGGCGGTGGTGTCCTTCGGCGCTTGCACCGATGGTTTCGCGATAGGCGATGCGCGGCGGATGCGTGATCACTTCGACGCCGTACTTCGCCTGCATGCGCGCCAGCGTGAGCTTCAGGTGCAGGTCGGACAGGCCGCGCACCACGGTCTCGTTCAATTCCTTGTTGTGTTCCACGGCGAGGCAGGGATCTTCCTCGGCGAGCCTGGCCAATGCGGTTGCCAGTTTCTGGTCCTGGCCCTTGTGCCTGGGCTCCACCGCGAGTCCGAACATCGACAGGGGGAATTTCAGCGGTTGCAAGCGGATTGCGTCTTCATCGTGCGAATCGTGCAGCACTGCGTCGAAATGGATTTCCTCGACCTTCGCGACACCCGCGATGTCGCCGGGAATGGCCTGTTCGATCTCGATGTGATCCTTGCCTTGCAGTTTCAGCAGGTGTCCGACCTTGAACGGTTTCTTGCCGTCGTCGATGAAGAGTTGCGAATCCTTCCGCACCGTCCCTTGCCAGACGCGAAACACCGCGAGCTTGCCGACGAACGGATCGTTGATGATCTTGAACACGTCCGCGATCACGTGCGCCCCGGGATCGGGTTTGGCCTCGACGGGTATGGCATCGGTCCCGGTGCCCTTCGTGAAGGGCGGCGGATTGGCTTCGCCTGGATGCGGCAACAACTTCTGTGCGATCTGCAACCACTCCGCGACGCCCGCACCGCTGCGCGCGGAGGTGAAACAGATCGGTACGAGGTGGCCCTCGCGCAGGCATTGTTCGAAGGCGTTGTGCAGGTCTTCGGGGATGAGTTTTTCCTCGCCGTCTTCCAGGTAACGGCCCATCAACCGCTCGTTGATTTCCACCACCTGGTCGATGATCTGCTGGTGCGCGTCGGCGACGGGGCCGAGGTCGCTCGTCCCGTCGTGCGCAAAAAAGCAATCGACGACGTTCTTGCCATGTTCCGACGGCAGGTTCACCGGCAGGCATTCCGCGCCGAACTCGTCGCGCAGCGCCGCCACCAGCCCGGCGAGGTCGATGTCCTCCATGTCGATGCGATTGACCACCAGCATGCGCGCAAGGCCGCGCAGCTTCGCGTAGTCCATCAACCGGCGCGTGCCGTGTTCGATCCCGCTGGTGGCGTTCACCACCACCGCACAGGTTTCGACCGCGGCCAGTGCCGACAGCGTCTCGCCGCGGAAGTCGGCGTAGCCCGCGGTGTCGATCAGGTTGAGATGGCAACCCGCGGCGTCGACGGAGGCGATCGACGAGTGGATGGAATGCTGGCGTTCCTTTTCCTGATCGTCGAAATCGGAAACGGTGTTGCCGCGTTCTATCGCGCCCGCCGCCTGGATCGCGCCGCCAGCCTGCAGCAGGGCCTCGAACAGGCTGGTCTTGCCGGCGCCCGCATGGCCCGCCAGGGCCACATTGCGGATGTCCACGGTGGTGTAGGCGCCCATGCTGACCTCACTTTTCCGATGGCGGCAGGCATGAAACCTTGCGCCTATCTGCATCCATGGTCAAGGCCCGCGGAACCTGCGGTCCGCGACAGGGTCTGAAACCGCGTGGCGACACAGGAACGGACGGTTGCCGCGCATCCCGTACACTTCAGCGCGCGCAACGGCCGGTCGCATGCCCCGCAACGATGGAATGGAAATCGATGTGCAGGCGGAATATCCGGATCGCGGAGATTTCCGCGACGCCGCGGCCGATCTTTCCAGCCTGCCTTACGTGCGCCTCACGCAGCGCACGCCGGTTCCGCGCGACCGCCGCGCGCTGTGGATGTTGCTTGCCCTGGTGTTGCTGGCGCACGTGGCGCTGGTGTGGCTGGCATGGCGCATCCTGCGCCCGTCGCTGCACCGCCACGGCGGGCGCGACGTGATTGCGGTGATGCTGATCGAGCCTTCGGCGGTGCCGCCGCCACCGCCGTTGCTCGCGCCGCCGCCGCTGCCGGGACAGCGCACATCGATGCCGCGGCCCGTGCATCACGAGGCCCCTGCAAAGGGCGCCATCAGTGCGACCCTCGAGGGCGTGAAAGCGCCGCCGCTCACGTTGTACCGGTCAAATGGACAGATCCAGATACCGCCGAGTGCGTCGACGGCGGCGCCCGCACCGGCCTACCGTGCGCCGGGGATCAAGGGCTCGCAGATCTACGGCGGCGCGTCGCCGGTGCCGTACGCGCCGACGCGTTTCAACAAGGACTGGGCGCCGGACAAGGAAAGCCTGGGCCAGAAGACGATCGGGCGCGCGGTGGACAAGGCGATCGAAAAGACGACGGTGGAAAAAACCGTGCACCTGCCCGGCGGCGTCAAGCTGCATTGCGCACTGTCGCCACTCGCGTTGTTCGCGGGTTGCAAGGGCGACGACCCGCAACCGCCACCGAAGAACGACAACGACACCCGCCTGTCGATGCCTCCCGCGGAAACGTTGACCGGCAAGAAAGTGACGGTGCCGCCGTCGGCATCGAGCGTGCCTCCACCGGCGTCGTCGGGTTGATGCCCATTACAATCCCGGGATGCCCAGTCCTCCCGAGATCCTTGCGAAACGCGCCGCGCGCGACAGCCGCTTCCTGCGGGTCGAGGAAATCGATCTCGCGTTTTCCAACGGCGCGCGCCGGACATTCGAGCGGCTGACCGCATCGGGGCAGGGCGCGGTGTTCATCGTGCCGATGCGCGACCGCGACACGGTGCTGCTGGTGCGCGAATACGGTGTCGGGCTCGATCGCTACGAGCTTGGCTTGCCCAAGGGACGCATCGATCCCGGCGAAACCGCGCTGGAAGCCGCCAACCGCGAGTTGCAGGAAGAGGCAGGCTTCGCCGCGCGCAAATTGACGCCGCTGATCACGCTGTCGCTGCTGCCGGCCTACATGACCCACAAGGCGCAGGTGATTCTTGCGGAAGACTTGTATCCGCAGAGTCGCCCAGGCGACGAGCCCGAACGCCTTGATGTCGTGCCGTGGAAGTTGTCCGAATTGCCCGCACTGCTGGCGCGCGACGACGTGTCGGAGGGCCGGTCCATCGCCGCGCTGTTCATCGCGCGTGAATATCTTGAAGGAAGATTTCGCCCCGCATGAGCACCCTGGAACGTTTTGCGCTCGAAACCCGCCAGCTCGCGCGCCGCGCGGGTGCGGCCATCCTGGAAATCTACGCGGGCAGCTTCGCGGTCGAGCACAAGGCCGACAATTCGCCGTTGACCGCCGCGGACATGGCCTCGCATCGCATCATCGTCGCCGGGCTGCAGGAACTGACACCGGACATCCCCGTGTTGTCCGAGGAATCGAAGCACATCGACTGGAACACGCGTCGCGCGTGGGAGCGCTACTGGCTGGTCGATCCGCTGGACGGCACGCGCGAATTCGTGAAGCGCAACGGCGAGTTCACCGTCAACATCGCGCTGATCGAGAACCACGCACCGGTGCTGGGAGTTGTCCTGTTGCCCGTGACGGGCGCGTTGTACTTCGGTGTCGCCGGCGATGGCGCCTTCCTTGAGGATGCGCCGGGAGCCTTGCCGCAACCGATCGCCACGCGCGCCGCGGCCGCGGTTCCGGCGGTGGCGGGCAGCCGCTCGCATGGCAATGAACGGCAGACCGCGATGCTCGCGAATCTCGGCGGTCACACGCTGATCTCGGTGGGATCGTCGATCAAGTTCTGCATGGTCGCGCGCGGCGATGCCGACTTGTACCTGCGCCTCGGCCCGACTTCGGAATGGGACACGGCGGCCGCGCAATGCGTGCTGGAGCAGGCGGGTGGCGCGGTGGTCGATTTGCACGGCAGCGCGCTGCGTTACAACACCAAGGAGTCGTTGTTGAATCCGGAGTTTCTGGCGCTGGGTGACCCTTCGGTCGATTGGCTGGAGCGGCTCGGGCTGCGCGCGTGACGGACAAGGTCGCCGAGCTGCTCGCGATCATGGCGCGCCTGCGCGACCCGGAACACGGTTGTCCGTGGGATGTCGCGCAAACCTTCGATTCGATTGCGCCGTACACGATCGAGGAAGCCTATGAAACCGCCGACGCGATCGACCGCAAGGATTACGCGGCGCTGAAGGATGAGCTGGGCGATTTGTTGCTGCAGGTGGTGTTCCATGCGCGCATGGCCGAGGAGCAGGGGCTGTTCGATTTCGGCGGCGTGGTGGGTGCGATCAACGCCAAGCTGGTGCGCCGGCATCCGCACGTGTTCGCCGATGCACACTACGCCGATGCCGTGGAGCAATCGCGCGCGTGGGATGAAATCAAGCGCACCGAACGCGCCGCCAAGGGTGGGAACGATGGCAGCGCGCTGGCCGGCATCGCGCGCGGGCTGCCGGAATGGAAGCGCGCGCTGAAACTTTGCGACAAGGCCGCGACGGTCGGGTTCGATTGGCCCGGACCGGAACCCGTGCTGGACAAGCTGCACGAGGAAATTGCCGAAGTGCGCGCGGAGTTCGCGGCGGGGGCGGGCCACGAGCGCCTGCTGGACGAAGTCGGCGACGTCGCGTTCGTGCTGGTGAACCTTGCGCGCCACGCCGGCGTGGATTTTTCCGCGGCGTTGCGCCACGCCAACGCCAAGTTCGAGCGCCGCTTCCGGCGGATGGAATCCATCGCCGCGGAAGCTGGTGAAAAACTCGACGGCAAAACGCTCGCCGAGCAGGACGCGTTGTGGGATCGGGCCAAGGCGGAAGAGCGCGAGGTAAACGATCGATCGAAGTAGCCCGGATGGAGTGAAACGGAATCCGGGGATATCGCGACAAGGCCCCGGATTCCACCAGGTTCCATCCGGGTTGCGGCGCTTCACCCTGCCGCAAGTCACGCCGACTTTGGGCACATGAAACCGCGTGCCGGGCATGGTTATCCTGCGCCTGTCCACCGCGATGGCGGTGCCAACGGAGAATCGTCATGCGCAAACCCATCCTGTTGCTTGCGGGCGCGTCGTTGCTGACGTTGTCGTTCACGGCCATGGGCGCCGAACAGTGCCGCTACAGCGCGCCGCGCAACGCCGAAATCAACGCCGCTGGCCTGAAACTGCTCAGCGTGCAGATCGGCCCCGACGACCTGGTGATCCACGGCGAACCGGGCTTGGCCAACGTCGTCGTGCGGGGCACGGCTTGTGCCTCGAATGAGAAATGGCTGCAGGACGTCAAGGTCGAAGCCTCGCGCAGTGGCGATACCGCCAGCATCGTCGCGCACGACGGCGACCACACCATGCTCATGTCGCTGTTCGGCGGCTCCTACGCCTACCTGAAACTGGACGTGCGCGTGCCGCAGTCGCTGGCGCTCAAACTGCAGGAGGGTTCGGGCGACGCGAAGGTCAACAATGTCGCCGCGCTGGATGCGTCGCTCGGTTCCGGCGACCTCAAGGTGAACGGCGTCGCGGGCGAACTCGGCTTGAGCGTGGGTTCCGGTGACGTGGTGGCCAGCGATGTCGGCAGCGTGAACCTGTCCAGCCTCGGGTCCGGCGATGTCAGCGTGGACGGCGTGCATGGCAATGCGCACGCGGGTGGGGTCGGATCGGGCGACCTGGTGTTGGGCAGCATCAAGGGCGGGGTGTCGTTGGGTTCGATCGCGTCGGGCAGTGCCAGGATCACGGGCGTCGGCGGCAGCCTCGACGCGAAGAGCGTGGGTTCGGGTGACCTCATCGTCAGCGACGTTACCGGCAACGTGTCGGTCGGCGCGGTCGCCTCGGGCGACGTGAAGATCTCGAAGGCCGGCGGCAACGTGCATGCGGGCAGCGTCGGTTCGGGCGACTTCGGTGCGGACGGCGTGGGTGGTGACTTCAGCGTCGGTTCGGTCGGCAGCGGTGACATCAGCCACCGCAACGTCAAGGGCAAGGTCAGCGTGCCGCGCGACGACGATTGAGGTTGCGGGCAGCGTGCGCGTGATCGGCATGCACAACAAAATGCGGCGGACAGGAAGGGAGGTCTGTCCGCCGCATTCGTCACTCGTGATGCCAGGCGGTCGTTGCCCCGCCTCCCCATGACAACGCGGCACCGACGGTTCGGTTGACATCGCGGCGCAGGCGATTGGCCATGCGGTTTTCACGCAATGCTCACCCGCGCGCCTGCACATTGATGGCCGGTGCCACGGTGGCAGGGATGACGGCGGGGGGAAGGCTGAACATGACGGAATCCGAACACGAAAAACAGACAGGGCTGGTCCTGCTGGTCGAGGACAACAGCGGCATCGCCGAGATGGTCGGCGAGTTCCTCGAACGGCGCGGGTACACCGTCGACTTCGCCGGGGACGGGGTCAGCGGACTGCACCTCGCCGTCACCAACAGTTACGACGTGATCGTGCTGGATTTGATGTTGCCGGGCATGGACGGCCTGGACGTCTGCCGCAAGCTGCGCGGCGAAGCCAAGAAATCCACGCCTGTGCTGATGCTGACCGCGCGCGATACGCTGGAAGACAAACTGGTCGGCCTCGACGCGGGCGCCGACGATTACCTGGTCAAGCCGTTCGAACCGCGCGAACTCGAAGCGCGCATCCGTGCGCTGATCCGGCGCGAGCGGCGCCAGGTTTCCAGCGAGGTTTACCAGGTCGACGGCCTGGTGCTGGATACCGCGACGCTCAGGATCACGCGCGATGGCGAGGAAATGCAGGTTTCCCCGATCGGCCTGAAGCTGCTGGCCATCCTGATGCGCGAATCGCCGCGCGTGGTGTCGCGCCACGACATCGAACGCGAAATCTGGGGCGACACGCTGCCCGATTCCGACACCCTGCGTTCGCATCTGTACAACCTGCGCCGCGTGGTGGACAAGCCTTACGCAAAACCGCTCGTCCACACCATCCACAGCGCGGGATACCGGGTCGCCGACCTGGATGCCGAGGCGGAAGCCAGCGCCTTGGCCTCGGGCCGCTGATGGCCGCGGCTTGCGCGGCATCCATTGCGGCGCCCACAATCCGGCACACACTGGATATCGCAGGAAGGGTCTGCGCATGGCCCGTTATACAGGCATCGGCCACCGCTTCTGGGTGATGTTTTCGCTGTGGGTGGCGGCGATCAGCGTGGTCACGGCGCTGGGCGTGTACGCGGCTGCCAGTTCCAGTCGTACGGCGATTGCCCGCCAGGAACTCGATCGCGAAAGCATTTATTACGCGCAGCAGTTGGCACGCGATCCGCAAACGCCGTTGCCGGACACCTGGTTGTTGCGCGGATACCTGCGCGCGCCCGGTGCGTCGGCCAGCGAGATTCCCGCCAGGCTCGCGAACCTTCCGCCCGGTTATCACCAGATCGCCCAGCCTGATGGCACCGAAGGCACCGTGCTGGTGTCGGACACGCCGCGCGGCCGGCTGTTCCTGCTGTTCAACAACGACCGGCCCAACAGCGTGGTGATGCTGTTCGGCTTGATTCCGGTCGTGCTGGTGGTGCTGATCATCTATCTCGCCACCTGGCTGACTTACCGCGCTTCGCGCAGGGCATTGTCGCCGGTGATTGCACTGGCCAAGGTGGTGCGGCGCTGGAATCCGGACCATCCCGATCCCGCTTCACTGGCGCCCGACCGGCTGCCCGCCGCCAGCGACAGCGACGTGGAAGTGCTGGTCACCGCACTCTCCAACTTCGCCAACCGGCTGGATGCATTCGTCGAGCGCGAACGCAACTTCACCCGCGACGCCAGCCACGAACTGCGCACGCCGCTGACGGTGATGAAGGTCGCGGTCGACGTGTTGGCCGACGAGGACATGAGTCCGTTCGCGCAGCGCTCGCTGGCGCGGATCAGGCGCTCGGTGCGCGAAATGGAGGCGCTCATCGAAACGTTCCTGGTGCTTGCGCGCGAATCCGACAGCGGCCTGCGCGACGAGGATTTCCTCGCCAATGATGTGGTGGCCGCCGAGGTCGCGCGCTATCGCGAGCTGTTGGCAGGCAAGTCGGTGCACCTGGAGGTGGTCGAGCACGCGCGCTTCGCGCTGCACGCGCCGCCGCGGGTATTCGCGGTGATGATCGGCAATCTCATCCGCAACGCCTGCCTGTATACCGAGCAGGGCAGCGTCACCGTCGAAGTCGAAGCCAGCGACGTGCGCGTGACCGACACCGGCAGCGGCATGAGCGAGGAAGACCTCGAACGCGCGTTCCAGCCATTCTACCGCGGCAGCCGCACCGGCCGGCGCGGGCACGGCATCGGGCTCGCGATCGTGCGCCGCATCGCCGATCGCTACCACTGGCAGGTCAAGCTGGAAAGCACGCTGGGCAAGGGCACCACCGCGACCGCGCATTTCCCGGCCGCGCAGCCGCCGGATGCCGCGTTGCCGGGGCCTCTAGTGCAGGAGAGGGCGGCCGACGCCGAAAACCGTGTCTGATCGCGTGTTTTGGGGCGGCTTTCGACCGGTTACGGTCTGTCCTGAGGGGCCGCTTTCGGGAGGCGAGGTCCGTTCGAGCGGTCGTCGCGAACCGGCGCCGCGTGATCCTGTTGGACGTTCAGTGGCGCCCTGTCTGCTCGTTCGTGTGCACTAAACTTCATCGTGTCCGGCATCGCGCCTGCTCGGAAGCTATATGGGGGCGCCAGCGGTATAGCACGGGTGTCCCGACTGCCACGCCCGGAGTTCGATCGGCAATGCGATGCGACCGATCAGGTCGCCGGCATGGTTGCCCCAAGGCTTTACAGATGACGCTGATATTGCCCCGTATTGCAAGAAGATGGCAGTGTGCGTGTCACGCCTTTTCAGAACCCCAGTCCTAACAACAACATGGTTTCTCCATGATTGGGTTCGTGAAAGTCATCGTTGGAGATATGCCGCACCATCACTTGCCAGTGATGGCCCTGCCATCCAAGCGTACTGACGAATTCGTAAGGCGTGCTGAGCGCGTCCGTCCTGCCGTCGGTCAGTGCTCCCTGGAATCCGAAAAACGCACCGCGCCACAGGTACAAACGCACGCCCACTGCTCCCACCCACACGTCATTGTCCAGTCGGATGCCAGGTAAGTTAGGGCGGGCATTGAAATGCCCCAGTCCTACGTCCGGAGCCCAGCGGAATTTCCATACAGGCCGTGGCGCGCCTACCCACTCGGCAAAGAACACGGTAGTCCAATCCTGGTGGGTGGTTTGGCTGCGGCCACCCGCAAGCTCCACGCGTGCAACCGCCGGCAGCGAAAACGCTGCCAATAGCATCAAGCTGAGGGCCATGCGTCGACGCATGTACATTCCTCAGAAGCAGAAGACATACATCGCCATTATGACAGCCCAGCTGCGGAATCTCCGCAGCGAACTCGATGGTTCAGCCTCGCGATGATCAGTCGTAGGTAATCAGCACGACTCGCACACCGGCGTTGCTAGGCGGCAGCACGACTATGGTTCGCGGCGGATCGTGTCGCCCCGGATCAGTGCTTCCACGGCGAATGATTCGACCAAGCGACAGTGAGGCGGCGTTGTGTACATCGGCGACGGCGTGAGACCCTGCTGGCACCAAGACTGCGCCATTGAACCGGACCTCGCGTGGCGGAGTAAAGACCGCGAAGCAATATCCGCTGACAAGGGTAATCGCGGGTGACGCCTTTTTGCTGAGCCGACTGTGCAGGTCACGCTTCGCGACGATGGCACCTTCTGCCGCGTCCATCACGTGCGCAGCCTGCGCTTGACCGATGCCAGCCAGAACGTCGAGTCGCTGGTGCTGGTGATCCGCGATGTCACCGCCTGGCACAGCCTTGAAGAGCGCTTTGAACGAACATTCGCGTGCGACCCTGCGCCCGCGCTGATCTGTCGGTTGTCCGACGCGCGACATTGTGTGGGGCCGCGAGCGCGGAGTCGTGGCCTACTGATTACCAGGAATTGCGCGATCGAGGTGCCCGATGGCCGGTTCCGATGCTACCGCCCGCGCCGTACGGAAAAACTTACGCGACTGTGGAAGTGAATTCCATTCATGTCGTGGGGGGATGAGGCAAGAAAGGCCGATTTCAGGAAGTTTGGTGGATTGGCACGCGAATTGCTCACGAGACGTGCAACTCGCGGTGAGTGAAGAAGTAACTGCCTTCGCTC
>Ga0207702_10000811_pt1 | contig 33140 bp, 23 predicted proteins | sample KBSCornC62_FD_184302 | JGI IMG/M metagenome (GOLD analysis project Ga0207702, IMG submission 184302) | Corn rhizosphere microbial communities from Kellogg Biological Station, Michigan, USA - KBS Corn C6-2 (SPAdes) (version 2) | ecosystem: Host-associated > Plants > Roots > Rhizosphere > Soil ... | reverse complement strand
TAGCGCGAGCGGGAGGGAAGCCCCTCCTCCTCGTCCACATGCATCTTCTCGCCGCCGGTGCCCGGCTGCTTGGCGATGGGCAGTTCGATCATGCCATCCTCGATGGAGGGCACGCCCATGACGATGGCCCAATAAACCTTGCGCGCCGTACGGCTGGAAAAAGCCTTGGCGAAGAAGGCGGCCGAGCGGGCCGTGCGCGCGATGAGCAGCGCGCCGGACGTGTCCTTGTCCAGCCGGTGGACAAGCTTGGGCCGCTGGTCAAGGTCGAACTCCAGCGCGTCGAGCAGGCCGTCGACATGATCTTCCGTCTTCGTGCCGCCCTGCGTGGCAAGACCGGGCGGCTTGTTGATGACGATGGCCTGCGCGTCGCGATGGATGACGAGCCCCTGGGCAAAGGCCGCCTGATCGTCCGTCAGTTGCGGGCGGACGCGTCTGGGCTTCGCGGTTTCGGGGGCCTTGGGCTCGGCAGGAGGGACACGGATGGTCTGTCCCTCGGCGACGCGATCGCCCGGCGCGGCACGGGCGCCATCGACGCGCAACTGGCCAGTGCGCGCCCAGCGGGAGACGCTGTTGAAGCCGATGTCGGGCAGATGCCGCTGGAACCAGCGGTCGAGCCGTATGCCATCGTCATCCGCCGCCACGCGGAACTGCCGCACGTCCAGCGATACGCCCTTTGCCGGCGAAGAGGCGGCGGGCCGGGCGGCGGGCTTTGCCCCGGACGCCTTGGCGGCCGGCGCCTTTGCAGCGGATCGGGCGGCGGCCTTGGGCGCATCTGGCTTGCGGGCGCGAGCGGCCTTCGCCGCGCCGCGCGCACGGCCCGGAGCCGCAGCGCCCGGTTTGCGAGGGCCAGAGCCCTTGGCGGGAGGTCGGCCCTTCATGCGATGCTCCTCATAAAGGCCAGGCCGCCGGCCAACGCGCCCACCGCACCGATGACGGAAAGGACCACATAGGCGAGCGCGACGCCCATCTGCCCGCGCTCCATCATCAGCACGGTTTCCAGGCTGAAGGAAGAAAAGGTGGTGAAGCCGCCGAGCAGACCGACCGCCAGCAGCAGACGGATCGGCTCGCCCGCCGAGGTGTTGAAGCGCGCCAGCCACCCGGCGAGCAGGCCCATGGCAAACCCGCCAACGACATTTGCGGCGAACGTCCCCCAGGGCCAGGACGCACCGGGCATCATGTGGAAAGCAAGACGCCCGATCAGATAGCGCAAGGCCGATCCGACAGCGCCCCCTGCCATGACGAGAAAGATATTGGTCATGCCGCCCGCCCTAGAGCATTTTTGCAAGGCTTGGGAAGCGGTCATTGGCCTGAGGATGGCCACCGCGCTCATGAAGTGGATGGCAGCAGCGGCAGCTATGGGTGATGACGAACTGAATCGTATCAGCCTGCCAAACGTCCTTGGTCAGCCGGAGTGAGGATTTGGTAATTCAAGTTTGCGTAGATAACGAACAACTTATCGAAGTGGGCCTGTTTGTTGAGAATGATCATCATCGCCTTGGCTGTCGCCGGGTGTAGCGGTTCGTCTGGCAAGGATATGCTGCCCCGAGACACAAGCTTCGGCACATTCTCCGGCAATGGCCCGTTCTTCATCAAAGAGGGAGACAAAACAGTCTTCAGCAGCCCCGGCGCAACCGACTATGTTGCCGTTATGGAACGAACGGATGCACCTGATGACAAGGTTATCGTCTATCGGTCCGCGAATGTCCTGAGAGAAGATAGATATCAGTTTGGTTGGACCCACACCAATATAACGGACCTGAAAAGCGGGATATCCATTCAATATTCTGGCCCGCCAAGGCATCGAGAGACGCTGATAATCAGTGGATCCGCAAAATCTCGTGGAACAACGGTTTATCTTGGCAAGGGTGAAGATACGGTTCTTGATAAAAAATGCCATATCTGGTCCTTCGACGGAACCGATCGGTATAGTGACAAATGTTTGACGGACGATGGGATTGTTCTTTGGCAGAAAAATTATGATCGCCGAGGGTCAATCGAAAGGCATTACAGGGCGGTTTCATTGGTTCGCCGCGCTTTGGGCCGAGATGAGCTTTCTGTTCCTGTCGACCTGCTGGAATGGCCCACATGGATGGCTCCCCTCGATCCGGATGCGAAGCACGGCCCCAATGACCAGGTGATCCTTTATGGGCGAAACGCCTGGAACGGAGCCTCAAAGGCGCAAATGATAAGACGCTTGGGAGACAACATCGCGACCTGGAAATGGGAACAGCGAAATCTCCGACAGATGCTGCTGAAATGGCCCGGCGCTATGGTGCGGTTCGACAGCGATGAAGACGGGGTTCCACTTGAACTTGCGATATCGCGAACCGGAGGAAGTTTGCTGTACTCACCTTCGAAATGGGAGGCCGAAAATCCCAGGAAATCCGAGTTTATTCGCGGCTACAGCTGTAGTTGGCGAACGACCATCCGTGCTTCCGAAGGCGACACCCGTGAGTGCAGGACAGCTAACGGCATGCTGCTGAAAAATGCCGACCGATATATCAGCCAAGTGACGGAGCTGACCGCCGCCTCCGCTTCCGTCGGCAAGCTGACAGAAGCTGATTTTCGACCGCCCGCCAAATGGCTGACCTTGGGTTTCTGGGCTACCCCGATTGTATCATCGCAGAAGTAAAATTTGAATCCGCCCGACAAGCACAAATGGCCAAAAACACCCCCGACAAACGCGTCAAGGCGTCTCGGTTTCGGCAGCCTTGGGCGCGGGCACCTTGTCCTTGGCGCTCAGCACGGTAGCGGGCGGACCTTTCTCTATCGCCACCGCCAGTTGGCCCACAGCCGCGCAATTGGCCTTGCACAGCCCTTGTGCCTGCGCGAGATTCTCCTTTGCCTTGGCAATGGCGCCCTTCTCGACCATCGCCTCGCCCTGGCCGACCAGGGCGGCGACGTCATTGGGCTCCAGCAGCAGCGCTTCGCGATACAGGCGGATCGCCTTGCCTTGCAGCCCCTGCGCCCGCGCCACTTCGGCCAGTTCGATATAGGCCATGCGGTTGCGCGGATCGACGGCCAGCGCGCTTTCCAGTGCATCCGTGGCACCCTGATAATTACCCGTCTTGCGCGCCGCTTCGCCCGCCTTCTGCCATTCGACGGACAGCGGTGAAATCTGCGAATCCGGCCGTTGCGTCAGCCCAACGCTGGAAACGGTGGTCAACAATAGTGCCAGGGCGATCGAGGCGGGGGTAAAACGCATGCACAACTCCAGCCATGTTTCAGGCGCTGATTCCGTCCAAGTCTCGCGATTTTGCGGGCGCTTGTCCATCGACTCTTTCACGCTGCCCGTCGCAGCCGCGCGAAATAGAAACCGTCCGTCCCGTCATGCCCCGGCGTCAACAGCAATCCGTCGCCATGGGGTCGGCCCATCGGCGCATCGAAGGGTTCGGCCCTCCATCCATCATGCCGTGCCAGGAATGCCCGCACCTGATCCCGCCCCTCCCGGTCCGTCAGCGCGCAGGTAGCGTAGACCAACAGGCCGCCCGGCGCCAGCAAGGGCGCGGCAAAATCCAGTATCCGCGCCTGCTCCGCCACCAGCCGGTCGAGCCGCGCGGGAGTCAGCCGCCAGCGCGCCTCCGGATTGCGGCGCCAGGTGCCAGTGCCCGAACAGGGCGCATCGACCAGCACCACGTCTGCACGGCCGTGCAGACTTTCCAGCGCGCCCGCCTCATGCCCCTGATCCAGCAGCAGCGTCTCGATGAAGGTCGCCCCTGCCCGCTCCGCCCGCGGATCAAGCCGCGAAAGCCGCGACCGGATGGTGTCGGCGGCGATCAGCATGCCCTTGCCCGCCATGGCGCTCGCCAGCGCCAGCGTCTTGCCCCCTGCCCCGGCGCAGAGATCGATCACGGTCATCCCCGGCTGCGCCCCGCAGGCGGCGGAGATCAACTGGCTCCCGACATCCTGCACCTCGACCTGCCCCCATTTCCAGGGGTCGCTCTGCTCGACCGGCGCGCCTTCGGGCAGGCGCAGCGCGTCGGGCAGGCCGGACAATCTCACTGCATCGGGATAGAGCAGCGCAACCCTGTCAGGATCGGCCTTCAACCTGTTGACACGCAGATCGACGGGCGCCCGGCCCAACAAGGCGTCCCGTTCCACGGGCGCCGCCAGCAACGGGTCGATCCAGCGGGGCACGACGCCCGCCGCCGATCCCGCTTCATCATCGGCAATCGGCGCCGGCGCATGGGTCGATCCGTCGAACAGCGCGGCCAGTTCCGGACGCTCGCGAGCCAGCCCGACCATCGCGGCGCGCCCATTGTCCGGACGCTCCGCCACGCGGCGCACCGCGTCATAGACATGGTCGCGCACCACCCGCCGGTCGCGCGACCCGGCATAGCGCCGATCCTTGAAATAGCGCGCGATCAGCGTGTCGGCGGCCGGGCCGCCATCCCGCGCCGACGATATGATGGCGTCGAGCAGTTCGATCGCGGCCTGGACTCGCGCGGACGGGGTCATGCGCCATGCCCCTGTCCCGCGAAGGGAACAGCATTCAAAATGGGATTACCGCGTCGGATAATTGGGGGCTTCCCGCGTGATGGTCACGTCATGGACGTGGCTTTCCGACAGGCCCGCGTTCGTGATCTGGACGAAGCGCGCCCGCTCCTGCAGATCCTTGATGGTGGCGCTGCCAGTATAGCCCATCGCCGCCTTCACGCCGCCGACAAGCTGGTGGATGACGTCCTTGGCCGGCCCCTTGAAGGGAACCTGGCCCTCGATCCCCTCCGGCACCAGTTTCATCTGGTCCTTGATGTCGGCCTGGAAATAGCGGTCGGCGGAGCCGCGCGCCATCGCCCCGACGCTGCCCATGCCGCGATAGCTCTTATAGGCGCGGCCCTGATAGAGGAAGGTTTCGCCCGGCGCCTCGGCGGTACCGGCGAGCAGCGATCCGACCATGACGCAGCCCGCGCCCGCAGCGAGCGCCTTCGCCACGTCGCCGGAAGTGCGCAGGCCGCCATCCGCGATCACCGGAACGCCGTGCCTGGCCGCTTCCTCCGCCGAATCCATGACGGCGGTCAACTGCGGCACGCCGACGCCAGCGACGACCCGCGTGGTGCAGATGGAGCCTGGCCCGATCCCCACCTTGACGCAGTCGGCACCGGCCCCGATCAGGGCCTTGGTCGCCTCGGCGGTGGCGACGTTGCCGGCGACTACCTGAACATGGTTGGACAGTTTCTTCACCGCCTCCACCGCGACGGCCACCTGCCGGCTGTGGCCATGGGCGGTGTCGATGACGATCAGGTCGCATTCCGCATCGATCAGCGCCTTGCTGCGTTCCAGCCCCTTGTCGCCGACGGTCGATGCCGCCGCCACGCGCAGGCGGCCCGATGCGTCCTTGGTCGCCTGCGGATAGGTGACGGCCTTTTCAATGTCCTTGACGGTGATCAGGCCGACACAATGATAATTATCGTCCACCACCAGCAGCTTTTCGATCCGGCGCTGGTGCAGCAGGCGCCTCGCCTCGTCCTGGCCGACACCGGTCTTCACCGTGGCCAGATTGTCATGGGTCATCAGTTCACTGACCGGCTGCGCCGGATTTTCGGCAAAGCGCACGTCACGATTGGTGAGGATGCCGACCAGCTTGCCCGATGCCTCGACCACCGGAATGCCGCTGATCTTGTGCCGGGTCATCAGCATCTGCGCATCGGCCAGCGTGGCGTCGGGCGTGATGGTGATGGGGTTCACCACCATGCCGCTTTCAAAGCGCTTGACCGCCCGTACGGCATCGGCCTGTTCCTCGACGGACAGGTTGCGGTGCAGGACGCCAAGGCCGCCAAGCTGCGCCATGACGATCGCCATGTCCGCCTCCGTCACCGTGTCCATGGCGGACGAGAGGATCGGGATGTTCAGCTTGATCGCGCGGGTCACATGGGTGCTGGTATCCGCCTGACTGGGCAGCACGTCGGATTCGGCGGGCTGCAAAAGCACGTCGTCGAAGGTGAGGCCGAGGCGGATGTCCATGTAAAGCCACTTTCTGTTGCGCGTCTCATGCGGGGCTGGGCATGATTGCTGGGGGATTCGTGGCGGCCCATGTAACCATTAAGCGGCAAAACAGCCAGACCCCCGAAAGCATTTTATTGCTGGGGAAGATCGGCGCCGCGCGGCATGCGCCGACCGATTCAATCGCCCAGGATCACGTCGACCCCCGCCCGCGCATGAATGCTGGTGCCGTCATAAATCGGCAGCACGTTCGCCCGCACGTCGACGATCATCTCCAGTTCGGTGCAGGCCAGGATCGCCGCCTGCACATTCTCCTTGGCGATATCGGTGAGTTCCGACTTCATATAGCGTTCGGACTCGCGGCTGACCTTCCCGATGGTCAGCTCATCATAGACGATGCGGTCGATTCTCTCGGCCAGTTCCATGTCGGGCGGCAGCAATGATATGCCATGCGCCACCAGCCGCTGGCGGTAGAATTTCTCCGTCATGACATTGCGCGTACCGATCAGCGCGGCCTTTTCGATGCCGTCGGCCTTCATCTTGCGCCCCACGGCGTCGGCGATGTTGATGATCGGAATGCCGACGCCCGCCTGCACCTCGTCATAGACGCGATGCATGGAATTGGCGCAGATCAGCAACGCTGCCGCGCCGCCCTGCTCCAGCCGCCGGGCCGACGCGGTCAACACGTCGGAAGCATGGGCCCACTCCTCCTCTGTGGTGGAGCGGCCTATGTCCGCGAAATCCAGGCTCTCGATCAGCAGCGGCGCGCTGTGCTGGCCACCCCGGGCGCGGTAAACGGCCTGGTTGATGATCTGATAATAGCGCGCCGTCGACGTCCAGCTAAGACCGCCTATCAGACCGAGCTTCTTCATGAATCCGCTTATCCCATACGCCGACAAGGCCGGACGGGCCTGTCCCTTGACGCAAACCGTTAGGGACGGCGCCCCGCATGGGCAAGCCCCTTCCTCTCCGCAAAGACGCAAAGCCGGATACCGAAAAGACTGCCCGCCGCGCCCGCCAGTCCGCCCGCGACAGCCATCGGCATGTTTTCCATCAGGAAAGCGGATGCCGCCACGGCCCAGCCGGCAAAGCCGCTCACTACCGCCAGCGCTGGCCCCATTCCCGCCAGCAAGGCTCGTTTCGTGACCGCCCAGCCCGCCACCAGCGCGACGGCGATGCAGGCGAGGAGCCGGGCCGGATCCGGCGCCGCGATAAAGGCCGCCGTGGCTCCGCCCGCCGCCAGCAGCAGGACGGCGATAATGAGAATATGCCAGCGATCCGCCCGTCCGCCGCGCAACATGGCGGTCGCCCCTCCGCAAGCCATCGCCCCGCACGAGACGCCAGCGCCAATGCCGGCGGCGCCCACGATGCGCAGTCGATCGGACACATCGTCCAGCAGGCCGAAGGCGTGGGGATCGCGCAAAGCCGCTCCCCCGACCAGCACGGCAGCCACACCGGCCAGGCCGACAAGACCGCTCATCAGCAAGGGGATCCGGGATCGGGGAATGCCTCGCCCCAATGCAAGGCCCACGGCGCTTCCGGTGATCAACGCCGCGCAGATTTGCGGTAGAGCCATGACGTCATGGGTATAGAGGGCCAAGGCCGCTGCGACCATCAACGCGGCAGCCGCCAGATGCGTGCCGCGCCGGAGATCACCCGCAATCGAGACCAGCAACGCCGCCGCCGATAACATGGCCGACAGCGACCAACCGACGAGGATCGTCGCGTTCGCGCCTTCCATCATGGCCCCGGCGGCACGTCCAGCCGCCGCGCTGCCACGAAACCCCCACAAAACGCAGCGCTGCCCGCGACGATCGACAGGAGGCCCAGCGTTCGAGCGATGCTGCTGCCCGCTTCCGCCGAGACGATCAATCCGCCGACAAGAATGGCGGACGAGAGCAACTGAAGCACGAAAACGAGCGTCCAGCCGTCATCAGGCCGCGCCCGCAATGAGACGAACGCCCCGACAATGGAAGCCGCCAAAAAGGAAAGGAGAAGGAACGGGATCATCTGCTCCCCCCTCATGACGGGATTCCGGGACCGGCAGTCCTGTTGCTCTGGAACCGCAGCGGTCAGGTGGAGGAACGAACCGCCCTGTTCAGGAACAGGCCAGATGTCCGGGGAACTGGGACCGTATTGCGCGAACTGCAGGCGACACGCTCCGGATCCAGTCGTCGCATCAGTTTCAAGCGGACATTCAATGCCCGCTTTTGCGCAGAATGCCCTACCTGGCGATCAGCAATATGACCAATGCCGCGACCAGGGCGCAGGCGATGGTTCCCCATTTGATGAGGGCGACAAACCCTTCATAGGTCTGGGTTGCGCTCTTCATATTGCCGTCCGAAGCCATGCACTGTCCCTCTCTGTCCGTTTCGCGGGCATCCTCTTATCGTCAAGCCTTGTCCCCCTCAAGCCTTCAGCGAACAAGAAAATTTTTGCGGTTAAGGCGGTCTTTACCCCTCTTCCCTAACTTCAGCGCCAGTTCGCATATGAGGGGTAAGGATGGCGCGCGACGGCATTCCCATGCTGATGTTGATCGACGACGAGCCGGCACAGCGCAGGCTGGTGTCCGCTCTCGCCGCCAGGGCGGGATGGCGCACCATCTTCGTCAATGACGGCGATACCGCGATCGCGATGCTGGGCACGCAGGACGGAATGCGGTTGGATGCCGTCCTGCTCGATCAATGGAGCCCGAATTATGAGCCGGCAGGCCTGATCCGCGAATTGCGGGCCCGTCGCCCGGCACTGCCCCTGTTGATCCTGACCGCGCACAATAATGTCGCCGTAGCGGTGGAAGCGATGCGGGCCGGCGCGACCGACTATCTTGCCAAGCCGATCGCGCCTGAAAGGCTGCTCGCCGCGCTCAACGCCACACTGAACGGCGAGCATGGCAAGGGCGAGTTGCGCCCGCTGACGGAGAAGATCCCCGCCGCCCTCTCCTTCGAGGATGTGGTCGGCGCCGCACCGCAGTTCCGCGCCGCGCTCGCCATAGCGGCCAAGGCGGCCCGCGCCCGCGTGCCCGTGCTGATCGAGGGGGAAAGCGGCGTCGGCAAGGATGTGATCGCCCGCGCCATCCACGCGGCGTCGCCCCGCCACAAGCAGGCCATGATCACCGTGAATTGCGGCGCCATCCCTGCCAATCTGGTGGAATCCGACCTGTTCGGCCATGAACGCGGCGCCTTCACCGGCGCATTCGACCGGCAGATCGGCAAATTCGTTGCCGCCGACATGGGCACGATCTTCCTCGACGAGGTCAGCGAAATGCCGCTGGACGCGCAGGTCAAGCTGCTGCGCGTGCTCCAGGACGGCGAAGTCCAGCCGATCGGCGCGCGCCGCCCGATCCATGTCGACGTGCGCGTCATCGCCGCCACCAACAAGCGCTTGCATGACGAGATCGAAGCCGGGCGCTTCCGCGAAGACCTTTATTACCGCCTCAACGTCGTGCAACTCACCATTCCGCCGCTGCGCGAGCGGTTGGGCGACGTGCCGGCGCTGTGCCGCCATCTGCTTGCCCGCATCGCGACGCAGCCGGGATTGCGCGGCCTTGGCCTGACCGACGACGCGCTGGCCCTGCTGATGCAGCATGATTGGCCGGGCAACGTGCGCCAGCTTCAGAACGCGCTGTTCCGCGCCGCCGTGCTGTGCGAGGGCGATGCCCTGACACCCCAGGATTTTCCGCAGATCGCCGCGCAGATCCGCGGACGCGCCCATGGCGATGCGCCCCATGGTCGGCTGCGCATCGTGCCGCAGCCGCATCGGGAGGTCGCGGGCATTACCCTGTTCGAAGGGGACGGCCATATCCGCCAACTGGCGGAGATCGAGGCGGACGTCATTCGGTTGGCCATCGGCCATTATCGCGGGCGCATGACCGAAGTGGCCCGGCGGCTGGGCATCGGTCGCTCGACCCTCTATCGCAAGTTGGCGGAACTGGGCATCGACAGCGCCGCCTGACCGGCCACCGGTTCGGACTGAACGCCCCGCACCGCCATCACCCCATCGCGCCGTGATCGGTTGCGGCGTTGAATTATCGCGGCGGCTATGCTTTGGGAGAGCGATGAAAAGCGCCACCCTCGCCGCCACCTCGTCGCTCGTCCTGCCCCTGCTCCTGCTGGTCGCCTGCGGCCGCGCGGAACCGGTGGAGGATCTGCCGAGCCAGGACCAACTCGCCGCCGCCGCCAATGCCGCCGCCGCCAAGGCGATGGCCGAGGCGAAGGCGGACACGCCCGAATCGCGCAATTACGTCAATGTCGAACGGGGCTTCTCCATCACCTTCCCGGAAGGCTGGCAGAAGGATGCGGCTTCCAGCAATGCGGACGGCGTCGTCTACCAGGATCCCGGCGCAGGCGCGGACGTCCGCATCTTCTGGCAGAAGAAGGACGGCGACCAGACACTGCAACAGATCGTCTCGACCGTGAGCGAGGGCTCCGAAGGGGTGAGCGGCGATTATATCGGCGACAGGGAGTATCGCGGGACGGCCAATGACGGCGAAGGCAACAATGTCGCGCTGCGCATGATTCAACAGCCGGACGGTTCGATCGTCACGGCCAGCTTCGTCTATCCCGAAATGCTGAGCGAGCAATATCAGACCATGGCGGAAAAGACGCTCGACAGCCTGCGAATCTTCGCGTCCAAGGCCCAGACGCCCGAGGGCGCCGCGGTTCCGGCGGCGGCGGACAATGCAGGCACGCGCTGAGCCGGCCGGTCATGCCATGACCAGCCGTGGAAGGCTGATCCAGCCGCACCCGACCCTGAAACGGCATCAATAATCCTTCGAATAGCGCAAATTGGCCGATGATCCCGCATTCGTGCCTGTCTTCGACAACAGGCTGAGCGTCTTGGACAGGGAGATTTCGAGCTGGGTGGCGGTGAAGCCCTTGGGATCGGTGATCACCTCCACATAGATGTTGTTGGAGATATGCTGCCCGACCGCGAGCGACGTGCCGCGCCCGGTCGCCTCATCCCCACCGACAATGCCGATGCGGTCCACGCCCGACGCATTTTGCAGCTTGCCCATCGGATTGAGTCCGCCGCCGCCGCCGCGCAGGCCATTGAGTGCCGCCGCCAACTGGATCGCCTGGGTGGCTGACAGATTCGCCACATTGTCCCCGAACAGGATCCGCGCCAATATCTCGTCCTGCGGCAGCGTCGGCGTGGAAACGAAGGCGATGTCAGGCCGCTGCGCCGAACCGCCCACGGCGATGCCCGCCGTCACATCGTCGATCCGCGTTTCGGCGCGGATCGCCAGTGTCGGGTTCATCATCGGCCCGTTGAAGGTGATGACGCCCTGCTCCAGATCGAACTGATGGCCTGAGAAGCTGTAACGGCCGCGTATAACCTCTATCTTGCCGACCACGCGCGGATCGGTCGCCGTGCCGGTGACGCGCATGTTCGTCTTCCATTCGGAATCGAGCCCCATGCCGGTCACGTAGATTTCGTTATCGGCCCGCACGCGCACGTCCAGATTCCACGCCGTCGGTTTGGCGGCCGCCTGCCGTGCCGCCACGCGGCGGTCCAGCAGGTCGGTCCCCTCGCCCTTGCGGCGCACGCCTGTCAACTGCCGGATGTCGCTGCCCCCCTGCCAGGCGACGCGATAACGGATTTCGGGAAGCGACAGGTCGCCCTTTATCAGGCCGCCGGTGGCCGGGCTGTTGGTGATGGAGAGCGTGCCGCTGACGACGCTGGTGATCGCCTCACTGCGCGCCAGGCGGGCGCGGTTCAGCTTCACGGCGATGTTTATCGGATAGCCGCTTTCCGCCGCCAGTCCCACCGTGCCGCTGGCCTGCACCGTGCCTTCGCCCGCCCGCCCGGAAAAGTCGCGCAGGTCCAGCCGGTCATTGGTGAAGCGCCCGTCCAGCCGCATCTGCGTGACGCGCGTCCCGAACGTCTCATTTTCATAACTCAGCGCATTGGCGCGGACGATGCCGTTGAGGCTGGGCGCGGTCAGCCGTCCGCCAAAATCCGCCGCGACCGCGATCGGCCCGGTCAACTGCTGGTCGGCGAGGCCCGCGAAGGAGAAGAGCACATCGGCCGGCCCGGCATAGCGGATGCCGCCGCCCAGGGGCGCGGACGCAAGCTGTTCCGTCCAGCTGGCGCCCGGTCCCGGCGGCGCCAGGGTCGCGACGAAGCGCCCAAGCGTCGCATTGCCCCGCCGGATAAGTCCACGCATGTCCCCCCCCGCGCTCGACAGCTTGCCTTCGATCGCCATGGATACTGGATCGGAAACGGCGGTCAGGCTGGACCGGCGGAAGTCGGTGATCGCAAGGCGCGTGGTCGCGGTCGGGAAGGCGGACCCGTTCTGCGCGAAATCCAGCGTGCCGGTCGCTTTCCCGCCAATCCTCAGTCCCGGCGAGGCCATGTTGACGACGGCCAGGTCGAAATCCTTGAACCGCGCCTGCATCGCCATTTGCTGGCCGAAATGCCCGGCCAGGTCGACGCGCCCCTGCGGCAGCACCAGCGTCGCCGGGTCGAGGCGATATCCCGTTTTCTCGAGGCGGATGATCGCCGGCCGGGCGAAGCGGAAGGAGACGTTGCTCGCCCGCCCCTCCAGCGCGACGGCATAGAGGGTGGGTCGCAGCGCGGCATTCATCGCGATGGAGAAAGGCACGCCGGTCGATCCGTCCGCCACCAGTTGCGCCCGTCCGCGCCCGCCGCGATAGTCGACCCGCGCCCGCGCCTTGCGCACGACATAATCGCCATAGGCCGCGTTCGCCATCTGCACATCGGCGCTGATCTGCGGCTGGTCGGCCAGCACCATGTTCACCGTGATCAACGCCCGGCCGATCAGGACATCCGCTTCGCCCGGCAGTTTGGCATTGCTGGCGGTGGCGTTCAACTGCGCGCCCTGCGCCTTGCCCACCGCCGTCAGGCGAACCGCGCCGGTCACGCCGGAACCGTTCATGGCAAGCTGCCCGGTGAAGGGACCGGCGGCGCTCTGCCGCACGCGACCGTTCATATCGATGCCGGCGAAGCGCGCCTTGGCTATGTCGATGGTGAGCGGCCCCCTGGCGGTATGGATTAGCACATTGGCGAAGAACGGGCCATAGGCCGACCCGCCGGTCGCTTCGAGCCGATAGCCCGCCGCCTCGCCATTCAGTTTCGCCACCACGTCATGAAGTTGCACGCCGACATTGGGCCTTGCGGCGCGGAGCACGGCATTGGGCCGCTCCATCGTGCCGCGCACGGTCAGCGCCAGCGGCCCATATTGGTTCGATGTCGCCCTGGCGTCGAAGGCGATCCTGCCGTCGGTGTCATAGCTGCCCGAACCGCTGTGGATCCGGAAGTTGGGCGCTGCGCCCTTCAAGCCGTTGAGCGTGAACCTGCCCTCCGGCGTCATGCCGATGGTGCCGGAAGCAACGGCATTGCCGCCCAGGAAGTCGCGAACCGATGCATTGTCCCAGCGCGCCGTGCGCACGCCGAAACGGCCGGACAGGCCGAAGCCGCCCTTGGGCCCTGGAACCAGTTTCACATCGGTGTTGAGATTGACGATGCCGACCCCGTCGATCCTGTAGTCGTTGACCCGGCCCTTGAGCGCGCCGCGATAGATGGCATTGTCCATGTCCGCCAGAACGATGGCCGTGGCGTCCACCCGGTCGCTGTCGATCTTCAGATTGTCGCTGATGAGCTTGCCCGCGGCATAGGCGAAATCGCCCTTCACACGCAGATTGTTGAGCAGGCCGCCCGCCGCCGCATTGAGGCCGGTGACGCGGCTGGCGGTGGCGCTTACCGGAATGCGGATGCGGTCTGCATCGATCACCGCGCGCCCGCTGGCCTTCAGGTTTTCGATGCCCGTGGCGTCGAAGGCAATCTCCTTCGCCGTGACGTCATAATCGATGAAGGGCGTCGCCATCGGCCCGTCCAGGATCACCGAAGCGCGCACGTCCCGGCCCCTCACCTTCTCCATGATCGCGCCGGGCGTGAGCAGGGTGGCGTCGATCCTGAGCGCGCTGAACCGACTTTGGCCCAGGTCGACCAGACCCTGCGCGGTGGCGGACAAGGCGCGGGATTTCAATGAACCCTTGAGGTTCACGCGCCGCTGGTTCAGTCCCGCGAACATGTCCAGGTCGAGCGCGGGCGCCGTCAGCCGATCGACCGTCCCGGCGAAGACCAGTCCCGGCCGCAGCGGTCCCTTCGCCGTGAAATTGCCGTCGCGGGCGGCAAGCGCGACATTCGCCAGCTCGCCTTTGCCCGACGTCGCGACCAGCCGCCCGTTCCACGCCTGCCAGGTGCCCTTCCCGTCCAGCGTCGCGGTGAATCCGTCGGTAAGACCGCTCATCGCCGCGATCACGCCGCCCCTGGGCGCGGTCAGCATACCCTTCATGGACAGGCGATTTTGCGCGGGCACGGCGTCCAGCCTGGCCTGAAGACGGTCACCACTGTCCACCACCGCATTGGCCGACACTATGGCGCGGCCGTCGGCGATATGAGTCACGCCGTCGATCGCAATCTCCCGCTTCTGGCCGATCACTGGCCTGGCGACGAGGAATCTTGCGATCTTCAGCCGGTCGACATCGATGTCGAGGTCCGGCAGGATCGGCGCATTGGGGTCGCTCTGCGTCAGATTGAACTGCGGACTGCGCGCCAGCACCACCAGCGGGCTTTCCAGCAGCCGCACCGAAATATGGTTGTTGATGTAGCGAAAGGGACTCCACACCATATGGACGCGCGGCGATGCGGCGAACGGCCCCTTCGGGTCGCGCAGCACCAGGTCGTGGATCACCATGTCACTGTAGATCGACCCCTCGATCCGGCCGACCGATATGCCCATGCCGGATTCCAGCTTCAGCCCGGCGATCTGGCGGATCAGGAAGGCCTTGCCCGGCTGGCTGTTCAGGAACAGCAGCAGCCCGGCGACCAGCAGGACGAGGGCTGCGACCAGTCCGACGACCCACAGGAGGATCTTCTGCCACAACGGGCGCCTGACGATAACGGTCGGGGTTTCCTCAGCCATCAGAATGCCTGCCCGATGCCAATGTAGAGCGCGAATTTGGACTCGCCCGGCTGCCGGTTGATCGGCATGGCTATGTCGGCGCGGAAGGGTCCGAAATTGGTGTAGAAGCGCCCGCCGACGCCAACGCCGTAACGGATGTTGGAAAATTGCGGCATGGAGCTTTCATAGACCTGGCCCGCATCGACGAAGGCGACCACGCCATAATCGCCGAAGCGGTAGCGGCCCTCGACCGCGAATTCATTGACGGACCGGCCGCCTATGGGGTCGTTGTTCGCGTCCTTGGGCCCCAGTTCCTGATAGCCATAGCCCCGAACCGACCCGCCGCCGCCCGCATAGATGCGCCGGGAAGGCGCGACATCATCCCGGTTCACCCCGCTGATGGTGCCGACGCGCGTGCGCGCGGCGATCACCAGGCTGTCCGACAAGGGATAATAGCCGGTAAGGTCGAAAGTCGCGCGCAGATAGGGCGAAAAGCTGCCCTGCAACGATCCCTCCGGCTCGGCCCGCAGATTGGCGCGGAACCCCCGTGTGGGATTGAGCAGGTCGTTGGACCTGTCATAACCGAGCTGCAGCGGCAGGCCGCCGATGAAATAGGTTCGCCGCACCTTGTCCGCCGTCGCCGGATCGACAACCACCTGTTCGTTGGTCAGCAGGACTTCAGCGCCATAGCTGTAGGTCCAGCGCTTCTGGAAGATCGGCGTCGACTGGCGCGACCAGCCGATGTTGAGGCCCGCCGTATAGGCTTCATAGGCATCGTAATTCTGGTGATTGAGCGTGACGCCAGCCTGGAAGGTCTTGTCGCGCTTGCCCGCATTGGAACGGCGGAAGGTGCCCGACGCGCCCTGTTCCTGCGTTCCGGCGATCACGCTGGCGATCAGCGCGCCCTCGGGCGGGAAGAGGTTGCGATGGGTCCAGCTTCCCTCCGCGCGGAAGCCCTGGCCCGTGCCATAGCCCAGCTCGCCCGCCAGCGTGCGCGGCTTGCCCGCCTCCTGCGCGACTGCCAGGTCGACATATTCGGTGCCGTCGGGCCCCGCCTCGTTCGTCCTGACCGGATCGACCGAGATGCTGGAAAACAACCCCGTCGCCACCAGCGCCCGGCGCAGGTCGTCCACCTTGCGGCTGTCGTAGAGCTCGCCCGGCTTGAAGCGGCTGATGACCTTCATATGATCGGCGCCGAACGCCTGCCTTTCGCCCGTGGTGGTGATCCCCCGGAACGATCCGCGCGGTCCTGTCTCCACCGGCAGGGTATAGTCTCCCGTCGTGGTTGCGGGATCGAGCAATATGTCCCGCTGCCCCAGCTTGGCGAAGGGATAGCCATTTTCCGGCAGCTTGACGCCGACATTGGCCTCCGCCCCCTCGACCGCGGCCGCGACGATATAATCGCCGGTCCTGAGCGGCAGGCTGTCGCGGATCAGGCCAGGCGGCACGGTCTGCCCGGCGTTGATCACAATGTCCCCGATCCGGTAGCGCTTGCCCGGCGTAACCGAGATGACCGCCTTCAACGCCCCGTCATTCGCCTGGTCGAGCGATGCGAGCGCGGTCGCATCATAATAGCCTTCCGAATAGAGCAGCCGTACGGCCAGCGCCTCATCCTCATGGGCGCGGGCCTGCACCATGGCCGCCGTATCAGCCTTGCCGTCGCCATCGATCAGGGCGGAAGAATCGCGAAACGCCGGCTCCAGACCCGTCTTGCCGAAGCCATCCACCACGACCGAATAACGTACCGCCTGCGTCTTTTCATCAGGGCTGTTGTCGGTCGCGACCTGTACCGGAACCTGCACGCTGTCGAGCGGGGGCAGCGGCTGCGCCAGTTCACGCTCCTCCTGCGGCTCGGTTGGCGGAGGCAATTGCTGCGCAGCGCCGGCTGCCGGCATCTGTTCATCGATCCACTGATCGATCGAGGGCAAAGGCGCGCTTTTGTCAGCGGGGGCCTCTTCCACGCCGGGCAGGCGCGCCTCGAACTCGCTATCGGGCAGGATCGGTTCTTCCTGCTGTTGCGACGGAGGCGGCGTCTGCGCCATCAGTGGGAGGGAAGAGGACGCCATCATCATCAGACCCAAGGCTCGCCGGACCCGCTTCTGCCTTGAACCCATGGAAACCGCTTTGCCCCTTTTGCCCTTCGCCCATGCAGGGCGGGAACAGCCAATACGCGCAGCGGGTTGCCAAAGTTCCGCCCGCGTCATGAAGAGGGGTGCTTCCTTCCGAATCCCAACCGGTCTAGACCGGCCGCATGACCATCGCGCTCAACATCACCCGTTCTATCCTTGGCCAGCCATGGCGGTGGCGCGGGGGCAATGGCGACGGGCGCGATCCCGGCTATCGCCCGGATGATCTGGTCACGCAATTGCTGCTGGCGCGCGGCTGCCCGCGCGATGCGGTAGAGGCGCATCGCAACCCCACCATCCGCCATTTCATGCCCGACCCCAGCCTGTTCCGCGACATGGACGCCGCCGCCGAACGGCTGGCCGATGCGGTGGTGCGCGGCGAGGATGTGCGCATCTTCGGCGATTATGACGTGGACGGCGCGACCAGCGCGGCGCTGCTGATCCGCCTGCTGCGCGATCTGGGACTTGCGGCGCGACCCTATATCCCCGACCGGCTGATGGAAGGCTATGGCCCATCCGGCGAGGCGCTCGTCAGGCTGGCGCGAGAGGGCGCGACGCTGATCGTCACGGTGGACTGCGGCGCGCAGGCGTTCGACGCGCTTGCCATGGCCAAATCGGCGGGCGTCGATGTCGTCGTCGTCGACCATCATAAATGTGCCGCCGCCCTCCCCGAAGCGTTGGCGCTGGTGAACCCCAATCGCCTTGACGAAGCGGAAGAAGCAGCAGCGCATGGTCATCTGGCGGCGGTGGGCGTCGCCTTCCTGCTCGGTGCGGCGTTGATCCGCGTGCTGCGCGGGCGCGGCTGGTTCGCCCAGCGCGCGGAGCCGCCGTTGATGGAACTGCTCGACATCGTCGCGCTCGGCACGGTGGCGGACGTGGCGCAACTGAAGGGGCTCAACCGCGCATTCGTCGCGCAGGGCCTCAAGATCATGGCGAAGCGCCGCAATATCGGCCTTTCCGCCCTGATCGACGCCAGCCGCCTGACGCGGGCGCCGCTTTGCCATGATCTGGGCTTCGCGCTTGGCCCCCGCATCAACGCCGGCGGACGCGTGGGCAAGGCGGATCTGGGCGTGCGGCTGCTCACCACCGAAGACCCGGCGGAGGCGGCCAGCATCGCCCGGGAACTGGATCAGCTCAACGAGGAACGCCGGGTCATAGAGGCGGCCGTGCAGGCGGAGGCGGAAGAGCGTCTTGCCGCGCAGGGCAATCGGGCGGTGGCGCTGGTGTCGGGCGCAGGCTGGCATCCCGGCGTGATCGGCATAGTCGCAGGACGCATCAAGGAGAAGGCCGGACGTCCCGCCATCGTCGTCGCCATCGATGAGGATGGGACCGGCAAGGGATCGGGCCGCTCCATCTCCGGCGTCGACCTGGGCGCGGCGGTCCTGGCGGCGAAGGACAGCGGCCTGCTGGTCGCGGGCGGCGGCCATGCCATGGCTGCCGGCCTGACGGTCGCGGCGGACAAGATCGATGCGCTGGCCGACTTTCTCGACGAGCGCCTTGCCGATGCGGTGGCGAGGGCGCGGGACGACCGCGCGTTGCTGATCGACGCCGTGCTGGCGCCTGCGGGCGTCAATCCGGACTTCGTCGCCGCCATCGACGCCGGCGGTCCCTATGGCGCGGGATGGCCTGCACCGCTCATCGCGTCCGGACCGATGCGGGTGGTCAAGGCGGACATCGTCGGCAACGGACATTTGCGCGCCATCATGGCGGGCGATGACGGCCACTCGATCAAGACCATCGCCTTCCGCCAGGCGGAATCCGATCTGGGTCAGGCCATTCTTGGCGCGCCCCGCGACCGGCGCCTGTGGATCGCGGGGCGGGCGAAGATCGACGATTGGGGGCCGCGCCCCGCCGCCGAACTGCATCTGGAGGATGCCGCCTGGGCCGATTGAGCAGCGGATCGGCAATTTTTTGCCCCGCGTCATTTTCATGACGAAAAGGGGGTTGACCGTTCCGGAGCCACCGCCTAATGCCCGCCTCGCTTCGCAGCGACGCCCAAGCGAACCTGCTGTGGCCCCTTCGTCTAGCGGTCTAGGACGCGGCCCTTTCACGGCTGAAACACGGGTTCGATTCCCGTAGGGGTCACCAATAAACTCAAGGAGTTGATACTCCTTGGGCGGAAAGAAGCAGAAGTGCCGTGGCGCATTCCTGCGGCTTGTTGCGACAGCCTTCCCTCAATGAAAATCGCGTGATTGCGGCAATATCCGAACATCGCGCGGATGTCCGCGGGCGTGATCGTGACGCATGCGGGAAGGTTCCTGCACATCGGTTTGAGAAAGCCGCGACAATTCCGCAGTCCGGTCGTGCACGCGGGAAGCCATCAGGTGGACCACGCCTTCCTTGCTGCGCTGCACTTCCCCTTCGACCAGCATCAGTCGCGACGCCATGACCGGGCGCCGCTGCAGTTCGAACAGCCGTGCCCACAGCAGGACATTGGTGATCCCCGTCTCATCCTCGATGGTGATGAAGACCGCATTGCCCTTGCCCGGCCGCTGCCGCACCAGCACCACGCCGGCGGTCTTCACCAGCGTCCCGTTCTTCGCCGCCGAAGTCCGGGCGCAGCTCAGCACCCCCTCCGCCGCGAAGACCGGGCGCAGGAATTGCATCGGATGCCCCTTGAGCGACAGGCGCGTCACCAGATAATCGGCCTCGACATGTTCGGACAGAGCCATGGCGGGCAGCATCGCATCCGGCTCTTCCCCCAATTCCTGCGCCTTGGCAGCGGCAAACAGGGGCAGTTCATTCGCGGGCGTCCGCCGCGCTTCCCAGAGGGCGGCCCGCCGGTCCCGTCCCAGCGACCGGCAGGCATCGGCATCTGCCAGCAACCGCAACGCCCGTGCCGGCAATCCCGCGCGCCGCGCCAGTTCTTCCATGGTGGAAAACAGCCCTTCCTTCCGCGCCGCGACCAGTTGCTTCGCCCAATCCTGGCGAAAACCATCCACCTGACGCAGTCCCAGACGCAGCGCCAGAGCCCGTCCCTCCCCCTCGCCCCGCCCGCTGTCCCGCGACCGCAGCAGCGGTTCGAGCGCATTGTCCCACCCGCTCATATTCACATCGACATCATGCACGGTGACGCCATGATCCCGCGCATCCCGCACGATCTGAGCGGGAGCGTAAAAGCCCATGGGCTGCGAATTGAGCAGCGCGCAGGCGAACACCGCGGGCTGATGACATTTGATCCAGGCCGACACATAGACCAGCCGCGCGAAGGACAACGCATGGCTTTCGGGAAAGCCGTAGCTGCCAAAACCCTCGATCTGCCTGAAGCAGCGTTCCGCGAATTCCGCTTCATAACCCCGCTTCACCATGCCCCTGATCATCTTCTCGCGAAAATGGTGAATGGTGCCGACATTGCGGAATGTCGCCATGGCGCGGCGCAGGGCATCGGCTTCCGTCGGGGTGAAATCCGCCGCAACGATGGCAAGCTTCATTGCCTGCTCCTGGAACAGCGGCACGCCATAGGTCTCGCCAAGCAGTTTCTCCAGCTCATCGGCTGGCCCATGATGCGGCGACGGTCGCGGATAGCTGACCTTCTCATCCCCGCATCGTCGCCGCAGATAGGGATGGACCATATTGCCCTCGATCGGTCCGGGGCGGACGATCGCCACCTGCACGGTCAGGTCATAGATCGAACGCGGCTTCAGGCGCGGCAGCATGTTGATCTGCGCCCGGCTTTCGACCTGAAAGACGCCGATGCTGTCGCCCTTGCACAGCATGTCGTAGACGGCCTCGTCCTGCGCATCGAGATCGACCGTCAGCTGATGGTCGCCCAGCCCCTGTTCCCGCATCAGGTCGAACGCCCGGCGGATGCAGCTCAGCATCCCCAGCGCCAGCACGTCGACCTTCATCAGACCAAGGGCGTCGATGTCATCCTTGTCCCATTCGATGAAACTGCGATCCTCCATCGCCGCATGGTGCAGCGGCACCGTCTCGTCGAGCCGGTTCTGCGTCAGCACGAATCCCCCCACATGCTGCGAGAGATGACGCGGAAAGGGCTGGGACAGCAATTGGTCGACGATCGCCTTCAACTGCGCGATCTGCGGATTGTCGAGCGCGAAGCCCGCCTCCACGATCCGCGCATCGTTCATGTCGCTGGAATAGCTGCCCCAGACCGTGCTGGAGAGGCGGGCGGCCACATCCTCGCTAAGGCCCAGCACCTTCGCGACTTCCCGCACGGCGCTGCGCGAACGGTAATGGATGACGGTCGCGGCGATCCCGGCACGATGGCGGCCATAGCGTTCATAGATATATTGCATGACCTCCTCGCGCCGCTCATGCTCGAAATCGACGTCGATGTCGGGCGGTTCATTGCGTTCTTCGGATACGAAGCGCGAAAAGAGCAGATCGTGCCTGAGCGGGTCGATGGACGTCACGCCCAGCAGGAAGCACACCATGCTGTTCGCCGCCGATCCGCGTCCCTGGCAAAGGATTCCCTTCGTCCGGGCGAAGGCGACGATGTCATGCACGGTCAGGAAATAATAGGCATAGTTGCGCTTGGCGATGAGACCGAACTCTTCTTCCAGCAACTGGCGCGCCTTCCGGGGAAGACGCGCGCCATAGCGGGCGTGAGCGGCGGACCAGGTCAATTCCTCCAGCCATTGCTGCGCCGTCCATCCTTCCGGCACGGGCTCATGGGGATATTCGTAGGAAAGCTGATCCAGCGTGAAATGCACCCGGTTCAGGAACCCTATGCTTTCCGCCACCGCCTCGGGGCAATCGCGAAACAGATGGGCCATTTCGGCGGGACTATGGATATGCCTTTCCGCATTCGCCTCCAGCAAGCGTCCTGCCTTGGCGATGCCGGTGCCTTCGCGGATACAGCTCAGCACATCCTGCAAGGGGCGCTGCGCCGCGCCGGCATAGAGCGCGTCCATGGTCGCCAGCAATGATACGCCCGTCGCCACGGACAAAGCCTTGAACTGCGCCAGACGCCGCGCGTCCCGTCCGTCCCGGCGCAATGCCGCCGCCAGCCAGACCCGGCGCGGGGCAAGGCGCGACAATCGGGCCAGCAATCCTTCCAGGTCGGACGGAGCAGGCGGCGGCACGAGGCTGAGATGACCCTGCCTGATCGCTTCCTTCGACGGCCGGTCGTCATAATCATATTTCACCGGCTGGCGATGCGCGGTCTGCCGGGTCGCGGTCGAGCCAGGCATCACGATCAGCAGCAGATCGTCCAGATAGGCCGTCAGATCCTCATAACGCAGGATGCAATCGCCCTTCACCGATCGGAGATTGCCGATGGTCAGCAATTTGGTGAGTTCGCCCCAGCCCCGCCGCGTCGCCGGATAGGCGACGATGTCCGGCGTGCCGTCCACGAAAACCAGCCTGGCGCCGACGATCAGCCGCAGGTCGGTCCGGCAGGCGCGCTCCTCCTCTGTATCGAGTTCCAGCGGCTGTCCCGCTTCCTTGCGCGCCTCCAGCAAGCCGGCGCGCATCCGTTCGGGCCAACGCTTGCGCGCGACATGGGCGCGAACTACTCCGGCGACGCTATTGCGGTCGGCTATTCCCAACCCTTCAAGCCCCTGGGCAATAGCGCATGTCACCATGTCCTGCGGATGGGACGCGCCGCGCAGGAAGGAGAAATTGGTGGCCGCCACCAACTCGGCAAAGGGCGGCGCCTCCGGCTCGACCGGCGGAGGCTCGCCGCGCGATTTGCGCCGCTCCTTTTCCCGCCCGGCTTCCAGCGCGTTCCGTTCGCGCCTGTCGATAGATCTGGGCCTGGACGGATCAGGCCCCTTGCCATGCCGTTTCATGCGAACAGGCCATGGATGTACCAGCCGGGATGCTCTGCCTCGGCGCCGTAAAGTCCATGACGAAAAATCCAGTAACGCCGTCCACGCGCATCCTCGACCCGGTAATAATCGCGGGTCAGCCCCACGCTTTCGCCTTCCAGCGCGCCATCGCTGGCGGTCCACCACTGGGGCGCGATGCGTTCGGGGCCTTCATAGCGCGTCACTTCATGCAATATCTTGCGCCACCGGAAACGATGGGGCGGGCCGTCGGGCACCTCTGCCACCACATCGATCGGCTGGGGCGGATCGAACAGATGGAGCGGGCGCATGGGCGGTTCTTCCTGCGCGCCTTGCGGCCAGTTCATGGGCGCCCGGCTTTCCACTGCGGGCAGTGCAAGCTGGGCCTGTTCGGGGATATGGCTGTCCCTCGGATGAAGCCGCTGGATGCGCGCCCGGCCCGCCCGGATCGACAGCCGGTCGACCAGGGCGGAGACGCTTTCCTCGCGACGTGCTTCTCCACCCTCCAGCGCCAGTTGCGTCGGCGCCATCGGTTCTGTCTGCGGCACCGTGAGGCGCAACATGTCGAAACCGAAACCGGGATCGAGCGGATCGGACAGCGCATCGATCCGTTCCTGCACCAATCGCATGATCGCAGGCGCATCGCGCACCGGCAGGCCCGTTTCCACCCGCAATGGAAAGGCAAGGCCATCGCTGCGAAAGAACAGCGTCTCGAAGCGCCGCCCCCCCTGGCCGCGTTCGCTGAGGCGATCCCCCGCCTCGGCCGCCATCTCCTCCAGCGTCCTGAGGGCAAAGGCGGTGCTGCCCATGGGTTCGGCAAAACGGCGCTCGATCCGGATCGCCGGGCGCAACTGCCGGGGCGCGAGCGGCCGCCGGCCAAGGCCGAGCAGGTTATTCAGCACATCCACAGCCTCCTCGCCGAAGCGCGACGCCAGCACCGCCGCCGGTCGCGCTGCCAGATCGCCCACGGTACGAAGCCCCGCACGACGCAGCGCCACCGCGCTTCCCTCCTCCAGCCGCAATGCCTCCACCGGCAGGCGTCGCAGCGCCGCATCCTCATCCGCCGTCGCCCCGACCGGAAAACGGCACAGGGCGTGCGCACCCTCCGCCGTTCCGGCAAGGGCATGACGCACCCGCATGCCATGGCGCTCCAGCCGTTCTGTCGCTTCGCGCGCCAACATCTCCTCGCCGCCCCAGAGATGCGCACAGCCGGTAATGTCGAGCATCAGGCCGAAGGGCGAATCCAGCGCCGCCACCGGCGTATAGCGGGCGCAACCGTCGCACAGCCGCTCCAGCCAATCCTGATCGCCATGGGGATCGGCATCGAACACGCGCAGATCGGGCTCGCGCGCACGCGCATCGGCCAGCGTCATGCCAGGCGTCAGGCCCAGTGCCAGGGCATCCGCGTCGAGCGTCGCGAGCCGCATCGCGCCGCGCACCTGCTCAACGACGACACCCGGCCCTTCGCCCTGCGCCGTCCAGAGATCAGGCCGCGCGATCCGCAGCCGGTCGATCGGCAGGAACGGGAACCACAGCGCCAGATAGCGGCGCCTGCCGATCTCGTCCTGCGCCGTCCTTTCCGCCTGCATCCTGCCCGCTGCCATTCCGTTCCCAGGCATCCTGTTCCCAAGCGCTCTTTCCAAGGTCATGGCGTTCATCGCGCCCACCTCCACTCTGTTCAAACATGCCCAGGCCATTGTCCCAGACCAGCCGCCAGCCAAGCCCATCCCGCCCCGCCCGCCGCCGCATCAGATACAGGTCGAAGGCGCTTCTGCCCGGCCCGCCTCCCGGCAAGGTCGGTGAGGGCGCCGCCGCCACGCGCCAGCGCGTGTCCGCTGCGCTGGGCACTGGGTCGCCGCCCACGCGCAGCATGAAGGCCGTGACGCCGGATGCCTCCGCCGCCAGCGCCAACCGCCGGCTGGCCGTCAGGTCGAGCAAAGGCGCCGGACCGCGCAATTCCACCACCAGCGATCCCAAGGCGGGGCAACGCAGCGCATCGACCGCCGCCCGCAACAGCATGGCATCATCAGCCATCATGCCGATCAGCAGCCGCGACGGATCAATGCCCAATGTCGCCAATCCGGGGCCATAGAGCATCCCTCCGGCCCGACCGGCCGCCGCCGTGCGCAGCCAGAGCAAAGGCGCTTCTCCCGCCGCCAACCTCGCGAGGATGGAGGCCAGGCCTGCCGCCGCCGCCATTTCCTCCGTCGCGGCGAAGAATTCATGCAGCCTGCCCCGCGCCAAACCTCCATCCAGCGCCTGGTCGAGCGGGGCATATCCGGTTTCCACGCGCGCATGCGGCTGCGCGGCTGGAACACTCTCCAGCGATGCGATATGCCGCCTGAGGGCAGCAAGGGTCTTCACCGACTCAGCCATATAATGTTCCCTATTTGTTCTTTTCGTCCCGATGACGCGTCCTGTCAATCGGGCGCGCAAGGGACGAGCCGGAAAGACGCAGGCGACGGACGATGCAGCCGCGCTACGCTTATGGGAATGTGCCCGCCCTATGCCATGAGGCCATGCTCCGGCAGGTCATGCCTTGGCCGAAAGAGCGCTCAGTTCCTCCAGATCCAGGTCGCGTTCCAGTTCCTGAAGCGTCTTTTCGTCAATCTCTCCGGTCCGGTGGAGGCGCAGCAGTTCCGCCCGACCCGCGGCGATCGCCTTCAGCACCAGATCGAAATGAGCGTGGAGCGTCTCCGAAAACTGTTCCTCCTGCCCGGCATAGTCGGCCGACAATTCGGCATGGCGCCGATACCGTTCGAGCAGCCTTGGATGAAGCAGCGTGCCCTCCGCATCATAGGCGTGCCGCTCCACGACACCGACCTGCGCCTGTGCCATGGCGGCTTCGGCCTCGCTCATCGTCATGCGCGGGCGGTCGCTTTCCGGTTCCTCCAGCTTCACCAGCCGGATCACGGCGCCCAGCGTCGTTCCCTGCAGCAGCACGGTGCCGATGATGACAGCGAAAGACGCCGTCAGGATGAAGTCGCGGCCGGGGAAGTCCGCCGGGACGCTGAGCGCCACGGCCAGCGTCACCACCCCGCGCATCCCCGCCCAGCCCAATATGGTGGCCGCCCGGAACCCCATAGGGCGATAGCCGCACAGGCCGGTCGCCCTCAGCCCGGCGATCACCGCGTCCGATCCGAAAACCCAGAGGAAACGGGCGACGGTCAGCGCCGCCAGGATCGCCAGGACAGGCAATGCCATCTCGTCCAGCACCACCCCGAAACCGCCCACGCGTTCGATCACGTCGCGCAGCGACGATCCGATGAGGAGGAACACAAAGGCCTCCATCAGGAAGATCATCACCGCCCAGAAGGCCGTGCCGTTCATCCTGACCATGGCAGGGAAGACGACATGCTGGTACCAGCCGCAGATAAGGCCGGTGGTGACCGTCGCGATCACGCCCGAGACATGGATGGATTCCGCCAGCAGATAGGATGCCCATGGCGCCAGCAGCGAGGAAGCGATCATCAGATATTTGTCGTCCAGCCGCTTGACCGCCAGCACCCAGAGCGCACCGACGGCGATGCCGATCAGCGCGCCGCCCGCGGCCAGGATGACGAAGCTCTGCAAGGCGTCGACCATGCTGAAGGCGCCAGTGGCCACCGCAGCTATGGCGAAGCGGAAGAGCACCAGCCCCGTGGCGTCGTTGAACAGGCTTTCCCCTTCCAGCAGGATGGAAAGGCGGCGGGGCAGATGGACACGCTGCAACACGGCGCGGGCGGACACGGCGTCAGGCGGCGAGACAATGGCGCCCAGGGCCGCGCAGGCTGCCCAGGGGAGGCCCGGCACCAGCCAGTGCGCAACCACGGCCACGACGACCGTGGTGAAGACCACCGCCCCCAGGGCAAGCGCCATTATGCCGAACATATGCCGCCGAAGATGCCGCAGCGCGATGAACCAGGCGCCATCCATCAACAGCGGCGGCAGGAAGATCACGAGCACCAGTTGCGGGTCGAGCGAGATCACCGGCAAGCCCGGCAAAAAGGCGAACAGCGCGCCCCCGGCCAGCAGCGCGACGGCCGGCGGCAGGCCCAGCCTGTTGGCCGCATAATGCAGGACGATGATCGCCAGCAGCATCACGATCACCAGTTCGAACATCTCCATCGGGTGCATATCTCCCTCTTCCAATCGGGCTGGATAGCCGCTGGCGGACCCCGGACCAAGCGGGCGGCGATCAAGACCCCTATGAAAAGCGCCACAGTCCATCCAGAAAGGCAATATCTGCAATCAATGCGTGGAGTGGTCCTGCCCCATGACGGAGAAAAAACTGCCCTGGTGGCGCGGCGCCGCCATTTACCAGATCTATCCCCGCAGCTTCGCCGATTCCAATGGTGATGGCATAGGCGACCTTCCGGGCATCACCGCGCATCTGCCCTATGTCGCATCGCTTGGGGTGGATGCCATCTGGCTTTCTCCCTTCTTCAAGAGCCCCATGCGCGATTTCGGCTATGACGTGTCGGACTATTGCGATGTCGACCCGATCTTCGGCACGCTTGCGGATTTCGACGCCCTGGTGGCGCGGGCGCATGAACTGGGCCTGCGCATCATCGTCGATCAGGTCTGGGCGCATACATCCGATGAGCACCCCTGGTTCGTCGAAAGCCGATCCAGCCGCGACAATGCCAGGGCGGACTGGTATGTCTGGGCCGATCCAAAGCCGGATGGAACGCCACCCAACAACTGGCAGTCGGTTTTCGGAGGCCCGGCCTGGACCTGGGACGCGCGGCGCGGCCAATATTATATGCACCAGTTCCTGACGCAGCAGCCGCAACTGCACCTGCATCATCCTCAGGTGCAGGAAAGCGTGTTCGACATCATCCGCTTCTGGCTGGACCGGGGCGTCGACGGTTTTCGTATCGACGCGATCAACCATTCGATGCACGACCCGCGACTGCGCGACAACCCGCCCGCCCCCGAAGACGGCAAGGTCCGCACGCGACCCTTTGATTTCCAGATCAAGAAATACAGCCAGAGCCATCCCGACATTCCACTGTTCCTGGAAAAGGTCCGGAAAGTCTTCGACGAATATGAAGACCGCTTTACCGTGGCCGAAGTCGGCGGCGAAAACAGCGACATCGAAATGAAGGCCTTCACCCAGGGAAATAGACGGCTGAACACCGCTTATGGCTTCGATTTTCTCTATGCGCCGGACCTGAGCGCCGATTTCCTGAGGACGGCGCTTGTCAAATGGCCAGCCCAGACTCATGCGGGCTGGCCAAGTTGGGCGTTCGAAAATCACGATGCTCCCCGCGCCGTCTCGCGTTGGGCCAAGGACAGGGACGCGGAAGCCTATTGCCGGATGAAGATGCTGCTGCTGGCCTGTCTGCGCGGCAATATCTTCCTTTATTATGGCGAGGAGCTGGGGCTGCCGCAGGTCGACATCGCCTTCGAGGATCTGCAGGATCCCGAAGCCATCGCCAACTGGCCGATGACCCTATCCCGCGATGGCGCGCGAACGCCGATGCCATGGCGGTCCGATGCGCCCTATATGGGGTTTTCCGAGGCCAGGCCGTGGCTGCCGATGGGGGAAACGCATCGCGCGCTCGCCGTCGACGTGCAGGAGGCGCGGCCGGATTCCCTCCTGCACTGGACTCGACGGGTGCTGGCGCTGCGCAATGGGTCGCTTGCATTGCGGGCGGGCGCCATCCATTTCCGGGACGCTCCCGATGACCTGCTCCTTTTCGAACGCGCGCATGAGGATGAACGGCTGCTCTGCGCCTTCAACCTCGGCAGCCAGCCAGTCGCCTGGGCCCTCCAGGAGCCGTGCCAGCCACTGCTGACGACAGGCGGAGTGGAAAACCGGCTCTTCCCGGCGGCGTCCGGCATGGTTGCAAGGATCGTCACCCCGGCACGATAATATCCATCGCCCTCATGCTGCACCGAGCGGTCGGCGCGCAACAGACATGCGGAAAGCGGATATTTTCTTAATCCAGATCAGATCGCCGCGCGAACTTTCGGCTTTCCGTAATTTCCTGGCCGGTCGGTCCCATAGAAGGGGGACCGGCGGTGCCGTTCGCTGTCATCTGGTCGGATTTGCATTCGGCAAGTGGAAAAAGCGCGCCATCCGCGATTGTTCCGGGTCACTCTTTTCCATCACGCAAAACATGGTGGCTGCACGCTCGGCGGCCTCGGCCCGTGCATTGGCTGCTGCGGCATCCTGTTGCGCGACCGCCGCGGTGGAAGCCTGCATCTGCGCGTCGGCGTCGGCGCGCTGGCGACTCTCGCCAATGACCGTATCCGCAAATTGCTGCGCCTCGACCGCAGCACGGATCGCCGCCTGCTCCTTGGCGCTCTTGAGCTGCTCGTACGCCAGCCGCAAGACCGCCTCCACGCGCGCGGCCAATAGGAGGCCGCGCAAGCGCCGGAAGTGGAAATCCGCCCTTTGCAGTCCGTCGGAACGGAAGTCCGTCCCGGTGCGATCAGCCTACGAAGGCGCGCTCGATCACATAGGCGCCCGGCGCGGCGTTGGAGCCTTCGGCAAAGCCCTGTTCCTCGAAATAGGCGCCGAACTGCTTGATCATCTCCATGCTGCCGCACATCATGATCCGGTCGGTTTCCGGATTGAACCTCGCCTCGCCCGGAATGCCTTCGAACAAGGTGCCGGTTTCCATCAGCTTGTCGATGCGCGCATTGTTCCGAAACGGTTCGCGCGTCACGGTCGGCACATAGTGAAACTGGTTTGCCGCCTGCTCAGCCACCAGCGGATCTTCCGCCAGCTTGCCTGACAGCTCGTCATGAAAGGCAAGGTCGCTGACACGGCGCACCGAATGCACAACCACGACCTGCTCATAAAATTCGTAGACGTCCGGATCGCGCGCCAGGCTGAGGAAAGGCGCCAGGCCCGTGCCGGTCGACAGCATGAACAATCGCTTGCCGGGCAACAAGGCGTCGGTGACGAGCGTCCCGGTCGGCTTGCGCCCAAGATAGATCTGGTCGCCCGGCTGGATCAATTGCAGCCTGGACGTCAGCGGGCCGTCCTGCACCTTGATCGACAGGAATTCCAGTTCCTCGTCCCAGGCGGGGCTGGCGACGGAATAGGCGCGCAGCAACGGCTTGCCATTATCGCCTTGCAGCCCGATCATCACGAACTCGCCCGACCGGAAGCGGAAGCTGGCCGGCCGCGTGATGCGGAAGCTGAAAAGATGCTCGTTCCAATGCCGCACCGACAGCACGGTTTCCACGGAAAGCGCGCCGGTCGGTTCCAATGCCGGCTTTTCGATCGTCACGTCGTTCAAACCTTTTCCCCTGCCAGATTCAGGGCGACTGTCGCTGGGCAAGAGCGTCAGTTGCGTCAGCTTCGCAATAGGCGATGCAGCGCGAATGCCCCCTGGGGCGTTCCAAGGCAAGGTGAAAAAAACTTGTCGGGGCGAAAGCTGATGGCCATCCGCCTCGGTTCAGGACCGCGGGCAAAGGGGCGGCACTGCCCGGCGTCCGGGAACACAGCAGGAAGGATCGCCGGGTCGCGGCCCAAGCAATGCACGATAGGCGGGCATGCAGGCACCGTCCCGCATCCGCTCGCTGAAGGAAGATAGGCCATGCGCCTGCGCTTGGCCGCTCAACAGCATGGCAATGGCGGCGGCGCCGCGCAGCAGACCCCCCGGCATGATGACTTCCCCTGCTTCGGACACCGACACGTCCATTCCCAGGGCCAGCTTATAAGGGATTCTCTATCCAAAAGCATACCCCATCGGGGGTATGCTTTCACCATCGGCAGCAAAAGCCGGTCGATAATGCCCGCTTACCATCGCGATCCCGGCCCCCTGGACAGGGAAGGCCGCGCGAATTGTCAGCCGAAGAGACCCTTTGCAAGGCCACCCAGTTCGTTGAGCGGATTGCCGTCGCCGTCCCGGTCGAACAGCCCGCCGATCTTCGACAATATCGCTTCAGGTCCGCCGAACTGCGCAAACAGTTCCTGCAATTTGTCGGCCGACACGCCATGCTCGGCAGCCGTGGTCGCAAGAGCTGCGACATCGGTTTCGCCCGCCCCGATCTTGCCGCCTATTTCGCTCATCAGGGCCTGCATCTGCTCAGGCTGAAGGCCGATCCTGGCGGCCACCGCCTCCAGTCCGCCCATATTTCCGATCAAATCGTCAAAAAGCGCCATAGCTCATGTCCCGCCAATGATTTGCCACAGGATAGCATTGCGGCCGGCAGATCGAAAGCGAAAGAGGTTGGCCGAAAACGAAGGAGGCCGGAAGATCTCTCCACCGGCCTCCTTCGAAAGGGGTCGCGCCTGTCAGGCGGCCGTCAGTGCCGCCTCGCGCACGGAGGCGTCGACATGATTTTCGAACTGGGCGAAATTGTCGACAAACTGCTTTACCAGCTTGCCCGCCGTCTCGTCATAGGCCGCCTTGTCGTTCCAGGTCGCCCGCGGATCGAGGATGGTCTTATCGACGCCCGGCACCGCAACCGGCACCTGGAACCCGAAATTGGGGTCGGTGCGGAATTCGGCATCGTTGAGGCTGCCGTCCAGCGCCGCGTTCAGCAACGCGCGGGTCACCTTGATCGGCATGCGCTGGCCAACGCCATATTTGCCGCCGGTCCAGCCGGTATTGACCAGCCAGCAGGTGACGCCGCCCTTGTTGATCCTCTCCTTCAGCAGATTGCCGTAGACCGACGGATGGCGCGGCATGAAGGGCGCACCGAAGCAGGTGGAGAAGGTCGCCGAAGGCTCCGTCACGCCGATCTCGGTCCCCGCGACGCGCGCGGTATAGCCCGACAGGAAGTGATACATGGCCTGGTCCGGCGTCAGACGCGCAATCGGCGGCAGCACGCCATAGGCATCGGCGGTCAGGAAGATGATGTTCTTCGGCACCGGCCCCAGATTCTTCTCCGACGCGTTCGGGATGAAGTCGATCGGGTAGGAACCGCGGCTGTTCTCGGCCAGGCTGTTGTCGTTCAGGTCGATCTCGCGCGTTTCCTCGTCGATCACGACATTTTCCAGCACCGTGCCGAAACGCTTGGTGGTGGCGAAGATCTCCGGCTCGGCCTCGGCCGACAGGTTGATCATCTTGGCATAGCAGCCGCCCTCGAAATTGAAGACGGCGGTGTCCGACCAGCCATGCTCGTCATCGCCGATCAGCGTGCGGCTGGCATCGGCCGACAGGGTGGTCTTGCCCGTGCCCGACAGGCCGAAGAAGACGGCGGTGTCGCCGTTCGGGCCGATATTCGCCGAACAGTGCATGGGCATCACGCCGCGCGTGGGCAGCAGATAGTTGAGGATGCCGAACACCGACTTCTTCATCTCGCCGGCATAGCGGGTGCCGCCGATCAGGATCAGCTTCTCGGTGAAGTTGACCGCGATGACGGTTTCGCTGCGGCTGCCGTGGCGCGCCGGATCGGCGCGGAAGGTCGGCAGGTCGATGATCGTATATTCTGGCATGAAGCCCGCCAGCTCATCCGCGCCCGGACGGACCAGCAGCGTGCGGATGAACAGGTTGTGCCACGCGAATTCGTTGATGATGCGCACATTGACGCGGTGCTCGGGCTGCGATCCGCCGAACAGGTCCGCGATGTAGAGCTTGTCCTTCTGTCCCAGCGCCGCGAAAAAGTCGGCCTTGAGAGCGGCGAAATGCTCCGGCGTCATCGGGACGTTGGTCTTGCCCCACCAGACGGTGGATTCGGTTTCCGCGTCCCTGACGATGAACTTGTCGCTGGCCGACCGGCCGGTATGCTTGCCCGTCTTTACGACCAGCGGGCCGTCCTTGGCCAAAATGCCTTCGCCATTGGCGAGCGCGGCTTCGACCAGCGGCGCGGTACCCAGATTCCAATATTGAACAGCGCCGGTGGAAATACCCTGCTGATCGAGGGTGAAAGGGGATTTGGCCTGCACGCCTATACTCCTGAATATCATTATCGGTCCGCCTCCCAACGCCGCGATCTTCCTGCCGCTTGGCGCCGTCTGCTGCAGACGCATCGGGCATAGGCCTTTGCATAAAGCGCGTCAAACCCCCGAAAACTTCACGCCTGCTGCATTTATCCCGAATTCCCATGACTACACCGCATAACCCCCCTGCCGACCTTCCTTGCGGGGGCAGCCGGGTTCGTCTAACGCAGGGACATTCCTCTTGCCGACGATTTTCGGGACGCAGCATGACCGCAACCATCGCCCTGGTGGACGACGACAAGAACATACTGACCTCCGTCTCCATCGCGTTGCAGACGGAAGGTTTCCTGACACGCCTCTATTCGGATCCGGAAGCGGCGCTGAAGGCGCTGATCGAAAACCCGGCCGATCTGGCCGTGTTCGACATCAAGATGCCCCGCATGGACGGGCTGGAACTGCTGCGGCGGCTGCGTGAGAAAAGCCATATGCCGGTCATATTCCTGACGTCCAAGGCCGATGAGCTGGACGAGGCGCTGGGCCTTGCCATGGGGGCGGACGATTATATCAGC
>Ga0207702_10000808_pt1 | contig 33196 bp, 30 predicted proteins | sample KBSCornC62_FD_184302 | JGI IMG/M metagenome (GOLD analysis project Ga0207702, IMG submission 184302) | Corn rhizosphere microbial communities from Kellogg Biological Station, Michigan, USA - KBS Corn C6-2 (SPAdes) (version 2) | ecosystem: Host-associated > Plants > Roots > Rhizosphere > Soil ... | reverse complement strand
TCCAGCCACTCATTCACCCGGTGCGACAGGGAAAAACCAAAATACAAACCGCCGCTGGGCGCCGTGCTGAGATTGGTGGAGGTCGTGTTTCCCGGCAACAGTTCTGTGTAACCCGCATGCAACTCGGTGTTGATGTATTGGCTGACTTGCCACCGGCCAAACCCGCCCACCGACCATTGTTTCGTGTCGGGATAAGCCGTGCCCCCCGACTGGCTGTAGGTCACCGAACTGCCGCCCGCCTCCACCCCGACCGTCAATTCCGGCCGCACATGGACGCCCGCGCTCAAAAAAAGATTATCCGTCGCCGAATCCGGCGCCCTCAGTCCTGATCCCAGCGACATGTAGTTGCCATGGTCGTAACCCGCCGACAACACCACCTGGTTCAAGTCCCACGTGACGCCTACGCCCACGGTGTTGTTCAGGCTCGCGTTGTTGCCCCCGCCATTGACCGTGGGATTTTGATACCCGTTCTCGGTTATGGAAACCCGCTCGTGCAGATTGATCACAAAATCCCCCACGTAAATGTTGTAAAAGAGGCCCGAGCCCGGATTGATAAAAAACTGATTCATGTCCGAGTGGGTCGTATAGATGGAATAGCCGGCCCCCACAGTCAGGTCGAGACTGTTGTTCTGCGTCACCGGCAAATGAATCGCCATGTTGAGGTTGGGCGTGAGAATCACGTCGCCCTCGGGATGACTGCTGGAAAGATGGATGTTGTCGTTGTAGGCCACGCCAGTCCCCGAAGTGAAACGTAATGCCAGGTCGCCCAGCCGCAGATTGTAATAGCCAATGGTGGCCGCCGCTTGATGATTGGCTTCCGCTGCGGCCGCACCGGCCAGGGACAGGCGGGTGGCTTCCTGGCCATGGGATGGCTCCAGTCCGAGCGCCAGCAGCCCGCACAGTATTAGCAGCCGGTAAACCATCCGGTATCGCGATGGAGAAACCGAGCGCGGGATCGAGTCCGCTCTCTGCGCTGGAAAACTCCGGTTCATCCTGAAGCCCTGCATTTAATCGGCGCATGATGCCTGCTGTGCGCGGCATCGCCAATCAAAAACCCGCCGCCAGGTGTTCGCCTCGGGGCGGGATTTGGTTTTGCCGGAATTCACTCAGCCAGCCGGCACTGCCTGCCGCTTACTGATTGATGATACTTTGAATCCAGTCAATCCGGGGTGAAATCCGCGTGGCGTAGTAATACGCCGGCCGGGCCACGCCATCGTTTGGCATCAGGACACCGCCGACGTAGAGGGCGTTTTCATCGAAGATCGCGCCGTAGAAAGCCGGACCATCGGCGGTCAATTGGAACGGTCCGTCAACACCGTAGTTGATACCCGCCAGTTTCCACACGCCGTTGTCTTGGATGAACACGGCGCCCGAAGAATCACCGCCGGAAAGATAGCCCTCATCTGGTCCGAAATTTCCCGTGAAGGCTGCCACGAGGCTATTGCCAGCCGCCGTCACTTGATTCTGCCCCCAGCGCATGACCCGGTCACTCGCGCCTGCCTGCCAGCCTTTGAGCACCGTGTTCGTGACCAGCTCGCTAGTCACCACGATCATGTTCGGCCCCTGAAAGGTGGCGTCGGGAAACTCGGTTTGCGCTGTTTTTCGGTTGATGCCCAGCGTTTTCAAATTCACCACGTTCGTCGTATAGACGGTTTCCACCAAGGTTTGCATCACCGGCTCGCCGCGCTGCGTGCCACGCCCGATGACCACCAGAGTTTTACCCACTTCATCATTCGTGGCGTAGAGTGGCGCATACATCGGAAATGCGCCGTCCACCTGCCACAGGCGCAAGTCGCTGTTGGGATCGTTCCAGTAGGCGGTGGTCGTGTAGGTGACCCCGTCATAAACGAACGCTTGACCGATCGAGCCGCCGATATGTTGGGCGGCGATGAAATAGTGCGGGGCCACGGGCGTGCCAAGAAAGCCGCCCCACTGACCTTCATATTGCCAGCCGCTGTCCTGCAAGGCGCCGGTGGGCGGCGTGGTGTTGTAGGCGGGATCACCGCTGCCAAACAGCATCACCGCGTTTGTCGTTTGCAAGCCGAGACCCAATGCCAGCACCGCCAGCAACAGCCGTCCCCCGTGGTTGAGATATGAGGTTGTTTTCATATCCCTCACTATGCGTGTCCGCCTACAACAATGTGATCTGGTAAACTACCCTTGTTTTCGGGCGGCTTTGGCGGTTCTCCGTAAGCGTCCTACCTGAAATCCGGTAGCCGCCGCCGCGTTTTCAACCAGACACGGACCCGGAGGGTTGACGCGAATTTCGCCAGGTTTCCCAAATTTAAGACGGATATCCCATAAGCGGTCATGTGAGAAATCTGCGTCCAAGTTCGGATCGGGATTGTTTTTTAAATTCGTGTTCCTCCGTGGTTTTTGGATTGGCGGCGCACGGCCGGCGAGTCATTTGACTGGTCAAACGCCGGGCTTCGCGGCATGATGCGTTCAAGACGCGAGTTAAAGTAAAACGGCAGAAGGCGTGTGTCTTGTTGGGCTTATCAATAAAAACCACATGAGCGTAAAAAAAATCCGTATTGCCATCGTCGAGGACGAATTGATGCTCTCCGGTGCCTTGAAAAACTGGATCAGCCGGTTTCGCGACCTCGAACTCGTCGGGTGCGCGGCCGACGGCGCGGCCGGTTTGGAACTCTGCCAGTCCGCCGAACCCGACGTCGCCTTGGTGGACATCCGCCTGCCGAAAATTGACGGTTTGGAATTGATCCAGCGCCTCGCCGGCCAGTTTCCCAAGATGCGGTTGCTGGCCATGTCCGGCATGATGGACGCCTACACCATCTGGCGCGTCATGCAAAGCGGCGTTCACGGCTACATGAACAAGGTGCAGCCGCCGGAATCTTTGATCGAGGCCATCCGTGTCGTGGCGCGGGGCAACACGTTTTTTGGGCCGGAATTTTCCCAGGTCAAGCAGGACTGGCTCTCCCAGCCGGAGGCGTTTCAGAAGATTTTAAGCGAGCGCGAACAGCAGGTCCTCCGGGGTGTGGTCATGGGCTGGGAGGACGGCCATATAGGCACCAAGCTGGAAATTTCCCCAGCCACCGTCGAGGCTCACCGCAAACACATTCGTCAGAAACTGGGCGTCCACAACGACCGCGGCCTGCTGGCCTACGCCCGCCGCTGGGGTTTGGATACGATGAAGGACGAAAGTCTATAGTTTCGTGGTCAGTAGTCGCTTTGCCCAACTTCCGATTTCTGCTTTCCCGATTTCCACTTTACCCTGACCTCACGCTTTCTGGCGCGCATTGCCGATATAGTAACGACCAACCCCACCGCTCACGAAAATCAGACCAAAGAGAGCCATGGCGTAGGTGATGGGTTCGGGAACCAATGTCGGGCCGCTTACATCAAAACTTATGTTATCAAAACCGGCAATGTTATTGGCATTTCCAGCGGCATAGCCACTAAGTGCATCCGTCAAAGTAATAGTGCCAGCCCCAAGGGATAGCCCGCTAAAGGTTACCGTGGCCGAGTTCCAACCAGTGTTCTGAGTAATAGCCGCAGTCTGGCTTCCGGTGACACCGCTTAAAGTCCAAGTGTTAAGCGCCGTGCCCGCTCCGCTTGTGGCGAGGTAATCATAGTGAATCGTGATGGAACTTATGGAACTGACGCCAGCCGGAATAGTAAGCGACAAAACGAAAGAGCTGCCATTCACGCTTTTGCCGTTTCCGTTTTGCGCTGTGAATTGCAATGCCTTTCCTAGGCCGTTAAACCCCGTCCCTGCACCTTGTGTTGCGTTGCCGCTTGAGGCTGTTGCGGCTGACATATTACCGGCGTTGAAAACGGCCGTATTTAGGGTGTTCGCACCATATGGCAGGGTTCCAGCATAAGCGTTTAAATTCTTAGTTCCACTGTCAAAATTCCAAACAGCAGCCCCAGTAACAATCGCCCCCCGCGCCTGCATGGTAACCAGCACGCAAACCCCGACCGCCAATAAGCCTATGATTTTGTTCATGGATGTGTTTTCTGGATTAACTCACCTTCTAAAGTCGGCAGATGAAGCCAGCTTGATGAGTTTTCGTCAAGCTTCAAATTGACCTTTTTTTGGGCACTGCGCTACCGCAGTTCTGTCCCCCGGAGCGCGGAGAGTGCGGGGTGGGCACTTGCCGCTTGCAGCCGACGGGGTTCAAGTAACGGAAGCACGCACGCCCAGACATTGTTTTCCGCGCCCTCGCGGAAAACCAACGGACACAGGAAAATATCTCACGTCGCCTGCATCCCGCACGCGCCATTCGCAGCTGCCATTTAGTTAGACAAGTGGTCCGTCGTCCGTAGTCCCCTGGATTTTGGATCCTATTTCCCCGCTTCGGTCAGCAGTCGTTTTTCTTCCGGCAGCAGTTGTCCGCCCTTTTCCGCAAGGGCCAGAAACGGCCGGGCCTTGGCCTTATCGCCCGTGGCCGCCAGCAACACGCCGTAATACAGCGCCACGGACGGCTGCTCCAATTGCGCGGACGACAGCTTTTGCAGCGCCGCCAGTCCTTCCGCATCGCGCCCTTGCTCATGCAACGCAAAGGCGTAGGTGGAGACGATCACCGGTTCGGCGGGGCGTTGCCCATAAATCTCCGCCGCCCACTGACAGGCCTGCATGAGGTTGGTGTGCAGCAACAGCGCCGTGGCGGCGAGGTTGTTTTTCAGAGCCAGATTCTGTGGCAGCCGGGCGAACTGGGCGGCGTAAAGTTCATAAAGTTTGGCCGTTTTTCCCGCAGCGAGATAGAGCCGTTCCAACCCCTGTTGCGCCCACGCGGCTTCGGGATAGCGTTGGGTGATCCGCAAAAGCAGTTGTTCCTGCGTGGCCGATTTTCCCCAGCGTCCGGCCAGTTCCAGCAACGCATTGAGCGCACCGAGCCGGTCGCCTGCCTCATTGACGGCGGATTTCCACTGGCTTTCGGCCACCAGCGACTCACCCAGTTCATCCCAGGCATGCGACAAAAATGCCAGGCGCAGGAAATTCATTTCGCCCCAGTCACCCTTGGCCGTGAGCTGGCACAGGCCGCGCCAGTTGGTCGTGCCGGTGTAATAATCCACCAGCGCGAGTTGCACCGCCGGCTGCGACTGGATGCCGGTGGGTAACGCTGTCAACCACGCGCCCGCATCGTCGCGAAATCCGTTGGCCTGCATCCACGCGGCGGTCTGGGCCGCAAGCAACGCGTTGGTGGCCACGTCGGCCTGCACCCGTTTTAATTGGGCCGCGAGGTCGGGACTGGCCAGGTCTTTCAACAGACTCAAGTGTTGCAGCCGGTCGCCGAGACCGGCTTGGGGACTGGCAAGCAATTGCCTCGAATAACCGAGCGCCGCCGGCAGATCCTGATGCAGCAAACGCTCCGCCACGAGCGAGCGCAGTGCGGCGGGACCAAAATTGGTGTCCGCGCAGAATTGCTCCAAAACGCCGCGGGCGGCGGTGACGACGGCGGGATTGGTGGAATTGAGCCGCAGGACGGCGAGGTTCAGTTGGAAGGATTGATTGGTCGGTTCCAGTTGTGCCGCGTCGGCCATGTGCCTTTCCGCCTCCGCCGGGTGATTGAGGCGCAGCGCCAGCATGGTGGCTACGGCATGATAGGCCGCGCGATTGGTGGCGGCCGGCGTGAGGTCGTCGAGCAGTTGGGTCGTGATCGGGAATGGCGGGTTTTGGAACTGTAAGCCCGCCGCGGCCAGCGCGAGTTTGTTTTCAACCGAGGGATCGAGCTCCACGATGCGTTGCCGCCAGTCGAGGGTGGCCGGTGAACGGGAGGTTTCGGCGAGTCCCGCCATGATGCGGCAGGCGGGCACGTTGTTGGAATCCAGCATCAGCACCAGCCGCGCGCTCATCAAGGCGTTGCGATAATCGCCGTTGTCAAAATAGGTTTGCGCCTCGGCGAGATGCCGGTGCTGCTTGGCCCGTTGATACGTCGGCCAGCCCCAATGCCATGTCGCCGCGCCGGCCAGAAGCACCGCCAGGATGACAGCTCCGATTTTTAAATAATTTTTCCCCGCACGGTTCATCATTTCAGCATCGCAAAAAATCCGGCGTTAGCGAAAGGGCAAAAAAGTCGCAGGGCTACGGGCCACGCGACGACGCGCTACTGACCTGACCACGGGACCGGGAACAGGTCTTCGGTGGGGCAAATTTATTTTGCGGCGTCGCGCACGATCAGTTTTTTCAGCTCGTCGCCCACGGCCGTCTCGGCGGCGGCGGCGGAGTCCGGACCGGCGACCAGGATTTCCAGTGAGCGTTGACCGGGGTTGCGCAGGCCGGCGAGCACGGGCGCCAGTCGGTTGCCCAGCGTCAGGGACATGGTGGCGAATCCCTCGGCGCGGCTGTGATCATCCCACAAACAATAATAGACAAACAAAGGGCGCGCCGAATCCATCACTTGATTCACGCTGAACGGAAGCCGGAGCCCGTCCACCTCCAGCCAGACTTCCGGCGAAACTATTTTCAACGTATGCCCGGCGGCCGTGAGACAGACATTGGGCGTATGGTTTTTTGCCAGATGCACGGCGGTTTGTCCCGGATTCCAGCGGAGAAATACCACCTGCCAGTCCAGGCCGTCCGCCGACCACGCCGCGCTGCGGCCTTCGTCATATCGCAAAATCTGCCGGGTGACTTCGGGCACGGGCAGCTCTTTGAAACCAGGCGTCGTCACCGGCCAGTGCACGGTCCAGGTCACCGCAGCCGGCAACCGCGCCGCGTGCCAGCGATACCAGCCTTGCACCACCAGTTCCACCACCGCCAGCCAGACGCACAGGCCGAGGGCGAAGCGGAAGTTGATGGTTGAGCCGCCTTCGCTTTGCTGCGTCGCGCCAAGTGGTCGAGAGTTGATAGCCGCCGCTGGCGTCGTTGACGTTTCGTTTTCTGTTTTTTGCTTTCCCAATTTCTGCTTTCGATTTTCCGCGTTCTGCTTTCCGCCCAGCCATGTGCCCAGCCACCACAGGCCGAGAAAACAACCGAGCAAAATCGTCACTCCCGCCGGATCGTGCCATTTGCCAATGGCGGCCACGCCCTGCCGCGAGGCGACCCACACCAGCAGCGACATGCGGGCGGCGTTGAAGAGGAACGACAACAGGAAGCCCGTCAGCACCAGGCCCAGCCGCCGGGAAAATTTCAACCCGTATAATTCTCCCAGAAACAACGAAATCATCAGCGTGGCCTGAAACGACCGGATGCCGCTGCACGCCTCGTCAATGCCCACCACGCCGTTGGCCAGTTCGATGACGTTGCCGTGCGGGATGACGGGGATGCCCAGCCAGCCGAACAGCTCCGTGCAGACCCGCGTGTCCAGCCGGGTCAGGCCCTGAATGATCGGTTGCTCCACCAGCGGAATCGGCCACGGCACGGCTACCAAAATATAGGTGATGGGAAACGCCACGGCCGCCAGCACCCGCGCGCCAAACACCGCATACACCATCAGCAGCGTCAGTCCGACCACCTCGAACGCGAGCGCCCAGCTCACCAGTCGCCAGTCGGGATTGGCCTCCTCAATCAGCCGGGTCGGAGCGAAGAGCAAGGCCAGAAGGCCGCAGCAGAACAAAGCAACGAGTGACGATTGACGGGCGACCGGATCGTGGATTGCGGATTGTGGATTGCGGTTTTCGCCAAGTTTGCGCCACAGCAGATAGCCGCACATGAATGGCACGGCCCAGCCATAGGTGTATTGCGGATTCACCGACCATTCGACGTGCAGATGATTCACCAAGACCCACCAGAGCCAGAGAAATGGCAGCGCGAGAACAATCAGTGATATTGGCAGAGGGCGTCGCAAAATGAATCCATTCAAACTGGTCGGAGTATGACAGCCCGGCAAAAAGGCGGAAAGACTGAAACGCTGCCATCCTGAAATATGAATTAGGGCTGTTGTGGTTGGCGGGGGGCGCCCGTCTGGCGTGCGTGCTCCCCATTCCAATTGAATCGTTTCGGCTTAGGGTGCTGCCGCAGCAGAGTTCATCCGGTTGGCTTTATATGGCGAGCGGTCGGCAGACGCCGATGATTTCCCGGCCAGCGCCGCGGGAAAAGTAATCGGGAAAATGACGGGGCAACCCGTGCGCAGGGCGCGGAGGCTGTTTTCACATTGCTATTCCTGGCGTTTCAGCAGGTTCACGCGTCACCAAAAATGCCACGCATCACGCCAGACCACCCACACGCCAAGCAGAAAATTGGTGATGGCGTGCGCCGTCATCGCCTCGCCGAGCCGGCCCCGGCGGATGACCAGCCATTGATACGCCGCGCCACAAAGAATCCCCGCGATCCACTCGTTGTGCGCCAGCCCGAAGACGCCGGCCGTCGCCAGAAATGGCAGCGGGAAAAACTGATTCATCGGCACCGGCAAGAAATCGTGCTTCGCGATGTAACGGTATAGAAACGAGCGGTAAAACACTTCCTCCAGCGGCGGCACGATGAACGTGGAGCCGAGAATGCGCACTGCGATGAACAGCCACGCCAGCGCCGAGCCGGTGCCGAATTGTTCGTTGGGATTCCACGCGGGCGCCGGCGTTTTCGGTGCGCTCGACAGGCCGAGTTTCACCCACAACGTATTTTGCGTGGCCCAGTCGCCGCTGATGCCAACCCACGCTACGAACACCGCCACGCCCACCGCCACCGCCGGCCAGCTCAACGCCCAGCGCATCTCCGTGATGAGCGGGCACAGCGCGAGGATCATGCCGAGGCCGGCAAGCGTCTTGGCGAGGTAAAACCAATAGGCCGAGGCCGGCCCGAACTGTCCCTGCGCTGCCGTGAGCAGGACGAAAATGATGAACGGCGCCACGCGGATGGCGGCGGGACGGTTGGCTAATTGTTTCAACAACGACATGCCCTTAATTTCCCATGACGAGCTTGGTGGCTTTGCCAGCCGCGTCCACCAAGGTCAAGGTGGACCGGGTGATTTCCTGGACGCGATATTGGTTGAAGGCGTCGCCGGGGCGAACCGTTTTGCCGTTCACGATGGCGCTCGGGGCGGTGGGCGAATAAAAAATTCCCTGCAAGACCGGCAGTGCCGGCGGTTGGACGACCGTCGCGGGCGGCGCAGTTGTAGGTGCCAGCGCGGGAACAGCCGCAGGCGGTGCTGCGATTGCTGCGGGCACGGAAGAAACAGATGCCGGTGCCGCCGCCGCCGCCGTCGAGGACGCGACGACCACTTTGGTGTTCACGGAACGATTCGCCAGCGCCCAGCCCATGAAGAAAACCGCCGCGACAATCAGAAAAATCACGACCGCCGGAATCAGCCAGCCCGCCACCGGCACCGGATGGTGCGCGGCGGGTTGCAGCGGCGGCAGTGGCGGCTGCGCGGGCGGCGGCGCATCGGCCGGTGGATTTTGCCGGGCCTGTTTCAGCGCGTCATTGATAAGGCTCATGCGTGGATGTCTCCTTCCAGCTCGCGGATGGCGCGGCCGACCATCCGAAAATTGATTTTCGGGCTGCGTTCCACAAATCCCGCTAGCAGCGCTTTGTCGCAGAGCGCATTGACGAGGCGGGGAATGCCCTTGCTGTAATTGAACACACGCCAGATCGCCGGACCGGTGAACGTCGGCATGCCCTTGGACCCGGCGAGCGAAAGGCGATGCTGGATGTATTGGCCGACCTCCGTGCGCGTCAGCGGGCTTAAATGATATCGCACCGTGATGCGCTGGCGGAGTTGGCGGAGCTTGTGGCTGTTCAGCCGCTCACGCAATTCCGGCTGGCCCATCAGCACGATTTGCAGAAGCTTGCGGTCGTCCGTTTCAATGTTGGAAATCAAGCGCACTTGCTCCAGCAATTCCTCGGTGAGATTCTGCGCCTCGTCCACGATCAACACCGTTTCCTTGCCGCCCAACGTCTGTCGCAGCAGAAAATCGCTGATCGTCGCCATCGTTTCCATCCGGTCGCGACCCTTCACCTCCAGCCCGAATTCGGTGGCGATGGCTTTCATCAATTCGTCGCCGCTCAAAACCGGGTTCAAAATCAGCGCCGTGGAAAAACGGGAATCCAACTGCTCCAGCAGGGCGCGACATAACGTCGTTTTGCCCGCGCCGACCTCGCCGGTGAGCTGCACGAAGCCTTTGCGCTGCTGGATGCCGTAGAGCAGATGGTTGAATGCCTCGCGATGCTTGGTGCTGTGAAAAAGGAATCGCGGGTTCGGCGTGATGTCGAACGGCGACTGCCTTAAGCCATAGAACTCAAGATACACGCCGCGTTTTTAGCAGAAACCGTGCCCGAATGACAAACAAAGCTTTGCTCTAAAGCCTTGGTCAATTTCCAGACCTGGGCAATGTGCCCAGAACATTCGCCGCGCCACTCGCGATCCACAAGCGCCAGTCCCTTTCCATCCGGGCAAGGCCGCCGGGATAAAATTGGTTGAGCAATCGCGCGCAATCCGGCGTCGCGCCCGGCTTTGAATAATTCAAAATCATCGCGTTGAGCGCCCGGCGATGCTCTGGCGTGCTCATCAGCAATTGAAAAATTGACCAGCCGGTCAGATAGCTGCGTGTCGGGTCCAGCGCGCGAAATTCCTCCGGGTTGAGGTTCAGAAAGGTCCGCAAGTCCGGCAGGGATTTTTCATCGTTCCACTGCTTGAGCTGATACCACTGGCCTTGCAACCGCTGGATCGCCGATTCGCTGCGCATAAAGGCCGGGAACTGAAAATACACCGCGCAGCCTTCGTCCAGCCAGAGCGGCAGCGCGCGGAATTGATGGTGCATGATGGCGTGGCTGCATTCGTGGAGGATGTTGTTCGCCAGATACGTCGGGTCGCGCTGACGCCACGTCACGACTTCCTGGTCGCGTCCGGAATAATAGCCCGCCAGATTCGAGATGGCGGAGGCGGTTTCGGCGTTCACCTGGTTCGTCAGCGCAAATTTGCGATAATCCTCGAAGCGACCGAAGATTCGAATGCGAACATGGAAATTGGTTTCCATGACGAAGCCAAATGCCTCCTCATGCCGCTTCACCAAGTCGGCGATGATAAAATTGATTTTATCCTCGTTCGCCTTCGGCAGGGGATAATCGTGGAGCACGAACTGGCACAAGCCCTGGCCTTGAACGAACGGCGGCGCGGCTGATGCGCCGCCCAGCGCCAGCAGCCACACCACCAAGATGCCGTGCAGCCATTTCACAAAATATTGCGCACCGCCTTGACGAGCGCCGCCGCTTCCGCCGGTGTGCCGATGGTAATGCGCAGGTAATCGCGAACCTCCGGCGCGCTGAACCAGCGCACGAGAATTTTCCGGTCACGCAATTTCTGCAGCCAGTCCTTCGCCGGAAACAGCGGCGGCCTGGCGAGGATGAAATTTGTCTGGCTCGGCAGGACGCGGAAGCCCAGCTTCGTCAGCTCACGGGTCAAATTTTTGCGAGTGGCTATGATTTTCTTGAAGTTCGCGCGGTAGAATTTCAGATCGTCCAGCGTGGCTTCGGCGGCGATCTGGCCAAGGCCGTTGACGTTGTAGCTGTCGCGGATCTTGTCCAGCGCCGCGATGAGTTCGGGGTGGCCGACGAAATAGCCGACCCGCTGGAAGCACAGCGAATACGCCTTCGAGAAGGTCCGGGCCACAAGGACGTGCGGAAATTTCAGCGCCAGCTTGAGCGCGTTTTCATCGGCGAAATCCACATACGCCTCGTCCAATACCACGACGCCATTTTGCGCGCGGCACAGTTTTGCCAGCTCGGAAGTCTTGTAGCCGCGACCGCCTGGTGCGTTTGGGGTCGTGACCAACGTGAGGGCTGCGTTGAAATTCCATTGCTTGCCGCGCTTGAGTTCGGCCACGCTCGGCATGGAGAAATCCGGCTTCAGCGGCACCGCATTTTTCGCCGCACCGTGCGTGTCCGCCAGCACGGGATAGAGCGAGTAGCTGGGCGTGAAATATTGCACCATCGCCTTCGCGGGTTTTGAATTTTTAATTTTAAATTTTGAATCGGGCTCCACAAATCCGCGCACCGCCAAAGCCAGCACTTCATCCGAGCCGTTGCCGATGATGATGTTCTCTGGTTTGCATCCGTGGAACTTCGCCAGCTTGGCGCGGAGCTTTTCCGCCGTTGGGTTTGGATACAGCCGGAGCCGCCCGTCCACCGCCGCCTTGACCGCCGCGAGCACGCTCGGCGAGGGCGGATAGGGATTTTCGTTCGTGTTGAGTTTGATCAAGCCTTTGATTTTCGGCTGCTCGCCGGGAACGTAGGCGTGCAGTTTCTGCACGAGCGGACGGATCAATTGCGGATTCGACATGGCCCTTCATTTCAAAGGAAAATCACCCGAAAGTCGAGTCCGCTGGCACCACTTGATGCGTAATATTTATGTAGTAGGTTCAACTAGCGGTTGGTTCGTCGGCCTTGGATTCCGAGTCCACCGGTTATGATTTGAAAGAAAGACGTCGTTATGAAACGGCGGGTTTTAATATTGACGGTGTTGCTGGCGGGAATGTTCCTGACGGCGGGGTGTAAAAGTTTGTTTTCCCATAGCCAGTCCACCACCGTGTCGCACTGGAAGGACTATAAGGATGTGGAGATCGCCTTTGGCAAAATCGTGCCCTATCACACCACCGTGGAAGATTTGCAGATGCTGAACTTCGATCCCAAGCTTTCACCCAACATAAAAATCCTTACGTATGTGGACATCATCCAGACGTTCATGCCCACCCCGGCGATCCGCCAGCAAGACCTGCCCGCCGGCGTGCGCGACTGCATCAAGGCGCAGGAAAAAAGCCGGGCCTTGCTCATCGAATTGCATGACACCAAAGATCAGCGTCACGGCAATCTGTTCCTTGATATCTTCGGATTCAAGCGTTATACGCATACCTCGGGCTGGGAATTCAAGGGGCTGATCCTGATCAAGGACGACCTGGTGGTGTATAAACTTTCCTCCGGCGAGCCGCGGGTTTCTCGTGATGACAACAAAGTCAAGCCGCTGGGGCCGCTGCAAGAGTTGGACTTGAATCCCGCCGCCGCCACAACGTATGCGAAATAGATCCGTCGGCAAAAATCAGGCTGTCTTGCCCGAAAATAATTTCAGTCCCACCGTGCCCGCGACAATCATCACGAGGCAGACGATGCGCGCCACCTCGCGCGATTCGCCGAACAACATCATGCCGAGAAACGCCGTGCCCGCCGCACCAATGCCCGTCCACACCGCGTAAGCCGTGCCCATGGGAATCGTCTTGAGCGACAGCGAGAGGAGAAAAAAACTCACCGCCATGGCCGCCGCCGTGCCCACACTGGGCCACAACTTGGTAAAACCATTCGTGTATTTCAAACCAATGGCCCAGCCGATTTCCAGCAGGCCGGCGAGCAGCAGATAGAGCCAGGGCATATCACCTCACCCGGATTTCCGCCGATTTGCCATGTGCGCCGAGACCTTCGAGTTCGGCGAATTTCTTCACCGACTTCAACGCCTTCTTGAGCGCAGGCTTGGTGTATTCCACCACGCTCGTGCGGCGCTGGAATTGATCCACGGTCAGGCCGGCGAAGGACGCGCCCGCGCCGTCGGTCGGCAACACGTGGCTCGGCCCGGCAATGTAATCGCCCAGCACGGTCGGCGACCAGTTGCCGAGGAAGATTGCGCCCGCCGTGGTGATGCCGTCGCTCACCTTGCGCGCGTCGCGCGTGATGACTTCGCAATGTTCCGGCGCGAGCTGGTTTGCCAGCGCCACGGCGTCAGCGACGCTGGGCACTTGAATCAACCAGGTGTTGTTGGCCAGCACGCGCTTGATGAATTCGCGGCGCGGCAGCTTGGGCAACTGCTTCGCAATTTCCTGTTCCACGGCCTTGAGAATTTTTGCCGAGGTCGTCACGAGCCAGACACGTTCGTGGCCGGAGCCGTGCTCGGCCTGCGCGAGCATGTCGGCAGCGGCGAACTTCGGATTCGCGGTGTCGTCGGCCAGCACGAGCAGATCGCTCGGCCCGGCGAGCAGATCAATCGCCACGCGCCCGACGAGCAGGCGTTTGGCCATGCTAACATAGGCATTGCCGGGGCCGTAAATCTTCTGCACGCGACGAATCGTCTTGGTGCCGTAAGCCAGCGCGGCCACGGCCTGCGCGCCGCCGATACGGTAAATCTCCGTCGCTCCCGCCGCGCGCGCGGCGAAGAGAATGGCGGGATTGATGGAGCCTTCCTTGCCGCAGGGCGTAGTGACGACGATTTCCTTGCAACCGGCAACTTTCGCGAGTGTGATAGTCATCAACGCCGTCGAGACAAGCGGCGCGGTGCCGCCGGGAACGTAAACGCCGACGCGCTGAAATGGATCAAATTTTTCGCCAACGCTTGCGCCGTGGGAATTTTTACCCGACCACGCTTTGCGTTTAGATTTCTTGGCGAAGCTGGCAATGTTCGCTTCGGCTTCCGCGACGGCGGCGCGTAGGGATTCATCGGCAGTGAGGGAGGCGTTGAATAGTTCCGCCTGCGTGACGGCGAGTTGTTCGACGGTAAGCTTGGCGCCGTCGAATTTTTCGGTGAGTTCGAGCAGCGCCTGATCGCCGTGGAGATAGACATCCTGCAGGATGGCGCGGGTCCGCTCCTCGATCGTGGCGTCGAACAGGCTGGCGCCGGTGAACAGCTCGCGAAGTTTCGCGGAAAAATTCTTGTCAGTGTGGCGGACAATCTTCATGCGGGCAGGTTAGGAAATTTTTCCGCTCAAGTCAAAATTCGCAGACGGCGTGAAAACCACGCAAAGCGCGAAAAATTCACGCGTAAATTTTCCCCCGAAGCGACCCGAGGTTGGAATTCCTTTTAAAAATCGCGCCTAAATCGGTTGGCCCGGGTTATGCGAACAGTCAGCTATCGCTCGAAACTGGAAACCTGTGAGGTGATTTATGAATGAGAATGACCTGACAAACGTGCCGCCACCCATCGCACCTGAAACTGATGTCATCCCGTCGCTGCCGACAAGCCGGCCCAAACCGTTCATCTGGTGGCTCCGGAAAATTTTCGCGTGCAACCCGTTTTATCTGGTCAGCGCGGCGCTGCTGCTGTTCGGTTGTTACCGCATCTCCATTGACGCGTCGCTGTTGAATTTGGAATCGGCGCGGCTGGTGTTCAGCTTCACCTCCGTGCAGATCTATGAGCTTTTGCTCGTGTTGACAGCGATTTTTCTCGCGCGACGGCAATGCTGGTATGACTCCACGTTGCTGGTTGGCCTGGAAAACCTGCTGGTGTTTGTGCCGTTCATCCTCATCAGCCACACGTCGCTCACGGACACGCAAATGACCCAGATGATGTGTGCGGTCGGTGTTTTGGCGGCGCTCGCGCGGTTTGGTGGATTGAAAAAATATTTTCCCGAACTCAATTTCCCAATCGGACTGTTGGTCGCGGGCTGTGCTTTTCTCGCGGCCAATGTGGCGCTGCCGCTGGCCTACCGGCATTTTGCGGAAACGAAATTTGGCGTCCACATGGACTATGGCCCGGCCTACGTGATGAACGAATGCGCCTGGCTGCTGATTTTGCCGGCGGTGGCGGCGACGGCGTTCTTTCTGCCGCAAACGAATCGCGGCGGGAACCTGCTGCCGCAACACCGCTGGCTCCCGATTGGAATTTTTTCGCTCTGGCTGGTCGTGACCGGCATGCACCTGTATGCGCTCGACTATGTCTATGATTATTACCTGCGCAGCGATCTCTTTGCGCCATTGGCCTGGGTGCTGGCGTGGACGCTCTTTCTGCGTGTTCCGGCGAAATCGCTGCGGTTGAAATACGCGCTCACCGTTCCGGCGGCCTTAACTCCGTTGCTGGCGGCGACACCGGTGGGAGCGAAATACTTTCTCGCATTGGCCGCGCTGAATCTGGTCGCCTACGGCGCGGTCGGGCTGCTGGACCGCGGCAACCGGCTGGCCCGGCACCTGTGTTTTTTCGCATTACTGATGTTCGTCGCCGGCTTGCCGGTCGGTTGGATGCATTTGCTTGCGCCGGGTATTACTCATCTCGATCTGGTGGCCGGAGGGCTGGCCGCGTATGTGATTTTTTGGACGGCGTGGCTGCGCAATGCCAAGCTGGCGATTTTCGGAGCGATTACTTTTGGCATCACCATCGCGTCCATTTTTAATCAACATGCCGGGGTTGGCTATTGGGCGTTTCAAGGCGGATTGGTTTTCCTGTTGTTGCACAGCCTGCGCTGGCACGGCGGGGAAAATCGTGAAGCTGAAGCTTTCCGGACTTTGACGGCGTTGGTGTGGGTCATCCAATCCTTCATCTGGGTGAATTCCGAAAACAGCAGTTTCTGGATGCCGTTCATTCCCGGCTTGGTCGTGCTGGCGGCGTATGTGATCTATCGTCTCCGGCACAGATTGTGGGATGTGCCCGCCGTGCCCGTGGCAGCGATGCTCGTCATTATGTCTGGTCCTACCAGCATTGCAGTGGACGGCATCCGCACAGCCCCAGTGGGTTTGCTCGCCGTGATCGGAAGTTTTCTACTGCTCGGCCTCGGCACGATTACCGCGCTAACGCGACATCTCTGGCACAGGCATGATCATGTGGAAGTTGACCCATCTTCGCGCCAAAGGGGTGGAGAATAATTATGGAACAATGGGCACCGATATCCTCAGTGCTGTGGGTAACAACGCAAACCAGCCCGCCAGCTTTACGGTTGTTTTATTTTTTCCCGTAGTCGAAAACCAAATGCAACCAGCCCCGATGCGATCATGAGTCCGTAAGTAGATGGTTCGGGAACCGCGCTCATGGTGCTGTTGATCCAGGGCAGGTAGGCGGAGACGCGCCCGAACCCGCTGGCGTCGCCGTAATCGGAATTTCGGGTGCCATCGGCGTCGGCGCTAAAAGAGGTCACGCCCGCCAGATAGGTTTGGGAATTGATGGTGATGAAAACGCCGCCACCACTGTCTCCCGGCGCCACATTGCCTTCCAGCAATAATGGAATGGAACTGCCGAAACCGCTGTCGGCCGGGTTGTTGGGGTTGTCAAAATCAGAGCCTAAAACGATGGAAGGATTTCCAAAATTGCCGTCAATCATGTTTTGAAACGCGCGTTTCTGAATGCCGAGCGCCGTTTGATAGCCCGTTAATCCGGTTCCCGTGAAACCATAGCCAACATAAGTGCCAACTTGTCCGAACTCCGAGGTGCCGGAGTAAAGCATCGCGGGCGGAATCGCGTCCAAAGATGAACTAAGGTGAACCAGGCCAAAGTCGTTGGTATTATTAAGACCGCCAGTTCAGCCGGGATTTCTGTAGAATCCGTTGGCTGTGTAGTCAACCCCATTGATGGTGAAAGTCCCCGAGTTGGCCGCAAGCAGCAGGTGCGCGGCGGTCAGCACCCAGTCCGGCGCGATCAAGGTTCCCGATCCGTTAATTGCTCCATTGATCAGCAACGATCCCACCGCCGCATACGCCGGATCTGCTCCCAAGCTTAAATAACCGCTATCCGGCTGGTCGTCTCGAATCGTGGAGCCGCGACTCATCGTCGGCTGCAGAATTGTTGCGAGAACCATTCCCAGAAAAACCAAAAATCGCCCGTGGCCAAAACTCATGGCCATAAGACTCCACGCTGCGCCGCCAGCGTCAAGGCATTAAGCGATCCCACACTACCCAGTGGTCTGCCGGGGTTGTGCCAGCTGCGTCAGGTCGTTGGCACAACGATTGTGCCAAAGTTTTCCGCTGACACGCCCCTTCAAAAACCCGAGGCGCCAAAACCTGTTGATTTTACTGGGTTTTCTGCCGTTGGCATCATTGGCATCGCGCAAGCTAAACGGAAGGTGTTGGACAATTTAACCATCAAACGAAAGGAACAACATTATGAAAGTCATACAATATCAACGCCCCGTGGCCTGGCCGACGTTTGGCCGGCTCTCGAACCTGCAAGATGAACTCGACCGCCTGTTTGAATCGCCGTTGACGGCGTGGGCACCCGCGCTGGATGTTCACGAAGACAAGGACGGTTTCAGCATCCGCGTGGAGCTCCCCGGCATGAAGCGCGAAGACATCGAAGTCTCGCTGCACGACGGCGCGCTCGTAATCTCCGGCGAACGCAAGGCTGAGCCGGTTCAGGAAGGCACGGAAGTTCACCGGCAGGAACGTTATTACGGAAGATTCTCCCGCGCGCTCACCCTCCCGGCGGCAGTCGCGGGCGACAAGGTCAAGGCGCAATACAAGGACGGCATCCTGACCGTCACATTGCCGAAGGCCGAGGAAGCCAAGCCGAAAGCCATCACGGTCAGCGAATAATCCGGGAGAAGTAGAAAATAAAAAGGCGGGAACCCGGTGCGGTTCCCGCCTTTGAATTTACGCGTCCTTCAGACGCGCAGATAAACGTAAACCGAGAAAGACACCGCGGCCATGCCGGCGGCGGCAGCCAACGACCAGAGCAAACTTTTCTTCCTCGCCGCGATGGCGAAGGTGGAGACGATTACCGCCAGTTGCGCGGCGAGCATGCCGAAGAAAAATTTCTGGCTGCGCTTGTGATGTTTCTCGGCGGAGAGGTTGCCCTTGCGCACCTGCAATTCATAAACGCCGCCGATGGCCGCGTTCAGCCGCGCTTCGGTATCGTAGCGGGCGGACACATAGCGCAACCGGGCTCCGGTGAAATCGCGGAAGATGCGCTTGTCGCCGAACATCAGGGTCTCGTCCAGCTTGTCCACGGTCTTGTTCACGGGCTTGGCGGCGCTGTCAAAAGCATTGGCGGCATCCTTCGCGGCCAGCAGCGATGTCGCCAGGGTGGCGTCATTGACTTTGGCGAGCGCGGCGAGAATTTCACTTTCCGGCTTGTAGGTCTCCACCGCTTCCAGCACGGCATTCACGCTTTCATCAAACTTTGCGGGCGGGGCGGGCGGCAGTTCATTCTTCGTCAAGGCGGCGACCGTGGCGGCATCGGCTCCCGGCAGCGCGTCCGCTGTCAACGGTTGCACGTCGCTCGTGGCCACCAGCAGATCCAGCGAGTTGCGCAGCACGGTGGAACGAAGTTTCTTGGCTTGAAAATAACCCCACTGGTCGCCGGCCTTGGACTGGAGCTGCGCGGCGAGGGAGCGATCATATTGCGCCTTGGTCATCTCGCTGGACGCGAGGCCTGCGAGCATCGTGGCGATGACCGTCATGATGATGGGCGTGGCGCCGAGAACCTTGCCCCAATTGTTGTGCGGCAGGTCGGACTTCAATTCTTCGGGGATTTGGATTTTTCCAGCCATAGGTTTTAAAGTTGTCTCTCGCCAGCTTACAGGGGAAAAATCTCCGCGCCAACCTGCAAAACGTGTTGCCGTCCGGCGCGGGAAAACTCACCATCGCGCGCGTGAATGAACTTTGGCAAAACCCCTTGGTGATCGCGCAGACACAGATGATCGCGCGCAGCCTGAAACAGTGGACGGGACGCGATTTGCCGGCCGGAGTTGGAGCTCAAGTTTCAGCGAGTTCGGGGAACAGGCTGAAGCCTGAACTCCAGCTTGCGGAAAAAGTTTTTCATGCGCCGTTCGTCCTCGTTTCGCATGGGACGGAGGCCGATCCGGTTTTAAATTACGGCAACCAATCCGCGCTCGCGCTCTGGGAAATGTCATGGGCCGAACTCACGCAGACGCCTTCGCGCCTCACGGCGGAAGCACCGAACCGAGAGGAGCGGGCGCGCTTGCTCGCGGCCGTCACGGCGAACGGATTTATTGACGATTACTCGGGCATTCGCATCTCAAAGACCGGGCGACGCTTCCGCATCGCGCAAGCGACGGTTTGGAATCTGCTGGATGAGCGCGGGATTTATGCGGGGCAGGCGGCGATGTTTTCGCGCTGGGAATTTTTGTGAGGAGACACGGACGTCAGAACCATTTCTTCCGCTTGAAATACCAGTAGGTGGCTGCCGTGGAAAGCAACATGCAAACGGCGGCGGTGGGGTAGGCGTGGGCGTGATCCAGCTCCGGCATGTCCTTGAAATTCATCCCATACCACGTGCCGATCATCATCAGCGGCGTGGTGATAACGGTGATGAGCGTGAGCAGCTTCACGACTTCGCCGGTCTGGTTGGATGACATGTTGAGGTAAATCTGCAAGATGCCGGTCAGCGAATCTGCGTAACCCTGCGCGAGTTCGCCGATGTGGAACAGCGAATCGTAAATGTCCCGGAAATACGGCACGAGGTGCGGGCGCACCAGCTTGAATTCACCCTGCGCAAACCGGCTCAAGACTTCGCGCTGCGGGCCGATGATCTGGCGCAGATGCAACACTTCCTTCTTCACCTGCAAAATTTCGTTGAGCGTTTCCTTGCTGGGCTTTTGAAAGGCGAGCTGCTCAAGTTCTGCGATCTCCAGCGCGAGTTCGTCCAGCGCTGGCTTGTAGTTGTCCACCAGGTTGTCGAGCAGCGAATGCGCCACGCGGTCGGGGGCGCGGGCGATGTTCATCGTTCCGTTAAGCGCGCGCTCCTCGATTGTTGAGACGCTGCGCATCGGCTCGTTGTGGTAGGTGACTAGAAAATTTTTACCGAGGAAAAAATTCAGTTCGTTCGTGTCAAAACAGCCGTCCTTGCGGCTGTAATCAACCGCGTGAATGACCATGAACAGATACGGCGTGAACATGTCCTCGTCCTTCGGGGTGTATTCTTCGACCTTGGGCGACGGACTCGGCTGGACGCAATCCTCGATGGACAACGGGTGAAAATGAAAAATTTGTTCGAGCACTTCCTTGTTCTCAAAAGCGGTGGGCTTTTCGAGGTCCACCCACAGGAAAAGATTCGTATCCGCCAGCAGCGTCGGCATCAAGAAGGGCTCGATGTCCTTCGTGTGCAGCTTGCCTTGCGTGGTGAATGCAAATGAGCGGATCATGCAAAATCAAATCGTCGTCCCGAATCGTAGGCGCAACCGCGTTCAAGGCAAGTTTCGTTTGCGGGAAGAATTCCACCGGCGGCGCGGAAAATTTATTTCAGCGCAAAGCCACCTCGGTTATTTCGGGAAGAGCCTGGATTTAATCAGCCCCATCTTCGCCAGGCGAAACTTCGTGCCGGTGCCGAGACAGCCGAAGCCGTATTTGACACTGCGGCGGAAATTGATGGAGGACGCGTCGGTAAAATACTTCGTGGGGCAGCTCACTTCGCCAATCGTAAACCCGTGCCAGAGGATTTGCGCAAGCATCTGGTTGTCGAAGACGAAGTCGTCGGAATTATTTGAGAGGTCGAGTTTCTGGAGGAGTTCCTTGGAAAACGCGCGATAGCCGGTGTGGTATTCCGAAAGTTTGGCGCCGAGGAGGAGGTTTTCCGCAAAAGTCAGGAAGCGGTTCGCGATGTATTTCCACGTGGGCATGCCGCCTTGCAATGAATAGCCGCCGAGAATGCGGCTGGCGAGGATGCAGGGATGAATGTCATTGGCGATCATTGAGGCGAGCGCGGGGATGAGCTTGGGCGTGTATTGGTAATCCGGATGAACCATGATGACGATGTCGGCCCCGGCCTCGAGCGCCAGGCGGTAGCAAGTCTTCTGGTTGCCGCCGTAGCCGGTGTTTTTTTCGTGGACGTGAACGCGGACGCCGAGCAGTTGCGAGGCGACCTGCACGGTGTCATCGCGGCTGCGGTCGTCCACGAGGATGATCAGGTCCACAATGCCCTGCTGGTGAACTTCGTCCACGGTCTGGGTGACGGTTTTGGCCGCGTTGTAGGCGGGCATGACGACGACGACTTTCTTGCCGAAATACATTCGCGCGGAATGCTGCCGGAAGCGGCGGCACGGGTGAAGTGAAAAATTTTATACAAAAATGCTCCCTTTGGTGTCTATGGGTTGAAACCGTGAATCAATCCGGGAACCAGCACTGGTGTGAAGCGCTTTACGACGCGAAGGCGGCGGAGCTGATTCTTTACGGGCGGGCGCTGGGTTTGGGCCACGGCGAGGCGGAGGATGTGTTGCAGGAGACGTTTATTGCATTGATGCAATTATCGGGACCGCCGGCGAAGCCGGCGCATTATTGCGTGCGCAGTTATCGGAACCGGGCGCTGAATCACCGGCGCTCGCTTTGGCGGCGGCTGACGCGGGAATGGGAATCATTGCGCTGGTTTGAACGAACCCAGGATGAAACACCCGCCGAACGGCAGGCGATGCGGGCCTTGGCCACTTTGCCGGTCGCGCAGCGTGAGGCCATCGTCTTGAAAATCTGGCACGGCTGCACATTTGAAGAAATCGGCGGCCTGCTGGAAATTTCCCCGAACACGGCGGCGGGACGTTACCGCTACGGTTTGCAAAAGATTAAGGACCAAATCAAAGGAGTCGTTTATGAAGAACGGATTGAACTGGAACGAGGAGCGCCTGCTTTCCTGGCGTCCGCGCCGGGTCTCGAACAGGCTTAAGCAACGCATTTTCGCCCCCGGCCGCCCAACCCCGGCCGGCCGATGGTTTTGGGGTGGTCTGGTTCCGGCCACGGCCTGCGCCTGGCTGACCCTGATGACGGTGAACCACAACAATGACAGTCTTGGTGGAGGGACCTGCCTGAGCGTGGCGTTGAGCAATTTGAATGGCGGCTTGCTTGCGCGGGAAGACCGGCAATCGGCCCAGAACCACAATGACTTTGTTACTTTTGATTCGACAAACAAGAGTGTTTTCAACTCTAATACGCGTTTCACGTTAGTAACCAATTTTAGTAACGAATAAAGCCCCAAATGGAAAATCCGAAGCCGAATAGCACCAAAGGCGCCGTCGCCGCCAAAACCAAGGAACCAGCCAAGCCCGCCGCCCCAGTCGTCGTTCCACCGATGTGCCGGCGGATTGACTGGCTGACTTTGGGCATCACGTTTTTCGTGGTCTGGGCGGTTTACCTGTGGACGCTGGCCCCGCAACTGACGCTGGAAGACAGCGGCGAGCTTTGCACCGGCTCATTTTACGCGGGCATCCCGCATCCGCCGGGCTATCCGTTTTGGGCGATTTACAGCTGGTTTTGGACGTTCATCCTGCCGATTGGCAACGTGGCGTGGCGCGTGGAAGTCGGCCAGTCATTCGCGGCGGCCATGGGCTGCGGCATGTTGGCGCTGATGGTTTCGCGCGGCAGCAGCATGTTGATCGAAGGCATCGAGGAACTGAAGAGCGTGACGAGCCGCTGGGAAAACGCGATCTGCATGGTGTCGGGCCTCGTCGCGGGCTTGCTGCTCGGTTTGGACGGCTTCATGTGGAGCGAATCGGTGGTGATCAACCGTATTTCCGTGTTCGGCGTGCCGTGGTTGATTGCGGTGATGCTCTGCCTGATGCGCTGGATGTATGCGCCGCAGCAACGGCGATATTTGTATCTGGCGATGTTCCTTTACGGCATTTGCGCGACGATCCACCAGACGCTGCTGTTGAGCGCGATGGGCGTGGAAGTGATCATGGCGCTGGCGCTGCCCAAGCTCGGCCGGGATTTGTTTCTGGGCAACAGCCTCATTTATGCGGCCTGCCTGATGTTGATGAGCGGCGGGAAAATTCCGGCGCTGACCACCATGTCGCCGATTGAAATCGGCATCTTTCACATCGTCGGCGTGGGGTCCGTCATGGCCACCATCTGGCTGACGATGAAGACGGGCAAGCTGCTCACGGAATGGAAGGCGCTCATCATCATGGGGCTGGCTTGGGTTTTAGGCGTCTCCTTTTACTTTTACATGCCCATCTCCGGCATGACCGATCCGCCGATGCAATGGGGCTATCCGCGCACGGTGGAAGGCTTTTTCCACGCCCTGAGCCGCGGTCAATATTCGGCCAACACCTCGACGCTGCTGGCCAGCCCCAGCCGGATTGCCTTCCAGCTGTGGTATATCGTCGAGGGTCTGGCGGAATCGTTCAGTTGGGTGTTGATTTTCGTGGGCCTGCTGCCGTTCTTTTTCCTGCTCAAGATGCACAAGCGGGAACGCGGCTGGATCATTGGCGTGACCGCGGTTTTCTTCTGCCTGTCGGTGTTGCTGGTGCGATTGCTGGATGTGACGCCGGATCGTTCCGCCTCCGACCTGAACAAGGTGTTCTTCACCGCCGCGCACGCGCTGTTCGCGCTGATGATCGGCTACGGCACGACGATTCTGGCGGCTTACATGGCGACGCATTACACCCGGTTTCGCCGCTGGGGAATCATCGGCTGCGTGGTGGCGATGGTGCTGGCGGTGTATTGCCTCGTGGATGCTTCCGGCAAATTATTTCACGGTCCGGCGGGTGAAATCAGCTTGTCTGAATTGCCCCACCACATCGCGCTCGCTTTTGGCAAGGACCAGTATGGCCTGCCGATTTTTGCAAACCTCGTCTTGCTGGCCATCCCGGTCATCTTGATCGTCGCGCTGATATTTTACCGCAGCCGCGGACCGGTGGCGATCGTCCTGGGCCTGTTCCTGCTGATGCCGGTTTATTCCGGGATGACCCATTGGTATAAGAGCGAACAGCGCAATCACTGGTTTGGTTACTGGTTCGGCCACGATATGTTCACGCCGCCCTTCCAAGATCCCAAGACCGGCAAGTTGAGCTACGACAACGAGCTTCGCGCCGAGCTGCTCAAGGATCCGAAGAATGCCAAGCTCATCTATCCCGAGATGGCGCGGAACACGATCCTCTTCGGCGGCACCGACCCCGGCCGGTTCTGCCCGACTTACATCATTTTCTGCGAAAGCTTCATCCCGCACCGCTGCCAGCCGGTGCAGGACCAGAAATTCGACCGTCGCGATGTTTACATCATCACGCAAAACGCCCTGGCCGACGGCACGTATCTGAATTATCTCCGCGCCCAATACAATCGCTCCCAGCAGATTGATCCGCCGTTCTTCAGCGAACTGCTGCTGCAATGGTGGTGGGTCTTCGCCGGCCTGGCCGCCAGCTTGAGTGCGTTTTGGATTATCGGCCAGTTCATCACGGGGGATAAAAAATTAAAACGGGATGCCATCATCATCGGCTCGGTCTGGGCCGGCGGTTTCCTGATCGTGCTATTCCAAGGCGAGGGGATCAATGCCCAGGGCATTTCCAAGGCGGCCTTCAACCTCCTCGACGTGCCCTTCACCAAATGGGGCGCCCATGTCGAAGCCTATCGCCGGGCGCGAGGCGTCTATCCGCCCAATGAAATTTACATTCCGTCCCCCGAAGACTCGCAAAAATGCTTTCAAGATTACACTGAAGATGTAGGGCGCCGCGCCCAGTTGAATCAACTCGCACCCGGCGAGGAAGTTAATGTCGACAAGGCTAGTGGCCGCGTGCAGGTTTCCGGTCAGGTCGCCGTTATGAAAATCAACGGCCTCCTGTGCAAGGTCATCTTCGATCAGAACCCGACGAACGAATTCTACGTCGAGGAAAGTTTCCCGCTGGACTGGATGTATCCCTATGAAACCCCGCATGGCGTCATCATGAAGATCAACCGCCAGCCGGTGACGGAACTGTCGCAGGACGTCTTTGACCTCGACCACAAATTCTGGTCGGATTTCTCCACCCGCCTCTGCGGCAACTGGATCACCTACGACACCAGCATCAAGGACATCGCCGCGTTTGTGGAACGCACCTACATCGGCAATAACTACAAGGGCTACACCGGCGACCGCGCCTTTGTCCGCGACGACAGCGCCCAGAAGGCCTTCTCCAAGCTCCGTAGCTCGCAGGCCGGCATGTATTTCTGGCGCATGAGCCCGCAGTGCCCGCCGGAATACCGCCAGAAGACCCCGGCCAGCCAGGCGGCGCTCGTTCGCGAAACGGACTTCGCTTTCAAGCAGGCCTTTGCCTTCTGCCCCTACAGCCCGGAAGCCGTCTATCGCTACATCAACTTCCTGCTGCCGCTCGGCCGGTTTGACGACGCTTTGCTCATCGCTGAGACCTGCCAGAAGCTCGACCCCTACAATGATCAGATCACCGGCCTCATCAAAAATCTGGAGGACTACAAAAAGCAAAACGAGGAACGCTCGAAAGCCATGGGCCAGATTGACCAGATGGAGGCCAAAGTCCGCGCCAATCCCGGTGACGTGCACAACCTCATCATGCTCGGCGTCACCTACGTCCAGTTGCAAAACACCAACCGCGCCTTTGAACTCTTCGATCAGGCGCTTGCCAGTTCGAATCTGACCACTGCTGATGCGGGCGCCGTGGCCAGTTATTATTCACAGTTCAACAACCTGCCCAAGCTGGAAGCCGCCCTGCAAAAGCTGGCCGATCTGTCACCCGGGCAGCCGGAGCCGCACTATGATCTCGCCGCGCTCCAGGCTTACCTCGGCCAGACCGGCCCGGCGATGATTAATCTCAAGCTCGCCATTGACCTGAGCGCCCAGCGGCTAAAGACCAATCCCGCCGCGCGCGACCTGCTCGCCGAGGCCCGCAAGGACGCCCACTTGAATTCCCTCCGGCCACTGCCGGAATTTCTCAAGCTTGTCCCGCCCCAGTAGGTCTTACCACCATTGGCCGGTCAAGCCCGACCGTCTTGCCCGTTGCCCGACAGGCGCGCATCTGCTAAAGTGCGCGCCTGAATGTTTGGACGCAAAAAGTCTATGAGCAAAACCGACGCTGAATCATCCGCACCCACGCCTGAAACCGCCGCCACCCCGGCGGCGGCCCCGCTTTCGCCCGAGCAGATCACCGAACTCCAGACGCGCGCCGCCAAGGCCGATGAAAACTGGGAACGCCTCCTCCGCACCACCGCCGATTTTGATAATTTCAAGAAGCGCGCCGCGCGGGAAAAAATTGAGGCCGCGCAATACGCAAATTATTCGCTGATCCAGAAACTGCTGCCCATCCTCGACAACTTTGAAATGGCCCTCGCCGCCGCGCAGAATGCCCAGGGCGACAAACTAGCCGCGCTGCAGTCCGGCGTGGCGATGATCCAGCAGCAGCTCAAGTCCGCGCTCACCGAGACCGGGCTGGAGGAAATTGACGCCGCCGGCAAACCGTTCGATCCCAATTTTCACGAGGCCGTTTCCGAACAGGAATCCGCCGACACGCCCGAAGGCCACGTCCTCCAACAGCTTCGCAAGGGCTACAAGCTCAAGGAACGCCTGCTGCGGCCGGCCACCGTCATCGTCGCCAAGCTGCCGGCACCGGCCGCCTGATTTACGGAAACGCGTAAATCGTAACTCTGCAATCGTAAATTTCTCATGGCCAAACGCGATTACTACGAAGTCCTCGGCGTCCCGCGCGGCGCGAGCGACGAGGAAATCAAAAAAGCCTACCGCAAGCAGGCAGTAAAATTTCATCCGGACAAAAACCCGGGCGACAAGCAGGCCGAGGAAAATTTCAAGGAACTCGGCCACGCCTACGAAATCTTGAGCGACCCGCAAAAACGCGCCGCCTACGATCAATACGGCCACGACGCCTTCGATCCCCGCGCCCGCGCGCGGGGCGGCGGGTTTGCCGGTGGCGGCGGTTTCCATGATCCGTTCGACATCTTCCGCGAAGTCTTTGGCGGTGGCGGTGGTGGCGGCGGTGGCAGTATTTTTGAAAATCTGTTCGGCGGCGGCCAGGATCCATCCGGCCCGCAGCGCGGCGATGATTTACGTTACGACATGCAGATCACGCTGGAAGAGGCGGCGCTCGGCTGTGAGAAGGAAATTTCCGTCACCAAGCTCGACAAGTGCGATGGCTGCAGCGGCTCCGGGGCGGAACCCGGTTCCAAGATGCGCCAATGCGGCACCTGCGGCGGACGTGGCCAGGTGCTGACGTCGCGCGGGATTTTCAGTATCGCGCAGACGTGTCCGCACTGCAAAGGCGCGGGGCGCATCCTTGAAAAGCCGTGCAAGAAATGCTCCGGCAACGGCAAATACGAGCGCACTTCGAAAATCAAATTGCGCATTCCGGCTGGCGTCGAAGCTGGATCACGCCTGCGCTCCTCCGGCAACGGCGAGGCCGGATCACGCGGCGGTCCGGCGGGCGACCTTTATGTTTTTCTACAGGTCAAGGCGCATGAAATTTTTGCCCGCGAAGGTGACGATTTGCTTTGCGAAGTTCCCGTTAGCTTCGTGCAGGCCACGCTCGGATCGGAGATTGAAGTGCCCACACTCGAAGGCAAGGCAACGGTGAAAATTCCCGCCGGCACGCAGCCCGGCACGTTGCTTCGCCTCAAAGGTCGCGGCGTGAAAAATCTCCAAGGCTATGGCCAGGGCGATTTGCATGTCCGCGTGCAGGTCGAGGTGCCCACGCACCTGAACTCCGAGCAGAAGCACAAGCTCCAGGAATTCGCCGCCATGTGCGATGGCAAGGAAGCGCCGCTGGCGCAGGGCTTTTTCGAGAAGGCCAAGAAGTTCTTCGGCTGACAATTTATGATTCCCGATTTACGATGGACGCGTCTGGTCACAATCTGACGCGTAAATCGTAAATCCAAAATCGTAAATTCAAATGCACCGCTTTTATCTGCCGCCGGAAAACTGCCGCGGCACTTCATTGCAGTTGGGCGGACGCGAGGCGCATCACGCGCTGCACGTTCTCCGTTTGGAACGCGGCGAGCGCGTGACGGTGCTCGATGGCGCGGGTAATGAATTTCTCTGCGACGTGGAAAATGCCACGAAAAATTCCACCGCGCTCACGGTTAAGGAAAAAAAATCCACGCCCGCACCAGCCTGCCCAATCAGCTTGTTCGTGGCGGTTCCCAAGGGGAAAATCATCGAAGGCATCATCCAGAAGGCCGTTGAGCTTGGCGCGCATCGCGTCGTGCCGTTGCTGACCGAGCGGGTGGTGACGCAACTGGACGGCGAAGGCGCGGAGGCCAAACGCGAGAAATGGCAGCAGGTCGCCATCGAGGCCATCAAGCAATGTGGGGCCACCTGGCTGCCGCGCGTCGAGGCGCCCATCACTCTGAAAAATTTTCTCGCCCGGGGTGAAAAGCCGGAGCTGACGCTGGTGGGTTCGCTGCAAACGGAACGGTGTCATCCGCGGGAGATTTTTGCTGGATTCCGTTCACAACACGGGCGTCCGCCGGAAAGTGTCGGCCTGTGGATTGGGCCGGAAGGGGATTTTACACTGGCGGAATTGCAAGCCATCGAGGCTGCCGGTGCACAGCCAATCACGTTGGGCAATCTCACCTTGCGCGTCGAGACGGCGGCGATTTATTGCCTGTCGTTTTTGAACTACGAACTGGCCGCATGACGCCATGGCATCAGCGCCGGCCGTTCTGCAAAAACATGATGGCCACGACGGCGCAGCCTAGAATGACGGCCACCACAAAAGCGGCGACGAGATGTTTGGCCTGACGCTGACTCTGCCACGGCGGCAGATGGGGAAACAGCACTTTGCCGATAAACTTCATAGGCATAGGATTTGAGTGTTCTGATTTTCTGATTGGAACGTAACATTAATGCCCTTAACCGATGGATGTGTCCATCTGATTCTTCCGTTTTTCACCCCCAGCCTTGATGTGCCGGAAGCTGCCAAAGCAATGCAGCCTTCAAATCACCGCGACTGCACCAGCACGCGGAAGGCGCGACCAAGATGTTCGGGATGCGTAAGCGTCTGAAACTGGCGCGTTTGCTTGGCGCTCCATTCACCGAAAGCAGTGGGGTTCTTAAAAATCCTCTCCAAGATGCGCGTGAGAAATTGCGGCTGGCCACCGAACAACTCCGTCCGCAAACCCATTTCCTCGCCGGTCTTTTGTATGGCGGAGAAATTGACGTGTGCCGTTAAATCCTGTTCCCCCACGTTCGCCAGCAGATCGTCGCTGACCCGGTGCCGATGATAGGCGCGCACAGTGCCATGGAGACGACCGGGCGAAAACTGTTCCTCGACGGTGAAGCCGTAATCAATGGCCGCCAATTTGCCGTGCGCCAGCATTCCCGCTGCCGCGCGCCACCACTTTTCGGCAGCCGGACTGGTCTCGAGGGTGTAGCCGTCGGGCAGGACTTCCAAAAGCGAGGGTGGAAGCTGGAGGATGGAAGATGGCAAGCCCGGTGCGATTTCCGGCAGCGCCGGTGTCTTGTCGGCGGGTGACAATGCAGAATCCGGATTCTTGCCGGCAGGATGCCGGCGCTCCTGGCACGGGCAGCGCGTCCACACGAATTTTTCACCATCGAGCGCGACGCCCCACTCGAACCATTGTTTTACTTTTGCGTCCCAGCCGAAACGGTGGACGGGCATCGCGTCGAGGAGTTCGTTGCTGAAGATGACGCCGGTTAGTTGAGAGTGATTAGTTGATGGTTGATGGTCGGGCCAGCGGACGTTGGGAAATTCTTTCAACTTTTCCTGCTGCCAGACGCGGCGGCTTGGTGACGGCTCCCAAATACAATATTCAATTTTCGAGAACAGCTCCGGCCGGAATTGTTTCAGCCAGCCGAGGATGTCGGCGGCGAGCTTGCCGTCGTGCGCACCGGCCTCGACGATTTTTAATGGTTCATTTTGAATTTTTAATTCACCCAGCCATTCGGCGAATTGAAACGCGAGCAGTTGTCCGAACTGTTCGCCCACGCTGACGCTCGTGATGAAATCGCCGGCGCGTCCAACTATGTTCTTCTCTGTCTCATAATAACCAGTTTCAGGACAGTAAAGCGCCAGTTCCATGAAGCGCGCGAAAGAAATTACGCGGTCACGCAGAATTTCTTCGCGAATGGCGGCACTCGGCATTTTCATTGCTTGCAGAGGAACATGGCTTTGGCTAGTGTCGGCTCAACCGAGAGGATTTATGGCGAAAATTGATGCATTTTTCAATCTGATGTTCGAACAGAAGGCTTCAGACCTTCACATGGCCTCCGGCAATCCGCCGATGATGCGCATTCACGGCGAGCTGCAGCGCGTGGATTATCCCCCGCTCGAAAACGACACGCTCAAGGCGATGCTCTACGAAATCGCGCCGGATTACAAAATCAAACAGTTCGAAGAAACCGGCGACGTGGACTTCGGCTATGAAATCCCGAACATCTCCCGCTTCCGCGTAAACTTCTTCAACCAGAAAAACGGTGTTAGCGCGGTGTTCCGTCAGATTCCGAGCCGCGTGCTGTCGTTTGAAGATTTTGAAAAGCTCGACGCGCCGTTGCCGCCGGTCTTCAAAAAATTTGCGATGCTCAACCGCGGCCTCGTGGTCGTCACCGGCCCGACCGGTTCCGGCAAGTCCACCACGCTCGCCGCCATCGTGGATTATTGCAATCGCAACCGCAAAGATCACATCATCACGCTGGAAGACCCGATCGAATTCGTCCACGAAAGCAAAAACTGCCTCGTGAACCATCGCGAAGTTGGCGTCCACACCAAGTCGTTCGCCTCCGGCCTGCGCGGGGCGTTGCGCGAAGATCCGGACATCATTCTCGTCGGCGAAATGCGCGACTTGGAAACCATCGAGCTCGCGATCACCGCGGCGGCGACGGGTCACTTGGTCTTCGGCACGCTGCACACGCAAAGCGCGGCCAAGACGGTGGATCGTATCATTGACGTTTTCCCGGCGGATCAGCAGAACAAGATCCGTCAGACGCTTTCCGAGGCGCTCAAGGGTGTTGTTGCCCAGACCTTGTTCAAGCGCGCCGACAAGAAGGGCCGCGTGGCGGCGTTCGAAGTGCTTGTCTTCAACACCGCCGTCGCCAACCTCGTGCGCGAAGGCAAGACGCACCAGATCCAGGGCATGATCCAGGTCGGCAAGAAATTCGGCAACCAGCAGCTCGACGACCACATCATGGAGCACGTCCGCATGAAACGGGTCACGACCGAGGACGCCTACGACAAGGCGCTCGACAAGAAAAAATTCCGTCCGCTGCTGGCCCATCCGCCGGAAGACGACGACACCATTTGAGTGATTTATGCGCCGCGCCGAACTTGACCAGATTTTGACGACCATGCTGGCTTCACAGCCGGAAGTGTCGGATTTGCTGTTCACGGTGGGCCGTCCGCCGCAGGTGGAAGCCTACGGCGAACTCAAGCCCGTGATCACCGATCCGGTCATCGTGGAACTTACGCCATTCCAGATCGAGACCATCGTGATGAACATCATCGGCGATAATCTCTGGCAAATTGAAGATTTGTTGCGTCACGGCTCGTGCGACGCTTCTTATTCGCTGGGCGACCGCGCGCGGTTCCGCGTGAACATCTTTTCGCAGCGCGGAAATTTCTCCATCGTCTGCCGTCAGTTGAACGCCGCCGTCCCCACGCTGGAACAACTGAAGCTGCCCGCGATTTTCACCGAAATTCCGAAGGAAAAGACCGGCCTTGTGCTGGTGACTGGGGCCACTGGTTCCGGCAAGTCCACCACGCTCGCCGCCATCCTGAACCAGATCAACAGCTCCAAGGCGGTTCACATCGTCACATTGGAAGATCCGGTGGAATACCTGCACAAGCATCAGAAAGCCACGTTCAACCAGCGCGAGCTCGGCGTGGATTTTGATTCGTATTCCAATGGCCTCCGCGCCGCCCTGCGCCAGGCGCCCAAGGTCATTCTCGTCGGCGAAATGCGCGACCGCGACACGATTAAAATTGCGTTGAGCGCGGCGGAAACCGGGCACCTCGTTTTAAGCACGCTGCACACCGTCAACGCCGGCGAGACCGTCAACCGCATTCTTGGTATGTTTGAGCCGGATGAACAGGAGCAGGTGCGCATCCGGCTTTCTGATTCGCTGCGCTGGGTGGCCAGCCAGCGATTGGTCCCCAAAATTAGCGGCGGGCGTTATGCGCTGGTTGAACTGATGGGCGCCAATCTTCGCACGCAGGAGACCATCCGCCTCGGCGAGAGCGAGGGCAAAACGTTTTACGAAATCATCGAGGCCAGTTATCCCTTCGGCTGGCGCACATTCGACAACGCCTGCCTCGATGCGTATGAACAAGGCATCATCACCGAGGAAACCGCCCTGCTTTATTGCACCAAACGCAGCGTCGTTTCCCGGGGCATTGATAATCTGAAGAAAATGCGCGGCGAGATGGCCAACACCGCCGGCCTCCTGCGCATGAAGGCCGGCATGGCCGCCGCCAACGCTGAAAACCCGCCGGTTTTAAAAATTAAATGAATGGCTCCTTTGATTTTGTTGGCAGTGACGACAAACCCGCGTTGATCGCGTTTTCGACGCCGGAATGGCTGGAGACCGCCAAGGCCGCGCTGCAGGAACTTGGCTATAAAGTTCACACCGCCGCCACGCACAGCGATTTTCTTATCCGCTTCGGTCAGGCGCACTATCAAGTCGTCATTGTGGAGGAGCTGTTTGGAGCCAATACCCCCGATGAAAACCTGACGCTTCAGGCGCTCCAGAACATGCCCGTCAACCAGCGCCGTCACGCCACCGTCATTCTGATTGGCGATTCGTTCCAGACTTTCACGCCAATGGAGGCTTTTAAAAACAGCGTCCACGCCGTCATCAATAGCTCTGAGATGTTCCTGCTCAAGCAGCTTGTGGAAAAATCTGTCGCCGACAACCAGACATTCCTCCACAGCTTCCGCGAAATCCAAAACCGCGTCTTCTCCGGCGGCACCCGGTTCTGACCGTGACGCGTC
>Ga0207702_10000806_pt1 | contig 33232 bp, 30 predicted proteins | sample KBSCornC62_FD_184302 | JGI IMG/M metagenome (GOLD analysis project Ga0207702, IMG submission 184302) | Corn rhizosphere microbial communities from Kellogg Biological Station, Michigan, USA - KBS Corn C6-2 (SPAdes) (version 2) | ecosystem: Host-associated > Plants > Roots > Rhizosphere > Soil ... | reverse complement strand
AGCAAGTGCTTCTTCGTCGACGACTGAACCCCGCGCCGTGTTGATCAGAATCGCGGTCGGCTTCATCCGCGCCAGAAATCGGCTATCGACGAGGTGTCGTGTGGCGGGGCCTCCGGGCACGTGCAGCGAGACGAGGTCCGATTGCACGGCAAGGTCTCCCAATGACAATGCCCGCTTGGCATCGAGCCGCGCCTCGATTTCTGGCGGGGCCGGATTACGTGAAAAGTAGATTATTCGCATCCCAAGGCCACGCCCCATTTCGGCCGTTCGTTGGGCGATCCGGCCGAAGCCGATCAGGCCCAGAGTGCACCCCGCGAGTGATTGCCCGACTAGATGGGTTGGCCGCCAGCCTGTCCACTCGCCTGCTCGCAATTCGCGCTCACCTTCGCCAGCTCTGCGCGCCGCCATCAGCATCAGCAGGATTGCCATCTCCGCGGTAGCTTCGGTGAGCGCTCCCGGCGTGTTGGTGACGATCAAGCCCGACGAACGTGCGGCTTCGAGGTCGACATGGTCAATCCCAGCCCCGTAGTTAGCGAACAGCCGCACTCTTCGTCCTGCGAGCCTGATCAAATCTGCGTCGAGGCGGTCGGTTATCGTAGGCACCAAAGCATCATATTGGAGAAGCGCTTCGCAAAGGGCTTCACGGCTCAACGGCACGTCGTCGGGATTGAGTTTGACTTCGTAGAGTTCGCCTAAATGATTTTCCACCTCGGCGGGCAGTCGGCGGGTGACGCAGATACGAAAGCGCTGCTTGTTCGCAGCCCTCATCTACTCGACTCCCTTTAGCTGTCTCGCACCGATTGACGAACGTCCCCGCGGAGATAGCAGCAACGCGTGATATATCAAATGATAAGTCTGATGTAGGCTGCTAGCTTGATCGATATCCGCGCCGGTCCTTGAAGTGAGAGCGGTAGCGCACCAGCCGCACCTAGTCTCCATGGCCTAAGGGTTCCGTCTCGATCGTTGATTAACTTTCCCGGCGCGCCTCTATCGCGATTCTCCACAAAGGGGTGGAAGGCGACATTCAGCCAGGAATGACTAGGTCAAATTTCCAGCGCATTTTTATGCAATGATACGGAGAGCGGTTTTGCTGGTGCTGTCGGATACGCGGCTGACAATCACAGACATCGCGAAGCGCGAGGGCATCACCAGCCCCTACGTCGTCAGGATTGTTCGTCTTGCATTCCTGTCGCCGGCAGTTCTGAAAACCATCCTCCAGGGCGCCGCGCCGGCACACCTGACGCTCAAGCGACTACTCGCATCTGATGCGATTCCCGTACTTTGGGATAAAGAGTTCGCAGCTGACTCCCTGCCTGTCTGAAGTCGTTGATCCGCGAGAGAACCCGTACCTCAAAATCCGGCCGCAGAGAAAATGCCAGTTCCGCAGGCGCTTAAGCCTCGAAAGTGCCTCTCTTAAGGTCTCCGGCTAGCCCCAAAAGTAGCGGCTTCCGGCGAATGTGTACGGGACGAAAATACAGTTATCCCAATCACGTAAGTCTGTGGCGGTGCTGTCAGTCTAACGATAACTTGTCTCTGGTGGACGCACTTCGCCCCAGGTTGAGAGTTCACTTACCCCCATGAGGTTCTGCCACTCGGCCAGTGCGGCCGAGCGGCAGGTCTTGTAGGTGGTTCGGTCGACGAGGTGACGTTCTGAGTTGAAGTGATTGTTGACGTTGGCGTGGACAGACGCGAACTTCTGTAACGACTGCATTCTTCGGAACCTCTGCATCGCCCGCTCCCGTCGTCGGAAGGGGAGGTGGCTGTTCTCCACCCTATTATTGGCCCAGCGTCCCACCTCCTGTTTCTGCTGATTGCCGAGCTCCGTCATCGCTGCCTTGTACGAACGCAGACCATCGGTGGTGATGGCTTGTGGGGATCCATGGCGCTTGAGCGCCTTCTTCATGGATTGCAAAGTCGCGGCCTTGTCGCGGGTCTTGGTTACGAAGGATTCCAGGATTTCGCCTCGTGATCGACTGCACGCCAGAGATAGATCATCTCACCATTCAGCTTCACGTACATCTCATCGAGATGCCACCTCCAGTGGCGAAGCCCGCGCATGTGACTGACCCGCTGCCGGCGAATGTCCGCAGCAAACAGTGGTCCGAACCGGTTCCACCAGAAGCGCACCGTCTCATGGCAGATGTCGATTCCACGCTCGTAGAGGAGAGCCTCGACATTCCTAAGCGACCGCGGGAAGCGGACATACATCAGCACCGCCAGGCGGATCACCGCAGGGGATGAGTTGAAATAGCGAAACGGACTGTGCGGTTTCTTGGGACGAGGCATGGATCAGCCCCTAGCCAATTTCCATCAATCCAACAGCCGATGCATTTTCTCTGACAATGCCAATCCAATCTACGGGCGGCATCCCAGCGCAGCGCGAGCAATCCTGACCAAGTTAGTTGGAGGTGCCTTCCATTTCTGGCTGGTCGACAAGATGAACAAAAAATCCGTGGGAGGCGAGACTTACCGCTCAGCTGCGCGCGGACTTTAGGGATTTTTGTTGGGATCAATCTTACCGATGCGATGAAGGATTGATGACTCGAAGGCCCGGAAAGGGTGAGCGGGTACTCTGACGGCACCCGCTCACAACAACTCGGTTCGCTGATACCTGGCTAGTGCCGAGGCAAGTCCTACATTTCAACCTAAGGAAGGTCTCAAAATCTCCGGCCGGAGTGCCGGATCCAGCGTGATTTTGGAGCGGCTCAGCTCTTATGCTCTGCTGCCCAATCGAGGATCTGATCGGACAAATCTTCCGAGTCGTTATCCTTCATCGTCGGAAGCTTATGCCAGTTGTTGCCAGGTGAACTACTATTGCGGAGTTTCTCAAATGCATCGTAGGTGGCGCCAAGTGCATTCTGAAGGCTTGTACGCTCGGCAACGATCGCACTTCCAAGCCAATGAGCCAGGGCAGGCCACCCGGCGTGGGACGGATCACTCATGCTTGAGGCAAGCGCCGGAAGAAGTCCGGCAGCGTAGGGGGCCGCGCGTTCTATATAGCCCGATCTACTGTCGCCCTGCCCCACCTCAAGCGACCCGATGGACGCCAGCCCCGGTGTTGTCGTAGTAGGCGAGATCGCGGCGAGCACAGGCCAGAAGTTCGAGACCCGCAACCATTCTGTGCCGATGGCGGATGCGGCGAGTGGCATTGCGAAGCTCGCGCTGGAAGCGGCGCTGTTGGCAGATTGCTGCGAGAAGAGCAGGCCATAGTATCGCGCGAAGCGCTGGAGAATGAAGGTTTGAGAGTTGTCGGCAAGTGAGGCCAATTGAGCTAGAAGCGACGTTTGGCGGTTGCCATACGTTACGCCGAGAAAACCCGTAAGCGCCTCCGGCGAAAAGCCGAACGCGACGATCAGCGGGGGATCGGAGTCCTTGGATATGGTCGCCCGGCAGAATGCCCACGCGAGCTGAGGCATGGACTGGCCGGCGCCGAATTGCGCCGTTGATACCGTAAGCTGAATCGACACATTCGAACCGGTCTTCAGGCGTCCGCTGACTCCCGTCGGAACGCCATAGGCTTTACCGAAGACGGTTGCAGGAGAGCCGTCAGCCAGCACGCGTCCTTGGAAGTGTTGGGGCTGAAAGACCGGCAGCGTATTCAGAGCAGGAGCGCTGGCCACCGTTGGAGCCGGATCATCGCTGAAGTAGAGATTAGACCAGATCGGGACATAGGCATCGATGTGATTGGTCGGGACGTATCCGGCGCTTGCGAACACCGTCGGACGGGTTGGAAACTCTAGATAGTGAATAGGCGCCTTGAGATAGACTCTCGTCAGGTCAGCCAGGCTTCTGTCGGGTGAAAGTATGCCTTTGATCCAGAGGTAGCCACCGGGGGTGACCGGTGGTTGCGCTAGCAGCCGAGGCATCACTCCGCTCGCCGCCACTCCGGTAAGACCCATCAAAACCGTTCGGCGCTGAATGGGCAAGGAGTCCGAATCCCCGAGTCCGTACATCTCTATCTCCTCTGACATGCAAATCTATGAATTCATCTCGGCTCAGCGACAGCACCAGCCCTTCAATGTGTGTGGACGACTTTTCAGCGGTTCAGATGGTTATGGTAGTGTTCGGATCGAAGGCGATGGAGGCTGGGACACCGGAAGTGCGGTGCAGGCGAGACGGACGGCCTTGATGTCTGGATGATGCGTGGTCTCTACCGCGACTTCCAGTTCGTTCACCGCCGTTCCTGGCGGACAGTACTGGGTTGGGATCTGAGCATATGTGGTCGGATAGAAGCCCGACGGCTTCTCTGGGCTGAACTTCGTATCCGCGTACGACGACAGTTCTTGGTTGACCGTGTTCCCGCAATTGATGACCGGGTCGGCAAGAAACCGACGTGCATGCTCACCCGAGGCGCCAGCATAATAAGCGGTCGCCATTTCTCCCGACATGCCGGTGATCCACTCATTTCTTGTGCAGAAGAGGGTGGCGCTGTGGTTGCCATACTTTCCGCCTGCGGTTCCCGCTGGCCGAGGCTGCCCACTCCAACCGCCGATCGGGTTCGGAGTGGTGCAAAGTAAACCGATCTGCGCGGTCCAGCCTCCCTGCCGCTCAGTCATTCCTGCAGCAAATTGACCAGCAGGACACGAAATACGGGTCCACTGGAGTTGGTCGTTGCTATCTATGTCGCCGATGATCCCGGCATGCACTTCCAATGATTGCGCCGTTTGCGTGGACGGTCCCTGTGCTGCGCCTGGTTCCGCGAAGAGGAAAGCTATGAATATTGCGGCCGCTGACGATTTTCTGGACATTCATGACCCCCAAAGGCTGTCACCGAAAGAGCTGTCTTTAAACTAAAGTCCGCCACAAATCGCCATGGCACGAACCTGATTTTTTCCTAATCTTGCTCTTTCCATCGGCGTTCGCATTGACACTTAGATTGACGTCCAACGCATCTTGGGGTGCTGACAGCTTAACGGCAACTTGTCTCCGACAGGCGCACGTGTGGCTTTGATCAGTGAGTTCAGCTGAACAGCGACTGCCACTCGGCCAGGGCGGCGGAGCGGCGGGTTTTGAAGGTGGTTCTATCGACGAGGTGGCGTTCTGAGTTGAAGTGGTTGTGGACGTTGGCGTGGACAGACGCGAATTTCTGCAATGACCTCATCTTTCGAAACCGCTGCATCGCCCGCTCTCGTCGTCGGAAGGGAAGGTGACTGTTCTCCACCCGGTTGTTGGCCCAGCGGCCAACCTCCTGCTTCTCTTGATTGCCGAGCATGGTCATCGCTGCCTTGTAGGAGCGCAGACCATCGGTGGTGATGGCTTGTGGGGATCCGTGGCGCCTGAGCGCTTTCTTCATGAACCTGAGTGCTGCCGCTTTGTCACGAGTGCGGGTGACGTAGCTTTCGAGGATCTCACCCTCGTGGTCTAGGGCGCGCCAGAGATAGACCATCTCTCCATTGAGCTTCACGTACATCTCATCGAGATGCCACCTCCAGTGGCGAAGCCCGCGCATGTGACTGACCCGCTGCCGGCGAATGTCCGCAGCAAACAGTGGTCCGAACCGGTTCCACCAGAAGCGCACCGTCTCATGGCAGATGTCGATGCCGCGCTCGAACAGCAGATCCTCGACATTCCTCAGCGACAGCGGGAAGCGCACGTACATCAGCACCGCCAGGCGGATCACCTCAGGTGAGGAGTTGAAGCGTTTGAAGGGGCTGGCCGGTTTTGCTCTAGACTTGCGGGGCATCAGGCGCCGCTACCGGGCAAATGCGAGCGATGCTAGGGCTGCCCCGTTAGACTGACAGAGCCATTGAAGCGCTTGAACGAACTGGCCGGCTTGGCTCTCGACTTGCGTGGCATCGGACGGCGCTACCGGCCAAACGTGATCGAAACTAGTGCTGCCCCGTTGGCCTGACAATGCCGTCTCTACACACAGTGCTATCTACAATAACTTCAGCGTCCAGCGTCACCTGATTTCCCGGAAGACAATGCGCCGGTTCAGAGCTTCCGCCTTGGAGCAGTGGAATGCCGCGTCAGCCGCGGAAGCCTGAGATCCACGAACCCAGAGCTGATGCGCCCAGCAGGAGTTAACCTGACAAAGCCAGCCGGTGTGCATTTGCTCTGACAATGCCTATTTTACGTCTCGTCCGGTGCTAAATCATGATTGGAAGTGCCCGCTGGCACAAAATGCGAACGAAGTCAGAGCCGCCCGCCCCTGAAAGCCCAGCACAAGCGGTCGAAATGGAGTAGGAACCAATTGGCCTGAAGGTTCCGCTGCAACGCGTCGAATACCCAGTTGATCTATTTCAACTGTACACACCCACTGTTTTAAGCGACTTTGTGGCTGCATGTTATCGCGCTGTCTCCCAACTGGCACAGCCACATCGACATGCTTGGCTGCATGATTGATTTAGGGCAACTACCTTCTTGGCACAAACGAAATGCTCAGCCAATTGAATCTCAAGCGAATCAACGTTGGGTTTTCCACTCATGTTTGAACGACCCATTGTAGTCTTGTGCACGCTTGGCACACGCGGTGACGTCAATCCGTTTCTCGCGATGTCTGAGGGCCTTAGAGAGCGTGGACATCGTGTCGCATTCCTGAGCAACAGAAACTGGGCTGAAGACGCCGTAGGGACAGGGGCTGAATTTTTTCCGATAGCGGAAGAAGACGATCCCCAATCGGGTCGGGACGATTACCAATTTTTTCGGACGCACACGATGCCCTCTTTCAGAAGGTCATTCGAACTGATTGCTCGCTGGGCCGCCGAAAAACGCCGGATGATGCTCGTATATCGAATCAACATGCTGGGAATGCAGGCGGCCGCGGAACTCTTCGGAATTCCAAACGGTCGCGTTGTTCTCCAGCCTTGCGCAATAAAATCACATCTGCGTCCTCCTTGGCCGATGAGCCAACTCACGCAAGGGCGAATGGGGAGTGTGGGACGAAAAGTAATTGTACCCGCACTTTATAGGTACGCCGAGTTTAGAAGCCCCTATCGACGGCACATGAATTTGTTTCGAAAATCGGTTGGCCTCACGCCGCAACCGCTTTTCCATCGCTGGGTTGAAACTGAAGACTTTATACTGATGATGTGCCCAAAGTGGTTTGCGAGGCCACAGGACGATTGGCCGAAAAACACGTACATAGTTGGCTTTCCATTCGCCGAACGGAGGATAGTGAGCGCGACTTTGAAAAAGTTCATTCAGCAAAATGGGTCACCGATCGTCTTTACGCCCGGTACTGGGGTCACAAATACTGCTGCATTCTTCGACCGCGCTTCCGAGGCTGTTCAAGCCCTCGGTATTCCAGGAATCTTTCTCAGCCGATTCGTGCCAGAACGACATAGGATCAATCCTCGCGTAGCGTGCCAAGATTATGCAGATCTGGCTTGGCTTTTGCCGCAGTCTAGAGGCTTTTTTCATCATGGCGGCATTGGCTCGACCGCTGAAGCCTTGAGGGCGGGAATTCCGCAAATCATCATACCTGACCGATTCGATCAACCTGACAATGCGATGCGCGTCGCGTCACTTGCGCTTGGCGCAGCAGTGCTTTCGAACCGATACTCAGGGCGCGATTGGGCTGATTTGTTTAATCGAGCATCCCGCAGCGAACATATCAAGTCGCAGCTGTCAACGGCCGCGCATCTTTTGGCGAATGAAAATGGTATCGCTAACAGCATAGCTGTCGTCGATCATTTCATTAAACTACGGCATGGAAATCAATGCTCGTCCGACCCAGTTTACGCGATCGCAGATATTGGCGAACAAACTGACCAGATTTGGTCAGCTGCGACTTAGGCCAGCCTCCTTTGGAATTAGCGCCTGGCTCTAGAGCCGCGCAAGCCTCTTCCTTGTCGCAGATCGACCAGTTCACATGGCCAATCGACTCGGCGTTCAGAAAGTTGAGCCATCGGTGCGTTTCATCCTTGTCCAGTACACCGTCTCCTGTCGCATCGCCCATCCCCCATTCTGTAACGAAAATGCATGCGCCCTTAGAAAGTGCGTGCCTGACCCTGTTGCGCAGCCCCTCCCGATGAGAAGCAGCATAAAAGTGCAGAGCATACGCGATGTTTTCATGACCAAGGGGCAATTGAGCAGCAATATCCACTCTGAGACAAAGCTGGGGCGAGCCCAAGACGATTGGAGCGCTGGGTGCGTGAATGCGCACACTTTCCAAGGTCCTGTGATGGTGGTTTGAAATGCTCGAGGACCATTCGTAATCCGGGCCCGGTTCGTTCCACGTCTCGTAGATTATGTTAGGCGTGTCCCCATAGAGTCGCGCTATGGTGCCAAAGAATTCCACCGCCTGCGTGGTGTATGGATGGTGCGCATGCCAATCCACAATGACGTAAATGCCTGCCGCAATGGCGGCATCGATCACCTCGATCCCTTTGGCCAGTTCCGTTGACGCATCGGACAGGTATCCAGGGTCCGCTACAGCAATCGGTACGCGGACGATTTCAACTCGCCAGTCTTGCGCCAACCAGCTCACCAGATCGCGGTTAAAGAAACGCGGCATCCATTGACTCCAAAAAAGGGAGACGCCCCGCAAGACAATCGGGTTTCCACTCTGGTCCCGCAATCTCCCATTCTCGAATCGCAAAGATCCAAACTTGGCAATCGGTTTTTCTGGAGCGGATTTGTAAGCGTTTCCGAACGGGAGGTCCCGCCCAAGCAGTCTCGGCAATCGGAAAGTAGTCATGCCTTGAGCTTTCGCTGAGTACTCCGAGCCGCTCTCAACATCGGATGTAACTTGCTCTCTGAGGCTGATCACGTTCGTGACAAAGCACCAGTGCATCATCCTTCCGCATACATAGCACTCTGTTTCCCTAATCGCTGATCCAACGAGCGTTCTTTCAAAAAGGTGAGAGGTTCACCTCCCGCTCGTCCGATCAGTTGAAAGCTAATCTGAGGCAGCGGCTTTGGATGAACTGTGCCGTTGAACGCCCTCGTGAGTGGGGATCAGCGGTGTTCTCGAGGCCGTCATAGTTCCTCAAAGCGCTGTTTTTAGCGCTGCCTGCGTTGACGAAATTTCCTCGAGTCTTCCGTCGATAAGCCTGTAACAGCGGTCAGCAGCTTGGATCGTCTCGCGCCGATGGGCAATAATGACCCTTGTAATGCCGAGCCCCCCCACAGCGGCATTAACCCGATCCTCATTCTCTTGATCCAGCTGAGAGGTACCTTCATCAATCACCAGCAATACCGGCCGGCGATAAAGAGCCCGTGCTAGGAGCAGCCTCTGCCGCTGACCGCCAGACAACGCCGAGCCCATATCCCCTATCGTGGTCTCGTAGCCCAGTGGCATCGCCAATATTTCGTCGTGAATTGCTGCCGAGGCCGCCGCTGAGTGGATTCGCTCGAGATCAGGCGTCTCGTCGAACAACGCGATGTTGTCCGCCAGCGAACCTGCGAACAGATGGTCGTCTTGCATTACGACGCCGAGCCGCTCTTGATAATTGCGATAGCCATAATGAGCGATGGGCATTCCCTCGATGAGCAGCTCCCCGGAATCGGGTTGCAGCAAACCAGTAAGGAGCTTTGCGAGCGTCGTTTTGCCTCCTCCGGAGGGCCCGGTAAGGGCAATATAATCTCCGGGCCGCAGAGATAGGTTCACGTCTTCCAAGACCTGCGGCTGATCTAGATTGTAACGGAAGCTGACCTCCCTCAACTCCACATTTCCCTCGAACTTCCTTGGTGGTGTGCCGATCGTCCCGAAGGACTCATCCTCGTCTACGAGGGAAATGTCGGCCAATCGCTCGAGATGAAGATCGAGCATTTTGAAAGCGACTGTCTGGTCGATGAGCGAAGATCCACGCTGCATAAACTGCGACTTGTATGCCATATAAGCGAAGATCATGCCGACGCTGAATCCGCCTTGGATCACAAAGCGGATGCCGAGCCATATGGTGATGATGTTTTCGATTCCAAAGATGAGCGAATTGGCGGCCACCTGCCAAATGCCCAAACGACTGACAGCGGCCCCCCCATTCATCGAGTCTATCAGTCTCGACTGCCAGAGCGAGTGGCGCATGACCTCCTTATTAAAGATCCTCAGAGTTGTAATTCCCCGAAGTGACTCGATCATCGTCGACTGCTCTTTTCCGGACGCAACTATCGCCAGTTCTTGAGCTCCGCGCTGCGCCGAAAAGGTTACAAACCGGACTAGGGCATACAAGGCGAACGCGAGAACTGCGATTAACGCTAGCGTTGGGCTGTAGAAGATCATCGTAGCCAAGGTCAGGAGTACAAGGCACCCGTCGAGCAGAACACTTACCGCACCCTGCGTGAGAAACTGCTGAATCGGATTTACCGACTGAAATCGAGACAAAATGTCTCCGATGTGGCGCTGGGAAAACCAGCCTATCGGTAGTCTCAGCAGGTGGCGCCCGATGTTCGTGGTGATCGCGAGGCTAAGGCTAGTGCCAGCGTAAAGAAGAACGAACGATCGTAGGAGTGTTGCAGCCGCGTTGATGATTGTAAAAATGATAAATCCGACAGCAAGAACGGTCATCAAATTCAAATCTAGGTCAGGAAGCGCTGTATCTATTGCTACCTGCATGTAATAAGGAGAAGCTAGAACATCGCTTGTAACACGAGGCTGAGCAGAACCGCCTGAACTAATGACCTTTTAAGCCCAGTCACCCGCTGCCATAGTTGTGACAACTTGACGCGCGGCTTGTCCGGCGCACTGCGTCTTGGTCGTGCGCGGAACTCAAGTACGATCCCGTTCGATCGCTGCTCCACTTCCACCCGCGAGTACCAATCTGATCCGCTCATAGGATCGTGGATCAAAAGCTTGTTACGCTGTGCCTTCTCAAGAACGACGAATCTGTCTCCCTCCCACTGCAACGCTGCGGGCAGACTAAGAGTGTCAAAATCATAGCCTTTCAGCTGCACTAGACGGGCAGTTAAACCGATCTGGTCGGCAACATGGATGAGGGTGCTAATCGGCGACGTCTGGAGCACCGCGCGCCGATGGATTCTCATAACTGTCGGTTGGACATCAATCTGATGGAAATTGGCTATCATAGCAAGCGTCGCCAAGTCTGCTTCGCCAACTGCCGTCGCACGGATCAGGCGAACACCGCGTTGGGCAACCATTGTTAACTCGAGACCGATGTTCACCGTTGAGTTACCGCGAACAGTGGCTCAAATAGCCATTCAACTAGCGTTTGGCTTCGTGTAATGATTCGCGCGCTAAGCGTCATGCCAGGGCGAAGAGGCTCTCTCCTCCCAAATGCCATGATCCACGGCTGTGGTATCGTCACCCAAACAAGGAACGTGGGGGTTTGGCTGCCATTTCCTGCGTTTTGATAAGTCGCAGCTGTGGAAACGCTGTGTATGTACCCTTTGACCGTGCCAAAGCGCTCAAATGGAAACGCGTCGACAGAGAGCCGAACAGGTTGTCCTGGCTTTAGAAATCCCGCAGCATCCGCCGCGACATACAGCTCAGCTATCGTAATCGCGTGTTGAGGCACGACCAGCATTAACGGCTGCGCGCCCGTCGGTTGACCAATCCTGGCCGACAAGCTTGTCACCCTTCCATTGAGCGGTGCGACTAAAGTATAGCCCTGCTGTCCTTGAACTTGAGCGAGCTGTTCGTTCAGATCAGCCGCCGCTGATCCGATGGTCGCTTCCTGCTCCGCCAAATTCGCACTCGACAAGGCGACCTGATGTCGGGCGGCCAGCAAATCGGAGATCTTCTGCGAGTGTACATCATTAAGCTGGGCAAGTTGCTGCTGCCGCGTGAGGAGATCACTTTCGCCCGCGGTCAAGTCGCGATTGCTTGCAAAGCCCTTTGCCTGCAGGTCCTTGAGTCTTCCATAATTTTCTTGGGCTACCGCGACGAGCCGCTCCTGCTGTCGAATTTGGGCGTCGGATTGATCGATCTGATGCTGCAACTGTGCAATCTGGTCAGTCAGTTGAGCTCGTTCGGTACCGGTGGCCTGAGTTACGGCTCTCCGCTGCTCGTCAAGCCGGCTGATTTTGGCCTGCAGCGCTGCTTTCATCAATTCGGGAGCAGTCTTCCCGCTATTCGTCACTTGTCCAGTTGTGACGCCAATAAGGTTCTGCCCGGCATGGACCTCGTCGCCGTCGGAGACCATTATCGAGGTTATAATGCCGCTTTGCGTCGGCACCACCGCCGTAACGCCCTTATCGAGAGTAATTACACCCGATACGGTCACTGTCCTTGAATAAGTTGCAGAAGCTAAGAAAAAGAGCGCTGCCGCGATGCAGCCGAAAAGCAGATATGCCAGTGTTTCCCACGAGATGGGGGGCGCCGCATTGATCTCGCCGTGGCTTGCGTCAGACGCGAACCTAGGTGAGGCTCTCTTAAAGGGAGATGGATCAACTTTCACTGCAAGACGATCGGCCTAGAATCCAGCAACTGTCAATCCGCTGAGCCGCTGAGCCGCTGAGCCTCCGCCAATACGCCTCCAGCTCACTCGCAAGGAACACGGGAGGAACTAAAGCTCATCCCCGTGTTGCCTCGTTGCTGATTCCGCACAGCTGATATCAAACAATCGACAGTAACAAAGTATACATTATCAGCAGCCAGCGGAGCAACCGTCGGAAGTGTAAGGTATACAGCCATTTGTCGGACAACCAGCAGAACAGCCGTTCGTATAACATTGCTGAGTTACGCAACCGATAGCCGACGGGCATGTGGCACTACAATAAAGAGTAACGGTGCCCATATATTGGCTGAAGTTGGGGGGCACGCTTACGTCGCCGATCGGGCTCTCGGCGAGGTCAAAAGAGGCAAAGTCTTCGTCATCAGGAAGGAAAATCTGGTTCTCAGCTGCGAAATCCTTGATCGCAGCAGCCCTATCTTCCGCCAAAGATTTTGCGAAATCGGGATTCAGCCAAGCCTCCGCAGTCAATGCGGCCACCATTTCGTTCCATGGCTTCGATACCCCGCTCGCGATCTCACTGTGCATGCTCTCTTCTCCTGCTATGTAACCAGATCGGCACCCTCGAATTTGGCAGAAATTCCAATACGCCTCCAGCTCACTCTCAGGAACTCGGGGAGCTAAAGCTCACCCCGACTTCCCTCGTCCCTAATCGCACACAGCTGATTTCAAGTGATCATTAGTAAGAACGTACATTGTCAACAGCCAGCGGAGCAGCCTTGCGATGTGTAGGGGATACACTGAGGCGTTGGACAACCCGCCGAACAGTTGACCGTATAACAGGTCGACGTGAAACAGAGGGCGCTCGGGCAGGACACACTCGGGAGACCGGTCATGTACTGCTTGAAATGGGGGGGAGTGCTTACATCGCCGATCGGGCTTTCGGCGAGATCAAACGAGCCAAGGTCTACGTCATCGGGAAGGAGAATCTGGTTCTCAGCTGCGAAATCCTTGATAGCAGCAGCCCTGTCTTCCGTTAATGCCTTAGCGAACCGAGGATTAAGCCAAGCTTCCGCGGTCAACGCAGCTACTATTCCGTTCAACGGCTTTGACGTCCCGCTCGCGATCTCACTACGCATGCTCTCTTCTCCTGTTAAATCAGATCGGCACTCTCGAAATTTGGCAGATATTCCAATGTACATCCCCCTCACGTAAGGACACGCGAAGAGCTAAAAGCTCGTCTCGCGTGCGTGGTTGCCGATTCCCACGCAGCTGATTTAATGATCACCAGTAAGTCGTATGTTCTCAACAACCAGCGGAACAGCCGTCGGAAGTATAGGGTATACAACCGACTGTCAGGCAACCCGCCGAACATCCCGATGTCCAGCACCCCGACGTCAAGCAACCAGAAGCCGTCGAGCAGCCATAACTCGTCGCGCAGGCGGGGGTCGGACAAGCGAGAGTTGGGCAGGTGACGGTCGTAGCAGTCATGTGCTGATTGAAGTGGGGAGGGATCTCTATATCGCCGATCGGATTCTCGGCGAGATCAAAAGAGGCAAAGTCTTCGTCATCAGGAAGGCAAATCTGGTTCTCAGCTGCGAAATCCCTGATTGCGGCAGCTTTATCTTCTGTTAAGGCCTTAGCGAACCTAGGATTAAGCCAAGCCTCCGCAGTTAATGCAGCTATTATTCCATTCAACGGCTTTGATGTCCCGCTGGCGATCTCGCTGAGCATGCTCTTCTCCCGTTACTGAGCTCCGATCGGCACTTCTCGTTTGTGATGTAACCCCAAATCAAGGCTGTCGGCTGAGTCAGCGCAGGGGCAATTATTCCGAGCACCCCTTTTCGAATACATGAGCGCATTGTTTAAGTCTGTCAATAATCTGCGCGGTTGACAAGCGTAGACTTCGTTGGGAACCTCGTCACTTGAGCCAACCGTCATCTGAACCAAACACGCCGTGCCGCGGAGAAACGAATGGAATGTCGATGGACGAAGCGCGGTTAGAGAAAGTTGGGGCTTCTAGAGGCCGCGAGAATGCCAACTTGGCGAAATTTTTTGCCGAGAAGCATGATATTTGGAAGGCTGCGGTAGAAGCGGCCGACGAGGCTTGGGATCAGAGTGCGGTTGCACTAGAAAAGCTGCCATTTGCGCGGCTTGAGGAAGACCACGCGTATCCTGAAGAATTGATCGCTCGGCACCCGTCATTGAAGGAAGAGCTTGAGCCGGGGTTATTCGCATATGTTGCCCCATATATAAGAGAGGCATCTGCGCGCTGCTGGCAAGCTGCCTTTCGAGCTGAACTGGCTGGGGTTCGCGGTGCGACTACGACGGTTGCACCATCCTTACTTAAACTAAGGGGCATGCTGGCGAGCTCGGCGGAGCAGACCGCGATTCTTCTTCTTAATGCGGCGCGGCTTAAGGGGGAGCTGGTCGGGAATTCTCCGGAGGAGCGGAGCGCGCATTTCGGGAACTTGCTTCTCACTCGATCTTACCGCGAGGCGTGCTATGCCCGCTATCCCATACTTGATGAAGCTCTCAAGCTAGCCTGCGGCAATGCCGTAGATAGCTGGTGTGAATTCTTTGAGCGCCTTACAGATGACTGGAGTTCGTTGAAGGCGCTCGTTCCAGGTGGCCTCGGCGAGTTGACAGATCTTCAGTTCTTTGCCGGCGACCCGCACAATCATGGACGAACGGTCGCTATCGTAACCGGCACCGGCGGCAAGGTTGTGTATAAGCCGAGGAGTCTAGCGACGGATGCCGCATTCGGCCGCGCCGTGACTTGGCTGGAAGGTCATGTTCAGCTCGGTCTCCGCCATTTTCAGGTTATAGAAAGGCCTAGCTATGGATGGACGGAGTTCGTCCGGAGCTCCGAGTGCGCCACACTCGAAGAGGTTCGCCAATGTTTCGAGCGTACCGGCGCTCTGATCGGCTTGTTCTTCCTTTTGTCTGGCAGCGACCTCCATTACGAAAACATAATTTGTAGTGGGTCGATGCCTTACATCGTCGACATTGAAGCGATATTCTCAGGGCCAATACAAGCTTCGAATCCACACCTGCGTCGCGTAATGAGACTGCGCGTTCAGACACCACTACACACTCTTTATTTTCCATTTATCGTGCAGGTTGGCGAGAACCTCATGGACCTGAGCGGCGCCGGGTATCGAGCTGGCCAGCCGATGGCGTATCGCGGTTTTCGGTCGGAAAATCGAGACGACCTGAGCGTGGAACTGCTTACGAAAGAAACAGGGCACGCGCCGAATGTCCCAACTTTTGAGGGTGTGGCCCAATCCGCATACGATTATATTGAGGTTATTGACGCTGGCTTCCGAAAAGCGACGCAGGCGGTAAAGACTCATCGCCGAGAGTTTCTTTCCCGAAGCGATCTGCTGCCTTCGTTCAGGATGCTGGAGTCACGATTTGTTCCACGCGGGACGTTCCGATATTCGATGGTCGGACGGAGCGCGATGCATCCCCACTGCTGTATTAGCCGATCGGATCATAACGAAGCCCTATCGGTCTTGACAGCGGATACCCCCGGAACGGAATCGGTCTCGCAAGCCATCCTCACGGCCGATATTCAGGCAATGCGAGAGGGAGACATTCCATTCTACAAAGCGAGAGCAGACTCAACCAGCCTTTGGACCACGGGTGGCACCGAAATACCTGACGTGTTTCAGGAAAGCAGCGTCAAGCACGTTAGTCGCCTGATCAACCAGCTAGATGACGAGAAGATACGCATGTACTCTGATGCGCTTCGGCTCGCCTTTAGCGCCGTCGCTTTCGTACCCCACGAGAAGGCGCCCAATGCGAGAGTGTCCAATGTTTGCACCGTCGATTCAGATTGTCGCCAAGATGCTGCTCGCGCGATTGCCGACAGGCTGATTAGCCGATCTCTAACCGACCGAGGTCAGCTGCATTGGATCGGACGTACGGAGATCGGCGACCGCTTCAATGCTGGCCCTGTAGGCGCAGAGTTGTATGGAGGAGCCGCAGGGATCGGAGTCTTTTTTGCGGCACTCACGAAGACGACAGGAGAAGCCAAGTATGCCGCCGTCGCCAAGAAATGCCTGCAAAGTGTTAGGACTACTCCTCTAACCAACTTTAGCATGGGGGCGTTCGATGGGCTGGCCGGCAACTTATACGCAGAACTTGCGATTACCCGCGCCCTCGGCTTGCAGCTGAGCTCGCGCGTTCAAACGTGGGTGAAGGCGATTAAACGCGCCGCGGCTTACGATCTCAGATACGATATTATTTCCGGCAGCGCGGGCGCCTTGCTCGTGCTCCTTGAGGCGTGTTCTGAAGAAGGACTGCGAGAAGTGGCGGCGGATGCTGCGCATGTGTGCGCTCGCAAGCTCGTAGACTCGCGTGAACCTGCGGAGTCGGGTGTTGCGTGGCCACATCCACGTTTTTCTACCCCTCTCACAGGCTTTGCTCACGGGAGCTGCGGAATCGGGCTGGCGCTCGCAACCTATGCAAAGGCGTTTGGGGACGACGAGGCATGGAATGTTGCGCTTGAGGCGATAGCCTATAGCCACGCAACGCGCACGGCCGATGGTCGGGCATGGCGCGACTTACGCCATGAGGATGAAAACTCTTTCATGTCTGCATGGTGCCACGGTTCACCAGGCATGGTTTTGGCCCGTCTAGAGATTGCAGCGCTCGCTCGGGAGGGACTTCCAGCCGCGTTCTACGAAGACATTGAGTTCGGATTCCGTGCCATTATCGAAAATCAAGTTCCGATGGCAGATACGCTCTGCCACGGACGCAGCGGCAATTGGGAAACTTTGTGGCGCGGAAGGAGCATGCACATAGATCTGGCGAACAGGGAGGCGCTTAAGATCAGCGAGATGATAATGGAGGGTCAATGGCCGACCTGCGAGCTCGGAGTACCTCCGCCAGATCTAATGAATGGACTTGCGGGGGTGGGCCTGCAGTTGCTGCGCAGTCTTGATCCCACGTTACCGTGTGTTGCCACGTTGAAGTGTTGAACCGCACCAGTCCGCCCAACCACGCGGGCTCGCCACACGCGAGCGATTCCGCCTCGTCAGCCGAATCGCTCTTTACGGCTACTCGCGTAGCTTCGGGAAGTGTTCGCCGATCATATTGTTGACCTTCTTTTTGATCGATATCAAACGCTACTTACGAAGGCGATGGAGACGACGAGTGACGGAAGGTTGGCTGGATGGTGTGTCAGACGAAGTCGTACGACAAGCTGTTCAGACTGGCTTTGCTTATCAGGTGTTCTGGAATTGCCCGATTGAAAAGCATCTTTGGTGGATAGTTCCTACGTTGGTCATGCCCGCAATAGCCGTACGCCAAACGGCGTTTGGTTTCAGCGGAGTTGGCATTCCCAAGGCATTTATGACTTGGGCGTATTTGAGCGATGAGGTCACCCAAGATCTGGCGGCAAAAAACGATCGACCGCTTCGCATCGATGAATGGAACGAAGGTACGAATCTTTGGATCATGACTCTCTTGGCGCAACCGGGCTACTCATTACCGTTTTTGCGAGCCGCACTTCCGAAAATCCCTCATTCGGGCGTGATTAGGGCTGTCCGACGGGGACCAAATTGGAGCGCGGAAAGGATTGTCACCTGCAGATTGAGTCATTGCTGGTCAGCGTCGAGCCAGCATGAGATGCGGGTGTTACTGCCGTGATCGGGACTGCTCGACCGCTTTCTGTGTCAAAAGTAATGATCGGCAAAGGCTTTGCACAGTGTGTGCAAGCAAACGATGTGTAGTCGAGTCACTCGGGGGCGGTTGCATCGTGTGCGGCTTACACCGGAAGTTGGATCTTAGCGTCTCGAAAGGACGGTTCGAGCTGTTGCGAACGACGCGGTCGCAAGATCTGTGGGAGGTCAAGTAGATGAGAGCGCGAGATTCCCGCGGACTATCCGCGCCAACGTTGGGTATTAGTTGGAATTACGATTGCGTTGTCGCAGTATCACGTAAACTACTCCTAGCGGAGCTATAAAGGGCTCTAATGCAAGCTCCGGCTACCACAGCATCGATCCCAACGAAGCGTAGCGCATTCAACGAACGTACAGCCGTATCCGGAATAGAACAGGCACTCGCCGGAGTGGATCTGGCGCGATTTGGGCCAAATATGCTTGTCCCGTTCACGGTGCGGAAGCTCCGCGACTCCGCCGTGGTGTGGAGGAACAACCGCCTGCTGCTTGAGGCAGGAGTCGACATCTGTGATGTCGACGTGGCAGCGGAAGTCGACAAATGGCTCCTGTCTGAATTTTCTTATTCCGCGCCATTACCGGAAGATCCGACTAGTGCCTATGGCGCCGAGGATCGCACATTCGGGGCCGATCGCTATGGATTTAGCACCGGCACTTGGGCGGGCGGCAGTGGGCGCTGTGGGGTTTCGGGCCTTTTCAACGTCAAGGGACTCGGTCGAACTCCCCTTGTTGGAAGAAACGTCGACATCGCTCACTCGAGCGGCATCATGCATCTTTCCGAGGCGATTTTAGAGGTCATTGCCTCGGAGGTGGTCCACCCTGAACTCCCGCACGGATGCGTCCCCATCATTGCAATTATCGACATGGGGTTTTCGAGCAAAGTCGGCGATGTGTTCCCTTCCAGGAGGCGCGCGCTCGTCGTGCGGCCGAATTTTATTCGTCCGGCCCATTTCGAACGCAGCATCTTTTTTGGAAGAGGGGGCACTACAGACTCAGAGCAGTACTTAGACGCGCAGCGGGTGAAGCGCGCAATTGAGATTGCTGGAGAGTCGATCTTTGCCGGGACGGAAGAGCTCCCATTCTTCCTAGAGAGAGTGTTCACCGCGGCGGCAGTCCAAGCAGGCGCAGCACAGGCCCATCGCATATGGTTATCGCAGTTTGTAAGCAGCAATCGCTGCATATCGGGGGCGCTCGCTGATTTTGGTGGCGTGCGCGCTGTTCCGAGCTGGCGAGCGTTTCAGACGGCTGCGCCAGAGCAATTCGGGTCGGAACTGATTGAGCTTTTTTCGAGCGTTGAGGCGCTGTGCCATTACTTCCAAAAATATCTGGGGAGCCATCCCCGAATAAATGTGGCTGACTATCGGCAAAAGCTTTTCGCCGAATGTCGAAGAAGCTTTGAAAAAGCGTGCCTGATGGCGGTCGGTGAAGATAGTGCAGAACACTTTGGAGGTGCAGTCCAAGCGTTGCTCTGGTATTTCACTCGGCAGCAGACGGAAGCTTTTCAGGCTGACGATCGGAGGGGCTGGAAGCGGCCTTGGTTGTTGGATGCACTCAACAAGTGGTGGCGAAAAGGGGCAACGCCTGGCGATCCGGAAGTCACAGTCGCGGCGGAATTGATTCAAGCGATTCGACAGCTGAGGACTCCTTTCGCAGAAGAAGCCACATTGAACGCCATTTGCAGATGGCTTCTACCGCGCGCAGGGATGTATCAATTCTCCCTCGGCTCACGCTTATCGGCATTCCTCCGCACACTCGCTTGTGATGGTTTGGACAGAATGCGGGTGCAACAGTTTATCGATCGGCAAGTTACCGCCGCACGTAGGGTTTGGATAGGATTGCCTGGGCATCTTGTCATAAAGGGGCAGGCGATCGCGAGCGAGACTACCGTCTTGTTTTGCAAAGACTGCATTACGCGGGAAGAAGGAGTGTTGCTGATCGGCGTGAGAGTTGGTCATGAGGTACTAGCGCTCGGGCGCAGATTTCCCCTTGATGGGTTTCCCACGGTTTACCGGCGTGAGAAACAGTGGGGATTTTGGCTCTCGAACAATATTTTGGCGCATAGAGTGGACGCTGGATTGCGTTCGCAGCTGTCGATGCTTCGACGGCGTGCGTTTTTCTACCCGTTCGCGAACAGCTGCACGATCTGACTCAGCACATCAAATCAGTGCATCCTTCTTGAAGAGAACGGGCGGGCGGCTTGGATCATTACGCCGAAGAGAAGCTGATGGTCATCAAGTCCCTATTCGCGGACCCGCTATGGTGAAGTGGCGCTTGGCAGCGCGGCGGCGTGTACCGGGCGACGAACGAGGAGCAAGGTGCTCTACTGCCGTAGGGCTAACACTGAGGTATTCTCAGTCTAACCCTGATCATTTCACGCATTGCTGCTCTATCCATGCCTTGGCCGCAGGCTCAGCCGTTTCGGCATCGGTGCTCACGTCGGGATGGATAGCGTTCCCGTAGTTCTTGCCGGTCCTATCCTCAACCAGCACCTCCGTAACCGCAATTTTGGCGCCGTCGGGAAGCGGCTCCACCACATTACCCGAGAGAAATCCTGCCGAATTTTCCCCGAATGTGCGCACGTTAGCGCGTCCAATGAGCGCAAGCGCTACCATTTCCCCCGAGCTGCCCGTGTGGTGTCCAATTAGGACTGCCAATGGCGCAGTCTCGTGTGTGAGCGTGAAGGCAGGAGCCGTGGGAGTCGCGGGTTGAATAGCAGTCGGAGCAATGCCATGCGGAGTTCTACTCCAAGCCTGTGTAGCGCCAGTACTACTGACAAAAAAGCCGAAGGGAGACGATCCCAGGAGCGGATCGAGGCCCGCAAGCATCGGCCACATATTGCCCCCTGTGTCAGTTCTCAGGTCGACGACCCACCCGCACAACTGCGCCTTATCGAGCTGTTCCAGTGCACCTTTTAGCCTCATTAAATATGTCTTTGCGCGCGCGTCACCACCAGGAGCCAAGGTGTCGAGCCCGGGTAGGCGCACAACGCCAACGCGATCGTCAACCAAGGTTGCGCTAGGCATTTCAGCCCCCGCAATCACTCCTCCGGTACCGGCACTAGCCGCTGCGTCGAATTGCGCTTGCGTGGGCGGCGGAAGGAAGATGGTATGCCGCACACCTAGGGCAGCAATCAGATCTCGGATGGCTGGATAAGTATCAGCGGGAGTCTTAGCACCGGCGATTTCGGCATGTGCTGTAGATATGAGGGAAGGCCAATTCGCTTTCGCGCTGTTAATGTGGTGGCTGCGCAGAATCGCTATAGCCTGATCCAGATACGCGAGCGCCTTCGGGGTAGGCGGTTTGTCATTTGTGCGCAACTGTTCGAACTGCACGTCATCGATAGTGACATCGGCTTTGCCGACCGCCTTTACACCTATCCAAATCGCAGTGGCGTCTGCCGCTACCCTGCCGGTTATCGTCGTTTCCCGCCACTCGCCGGGAGGGGTAAGCCGGTTCGAATCGTCCTCAGCGAAACCAATCTTATACGGATCGGGCCGGATGACGGTTAGAAACGGGCCGGCTTGCGCCGTCGCTTTGGTTCTGAGCCACAGTGACAGTCGCACCAGCTTTCCACGGTAACGAGCTGGGTCGATCTTCTGCGCGATCGAACCAAATGCGTTAGCATCGCCGTCTACCTGCAGCCGCCCTCCCTTACCATGCCGCCCGCTGTCGCTGGTGAAACTTTGCTTGCCGGGACCATGCTGGAGGAACCAGGACTCCGGTGTTCCGTCGGGAAGCACTCGTTCGAACTGGGGATTAGAAACTCCTCCGGCTGTACCGTTAACAACCGCGGCCGCGGCCACGGCCACGGCCACGGGCATCAAGCAAGCGACAACCGCCCAACTGATCTGCCTCATACGCAAGCCCCTCTCGATCAAATCTTCGTGGCTTAGACCACGGTGCTTGTCTACCTTCAGACTGGAACACTAAAGTTATTCGACAAAAAAGAAACTTGCAGAATCTGCCCGCAACCCCGTGGCATAAGGGATCCCGAATTTCCCCTCATTGAGACAGCATAGCACGAGCGCAGATAATTACGCATTAGCGCTCAGATGCAAGGACTCACTGGAGGCATAATTCACTAACTTTGCACTGCCGTGGAAATTGGAGCCACGGTTTCACACCGCTTTAGATTGAAGGAAGGAAAGACCGCTGAACTCGAACCGATCGCTATTCGTGAGCTCATGTAACGAAGCCTACTTTCCGCTACTCAAAGGATTAATCTCGTCAATCGTAGATTTTAGAGTCGCTCCATCAGTGGATCTTGCGGTTCTCGATATTGGATGCGCCTCAACGTCGATAGCTTGGCTCGTTTCTAAAGGAGTCAATGTTTTGCCAATTGATCAGCACGTTGGCAAAATGGGAGTGCCGAGATTGGGCTATCACCGAGCCCAAACGTGCCGGCCTTTTCTTCCAGAGCTATTTCCCGATTACAATGTGCTTGGCTGGATTGACAGCGACACTTGGTTTCAAGACCCTACATTCTTGCAGATTCTCGCTGAGAGTGCTGCAAGAACTCAACACATCCATATTGCACCAGAACTACACTATTCCTATCCAAAGTGTGATAAGCTCGTGGATGAAGAACAACGAAGCGTATACTTCTACTATGCCTATTTATATGGTGAGAAAAAAGCTTTGGATTTATGCAGGTTACCGATTCTGAATAGCGGATTTTTTGCTCTTCATCGAGAATCCCCCTTGTGGGTTGCTTGGCAAGAACAGATACACAGTATCTACATAGATCGATTCGAGGAAATAAATGTAGGTACACGCCATTTTGGAGAGCAGCTCAGCCTCAATATGCTGATAAGGAGTGACTTTCCCGCAATTTATTTCGATCCGCTATTCAATTATCTCTGCCTATGGGAACTTCCAGTACGGGATGTGCAAGGAACGGTCCGCCTTGGCTCGCCGCCGTTCACGCCTATTGGCATGTTGCATCTAGCTGGAGGATGGCGACACTTCGGTGAGAAGTATCTTCGGGCTGGTCTGCTCTATCGCCAAGGAGAGTATCTCTCGCCCAAGGAACGCCAGTGCCTTGAGGAAAACCTCGGAGGATCCGCAGTACGATGAATGCTCCACGGGGTGCTGTCAGTCTGACGGCAACTTGTCTCCGGAAGCCACCTCGTCACTAATGTCCGGCTTCGGCCGATTCCCGACGGACTTTCCTACATGAGAACACATGTGGAACATGCATTCTCATGATTCGCGCTGCCTTTGTTCGATCCTCCGACGCAGCTCAAACGATCAGCTGTCTGCAGGCGCATACCTGCCATGAAGCCAATCCGATCTATGGAAGACATCCCAGCTCGGCCCGAGTGATCCTGACGAAAGTCATAGGCGGCGCATTCCATTTCTGGCTCGTCGACAAGATGAACAAAACCAACCCACGAGAGGCGAGACTCACAGCTCAGCTGAGGGTGCTGTCAGTCTAACGGCAACTTGTCTCCGACAGGCGCAGGAATGTCTTTGATGGCCAATATCAGCCGAACAGCGACTGCCACTCCGCCAGGGCGGCGGAGCGGCGGGTCTTGTAGGTCTGTCTGTCGATGAGGTGACGTTCTGAGTTGAAGTGGTTGTGGACGTTGCCGTGGACGGAGGCGAACTTCTGTAATGACTTCATTCGCCTGAACCGCTGCATCGCACGTTCTCGTCGCCTGAAGGGGAGGTGGGAGTTCTCCACCCGGTTGTTGGCCCAGCGACCAACCTCCTGTTTCTCCTGATTGCCGAGCTCGGTCATCGCTGCCTTGTAGGAGCGCAAGCCATCGGTGGCGATCGCTTGTGGGGATCCGTGGCGCCTTAGCGCCTTCTTCATGAACCTGAGTGCTGCTGTCTTATCCCGAGTGCGGGTGACGTAGCTCTCGAGAACTTCGCCTTCGTGGTCGACTGCTCGCCAGAAGTAGACCATCTCGCCATTCACCTTCACGTACATCTCGTCGAGATGCCATCTCCAATGGCGAAAGCCCCGCATGTGACAGACCCGCTGGCGCCGGATGTCGGCTGCGAAGATCGGGCCGAACCGGTTCCACCAATGCCGCACCGTCTCGTGGCAGATGTCGATGCCGCGTTCGAACAGCAGGTCCTCGACATTCCTAAGCGACAGCGGGAAGCGCACGTACATCAACACCGCCAGGCGGATTACCTCAGGCGAGGAGTTGAAGTAGCGAAACGGGCTGGCGGACTTCCTGGGACGAGGCATCTGCTAGCCCTAGCCAAATTCCAGCACCGCGCCAGTCGGTGCATTTGCTCTGACAATGCCATCAAAGGCAATGGCGACATTGACCACGTCGCCCACTTCACGGGCAGCGGCTTTGCGGACTTCTGCGTGCAGGTAGAGCAGGAAGCTGCCATCACCCACCGGCATCATGTTGATGCGCCATGGCGGATCAGGTTGCCCGTTGATCTGCACTCGGACCGGCATCGGTTGGCGCCAACCGTTCTTTAGAGCCGCCGCTCGTTCGGCGCTCACCAACACATAAGGGTTGATGCCCTTGATCTCGATCGTAGCCCGAAATCGAACTTCGCCCGCGCGCTCCACGAGTTCCGGAAAGCCTGGCCATCTTCGGTGCGGACAAGTTCAATCATCGGCGTAGACTGCATCCGTAAGCCGAAGTTCGCAACGACCGCCTCCAACTCAAACCTACCGCGACCGGCTTCGACCCATTGCGGCAATCGATACTGGTGATACCGTCGCCAAATGGCACAGCGATCACCCCCAGCGTCTCTTACGGGTTCGTGTCACTGTGGTGGCGCTACTTGGACGCTCACCGGTGATCCAGGCTCGATCACAGCCTGTAACTGTACACTCTGCCGCCGCTACGGCGCTCTTTGGGCGTATGACTACGAAGGGGAGCGCGTCGCGGTTTCCGGTACGACTTCAACCTATCGGAGGCTTCACAAAGAAACCCCTGCGTTTGAGGTCTTGTTTTGTTCAACCTGTGCCAACGTACTGGCTTGGCGTGCCCTTCATCTGGACGAAGATGGCCGTCGGCGAATGGCCGTCAACATCCGGCTTGCGTCGCCCGATGCCGTTGCTAGTTTGCCTATCGATCACTTCGATGGGCTAGAGACCTTTGAAGATCTTCCAGGGCAAGGTCGGGTTGTCCGCGACCTGTGGTCGTGAGGACGGGATAATCATCGCGGCATCACTAAACTGGCTCCCGGATGAGTCACATTCAAAGTCGCACCATTTGCCCAGCGTCCAAATCGAACCGCTTCGAGCCCGGGTGCCCATTAGCGCGAATCCTGAACCAGATGGCGTACATGGCCGGAAGGAAAACCAACGTGATCACGGTGCCGACGGCGACACCGCCGATCAGGGTGAAGGCAAGCGGCCCCCAGAAATCGCTGAAGGTGAGAGGGATGAAAGCCAGCACCGCCGCCAAAGCGGTCAGAATCACCGGACGAGCGCGCTGCACTGTCGCTTCAATAACCGCTCTATAGGTGTCCATTCCATCCACTTCATTGGCGTGAATCTGGCTGATCAGGATCAAGGTGTTCCGCATGAGAATACCGGCGAGGCCGATCACTCCGAGGATCGAACCAAACCCGAAGGGCTGACCGAAGAGCGCCAGGACTGGGACTGCGCCGATCAGTCCTAAAGGAGCAGTCAAAAACACCATCGCGGTGGCAGGGAAGGAGCGGACCTGCGCCATGATCGTCAGAAGCATCAGGAAGAGCATGATCGGGAAGACCTTCGCCAGTGCCTGATTGGCGATATCCGATTGTTCGCTGTTGCCCGCGACCTCGATGCGGTAACCCGGGGGCAAAGCAGCGATCAGGGGCTGCAATTGCTGCCAGACTTCGGCCGAAACCTGCGGGGGCTGCATCCTCTCGTCGATGTCTCCACGAACCTCGATCGCCGGAACATGATCGCGCCGCTTCAGGATCGGATCTTCACTTCCAAATTCCAGCCGGCCGATCTGAGACAACGGGATGCTGCGGCCGTCGCTGGTCCGCAGATCGAAATCGGCGAGCTGTCCGGGATCCAGTCGCCGCGGGCCTGCGGCCCGGGCAACCACATCGACCGACCGGATATCCTCGCGCACTTGAGTGACCGTCACGCCGCTGAGCAGGAACTGCAGCTGCTGGGCCACATCGGCAGAGGTCAGTCCGATCTGCCGCAAGCGGTCCTGATCGAGAACCAAGTGCGCTTCCGGTACACGCTCCCCCCAATCCTGATTGACGTCGCGCATATGCTTGTTGCTGCGAACAATAGCCGCAGCCTGCTCCGCAATTTGACGCAGCTTTTGCGAGTCCGGACCCATGATCCGAAACGCAACTGGATAGGGCGTGAAGGGGCCGAAGATGAATTGGGTGACCCGCAAGTTCGCCTGAGGAAGCAATCCCGCGGCGACTTGCTCGCGAAGCCTTTGTTTCAGTGCGTCCCGCTCTTTAGGACCGGATGTCCAGATCACGATCTTGGCGAAGGCGGGGTCGGGAAGCTCAGTGCCGTAGGGGAGGAAGAAGCGCACGGCTCCCTGGCCGACGAACGAAACCACGGATTTGGTCTCCGGCTGTTTGCGGACATAGGCTTCGACGGTTTTGACCGCCGCCTGCGTCGCCTCAATGCTCGTGCCCTCGGGCATTCGGATTTCAGCAAGCACCTCCGGCCGCTCCGAGGTCGGGAAGAATTGCGGACTGAGCTGCCCGAGTCCGATAACGGCGGCGACGAACAGGATGACGACGGCGATCGTCACCTTCCATTTGTTGGCGACCGAAAAAGCGACCAGCTGGCGCAGCCGCTCGTAGCGGGACGTCGCGTAAATTGCCGATCGGCCGCCCTTCACAGCGCCGATCCTGGGCAGCAATTTCACGCCCAGATATGGAGTGAAATAGACCGCGACCACCCACGAAGCGATGAGCGCATAAGCGACAATCCAAAAGATGCCGCCGGCATATTCTCCCGCTCCTGATTGCGCGAATCCGATCGGCATCAGGCCGATGATCATGAGCAGCGTTCCGGTCAGCATCGGCGCCGCGGTGTGGCTCCAGGCGTAACCGGCGGCCTCTACGCGCTCGAACCCCTCCTCCATTTTCACGACCATCATCTCGATCGCGATGATCGCATCGTCGACCAATAGGCCGAGCGCGAGGATGATCGCGCCAAGCGAAATGCGATCGAATTCGCGGCCGGTAATCAGCATGATTAAGAAGAGCGCGGACAAGGTCAGCGGAACCGCGGCGGCGACAACCACGCCGACTCTCCAGCCAAGGCTGATCAGGCTGACGATCATCACGACGGCCAGAGCAGCGACGAACTTTATCATGAACTCGTCGACCGCGTGGCTGATATTGGTCTGCTGGTTGACGACGCCTTCAAAGGTTACACCGGCGGGAAGAGACGAGCGTATCCGGCCTTCTTGAGAATCGAGCGCTTTGCCCAACTCAAGCCCGTTCCAGCCTGGTTGCATCACCACCCCGAGCAATACGCTCGGGTCGCCGTCATGGCTGATCAGAAGCTGCGGCGGGTCTTCGTAACCGCGCTCGACCTCGGCCACATCGGAAATCTTGAACGTCTTCCCGTTGGCAACGACCGGAGTGTCGCGGATGGTCTGGAGGTCGTGATAGGCACCGTCGATACGGACGAAGACCTGCGGACCGCCTGTGTCGATTGACCCGGCCGGAGTGACCATATTCTGCCGCCGCATCGCGTCGACGATTTGGGTCGGCATGACGCCGAGCGTCGCGAGCCGGTCCTGGTTGAAATTGACGAAAATCCGCTCGGGCCGCTCGCCGATGATGTTGACCTTCTGAACGCCGGGAACGTGGAGGAGCTGCATCCGGATGTCTTCCGCCCTTCGCACTAGCAGGCGCTCAGGAAAGCCTTTCGCCTTCAAGACATACAGGGCGAAAGTGACGTCGGAATATTCATCGTTCACAACCGGCGGCTGAACGCCCGCCGGGAGCCTCGCACTCTCGTCGGCGATCTTTTTGCGAGCCTGATAGAATTCTTCGGGCAGATCCTTGGGCGGCATCGAATCCTTCATCGCGATCGTCAGAAAGGCGAAGCCGGGGCGGGTGAACGTGTCGACGCGGTCATACCAGCGCAGCTCCTGAATCCGTTTTTCCAAGGGATCTGCGACCTGATCCTGCATCTCCTGCGCCGTGGCGCCCGGCCAGGCGACCGACACCGTCAGCACCTTGATCGCGAAGTCCGGATCCTCGGCTCGCCCCAGCTGAAGGAACGAAAAAGCTCCCGCGACCACGACCGCCAAGATTAGGAAGAGTGTCAGCGTGCGCTGGCGAACCGCAAAGATCGAGAGGTTGAACTTGCTCATTGGCCCGCGTCCCGGGCCGCGGAGACACGGACGCGTTCCCCGGCATAAAGCAATTGGGCACCAAGGGCGACGAACCTCTCGCCCGAAGCAAGTCCGCCGGCGATCGTCGCGCTCTCGCTGCCGATCGAAGTCAATGTGACCGCGCGCCAGCTCAAGATCGGCTGCTTGCTGCCGACCACCCAAACACCGGGGCCCTGGCCGCGGTCGATGATCGCGGCCAACGGAACTTCGATTCCTGAAGGACTGCCGCTCTCGGGAAGTGTGAGGGTCACGGTCGAGCCTAAGGGAGCATTCGCAGCCCCGCCTTCGAGCACGAAGCGCGCATCATAGGTGCGCGTCTGCGGGTCCGCCGAAGAAGAGAGCTGCCGCAGACGGGCAGGGCCCGAGCCGTCTGACCTGGCGAACAGGCTCGCCTGAGCGACCGCGCCGATCGCCGGCCGGATTGTTTCGGGGAGGCTGACGTCGGCATCGCGCGGGCCGGCGTGAGCGAGGCGAACCACCACCTCGCCGGCGGTGACGACTTGCCCAGGTTCAGCCAATGTTTCGACGACTATGCCGTCGGAATCGGCCGCCAAAATCCCGTAGCGCGCATTATGTTCGGCAACCGCCAATTGTGTTCGGGCAACTTCCGCATTTGCTCGCGCCTGATCGTAATCGGACGCCGCAACTCCTCCAGTTTTGACGAGCGCGCGATACCGTGCCTCGTCCGCCGAGGCTTGGACCGAGCGAGCTCGGGCGGCAGCAAGAGCAAGGGCGTAATCACTGGTGTCGATCCTCATCAGTGGCTGACCGCGGCGAACGACTTGGCCGGCACTGACGAAGCGCTGAATGATTTTACCGCCCACTTGGAAACCGAGGTCGCTTTGGACCCGGGCCGTCACCACGCCGGTGACCGTCCGGCCGGCTGCATGTCCGAACCCGACCGTGGCCACCTCGACGAGTCTGTCCTGCGTACGTGGGTCGGGTGGAACTTTGCCGCAACCAGCAATCAACATGACGGCAAGGCATGCTGCAGCTGTACGGCCCCCCTTTGTGGCAAGTGTGCGGGCACCTCCCACTGCGTTAGGCTTCGCTATCAGCGTCGGCAGGCCTTGGCCGGTGCCAAGACCTATCACATCAGTTCCGGCAATCGCGTACATGCTCGTCTCCCCGGCAAACTCAAAGGTTAAGACTGACCCGGCAGTCGAAGTTCATCGGTAGGTGGAAGAATTTTTGTAAAACCGCCGCCAAGGGCGCGGACCAGTTGCACATCGAGGGTGAAGGCGCGGGTCTGGAGCTCCGCAACCGCGAGCCGGGCGCTGACGACGCTTTCCTGCGCGGTGAGCACGTCGAGGTAGGTCGATAGCCCGTGCTGGTAGCGCAGCTGCGCCAAGCGAAGCGCGTCTTCATAGGCGGCCAGCGCGCTTCTCGATTCCGCCAGACGCTTCGCGAGCATCTGCTCGCTCGTCACAGCGTCGGCGGTTTCGCGAAGCGCCTGTATGACCTGGCCGTTATAGAGGGCTACGGCCTCGTCATATCACCGCGGCGGCCGCGGTACTGGCCTTGCAAAGCGCCGCCCTCGAACAGTGGGAGGGAAACTGCGGGGCCGGCGCTGGCAAATTCGGAACCGCTCTTGAACAGATTTCCAAGCCCGATGGCCTGAAATCCGACGAGAGCGCCGAGGTTGATGTCTGGATAGAAAGCGGCGCGCGCCTGGGTGATCCGCTCTCCGGCGGCTTCGACCCGGGCACGGGCGGCGGCGATGTCCGGACGGCGGCCAATTAAGTCTATGGATGCGTCAGCGGGCACTCCCTGCGCCTGAAGCGAAGCGATCGCCGGGCGCGAGATCGATAGTGCGCGGTCGGGGCCGGCTCCAACCAGTTCGGCGATCGCATGCTTCTCATTCGCGATCGCTTCGTCGGTCGCGGCGAGATCGGCGTTAGTCTGCGGGATTCGCGCTTGCGCCTGCCGGAGCTCGGCATCACTGTCGAGACCTGCGGTGACACGCTGCTGCACCAGCTTTAGGGTCTGGGTGCGGATATCGAGCGCGCTCTGAAGATTGTCGCGCTGCGCATAGAGCGCGCCGAGATCGGCATAAGCGGAGGCAATGCCGGTGGTGAGCGCAAGCCTCGCCTCGTCGCTTTCGAACTCGGCCGCCTCGGCGTCCTTTTTTGCTGCGCGAAGCGCGGCGCGGTTCTTGCCGAACAGATCGAGGTCGAGCGAGATTCCGCCGCCGACCGAACCGCTGCTGTACCAGCCGCCCGGGACCGGGAGTCGGTTGTTCTGGCTCGGGTTCTGCTCCGTCGCCGACCCGGTCGCATTCACCGATGGAAGCAAAGCCGCGCCTGCGGCCTGTGCCAGCCCTTGCGCACGGCGGAACCGGGCTGCGGCGGCCGCTAGATTCGGCGAACCGGAGAGCCCCTCCGTCATCAGTTGGTCGAGCTGCGGGTCGCCGTACTGATGCCACCAGCCGTCCGCCGGCCACGCCGATTGCGGACCCGCAAGCGAGGCGGTGGAAGCATAATCGCTCTCAGCGCGCGCCAGCGGCCTGGGCCCGAGGTTCGGCACCGCCGCACAGGCGCTCGCCAACAGCAGAGGCAATAGAAGAGCTGCGCGGGGAAATCTCGGCTTCCCAGCGGTGCCCAAATTGTTTCCTGCAGCGTTAGCAATTGAAACTCTTGCGATCATGTTGCTGTCTCCACACCGATGCCTGTCAGTAATGAGACTGCACCAGCTGCCGGAATTCATCGGTCGCATGCCTGTGAGATAGATGGAGCCTCCGCTAATCAGGGTGGTGGGACCGACGAGTTCCAAGACGAATGCCCTTGTTCGAGCCAGCATCCGCCGGTATTGAATTATGATCGATTACTAATATTATGATCGTAATACAAACGGGAAATATTGGAGGCTTGGTGCGCTATCAAAAAGGCCACAAGGACGAATCACGCCAGCGGATCATGGAAGTGGCCGCCGATCGCTTTCGCAGCGACGGTATCGCTGCGTCCGGGCTCGCCGCGATCATGAGTGATGCAGGGCTGACCAACGGCGCCTTCTATCCGCACTTTCCTTCCAAGGCCGATCTCGTGCGAGAAAGCATCGCCGCCGCGCTGGACAGGCAGATCGAGCTGATCCGCACGATCCTGCCGCAAGGCGGCATCGAAGCGGCCATTGGCGGGTATCTCTCGCATGAGCACCGCGACGACCCCCGCGGAGGATGCGCTCTTGCAGCGCTGTTGCCCGAGCTCGCCCGCCAACCGCTCGAAGCCCGGCGTGTTTATGCCGAGCGATTTGCGATGATCGCACGCGAACTTGCGTCGGTGCTCCCCAAGAACATCGAGGATCGAGAAGCGACGGCGATCGGTCTCTTCATGACCTTGGTCGGTACCCTCCAGCTGGCCCGCACGGTCAAGGGAACTGAGATGTCGGACCGGGTTCTTGCCGCAGGGCGGGAGGCTGCCCGCAAGCTCGTCAGGAATTGAACATCATGCCTTTGAATATCCGCAAACGGGCGGGGCAGGGTGAAACCCATCTGTGGTCCAACGGTTGCTCTCACAAAGGAGGAAACTGATGGACGATTTCCAGCCTCTGGTAAGCGTCAGCGAGACAATCGACGCTTCGCCGTCCCAAGTTTGGGAGATCGCCACACGCAAAACCGGCGTGATGTTCATGGGGGCGGACGTGAAGACCAATTGGCAGGAGGGCCATTCCATCATCTTCAAAGGCGAGTGGAAAGGAAAGGCCTTCGAGGACAAAGGCGAAGTCGAGACGTTCGATATAGAGAAGAAGCTCGCCTTCACCCATTTCAGTCCGATGTCGGGCAAGCGGGACAGCCCCGAAAATTATAATCTGGTTTCTATCGAGCTTCGCCCGAACGGATCGCAAACAGACGTCCGCCTCACTCAATCAATCCACGAGCAGGCTGACGAGCCGAGCAGAGAAACCGTGGCCGAGTTTAAGAAGAACTGGGAGATGATGCTTGCCAAGCTGAAGGAGGAAACAGAGCGAGCCTGATTCGATCCGGGTGCACAAGGCCTTGAACGCTAAGCAATTGAGGCGGGATGGGGGAAGCGCTGATTAGGCTGTCCACCATGTGCGCCAAGGCAAAATTTCCTGCGATTCTTTAGCAACGATTTTCGCCCCAGGGTACAAGCTGAGTCGCCAATTCCGAGCCGACCGATGAATTCTCATCCGGCGAGCAGTCTTAGCCACCGAAGACTTGCTTTTCGGAGACAGCGGACATGCAAAGCTTTGGGAACCATTTCGGCGGCCTCAGCCGCGCCGCTCTCCTTTTGCCTCCGCTCCTAGCGAGCCCGCGTGCTGCGGTTCCGAACCTCGGCCCGAAGCCGGTGTCGAGCGCCGAGGGCGCCCCTCGACCGCAAGCTGCCTAACCCCCCTTTTGGAGAAACGACCATGGCCGAACGCGATCCCATCCAAATCCTGAATGTTGAGCACCAGGCGATTGCCCCGACGCCCGCTGAAAAAGCTGCCGTCAAGAGCGCCCGCAACCCGCGCCGCAAGAAGGCGCTACTTGGGTTGGCTGGGGCGCTACTGCTTGCAGGCGGCGGCTGGTACATGTTCCACGATACCGGTCACGTCTCGACCGACAACGCCTATGTCGGCGCCGATTCCGCGCAGGTGACTCCGCTGGTCGCGGCAGCGGTCGTCGATGTGCCGGTCGCCGATACTCAATTTGTCCATCGCGGCGACATTCTCCTGCGTCTCGACGACACGGACGCGAAGCTGGCGGTCGAGCGGGCCGAGGCGGCCTATTTGAAGGCGCGCCGCGAGTTCGCGCAAACTTCCGCAACCGGCGGGTCGCTCGCTGCACAGGTCACCGCCAAGGACGCGGACATCGGGCAGGCACGGGCGCAGCTCGCCGCTGCCGAATCCGCATTTCAGAAGGCTAAGATCGATCTCGACCGACGCCAGCAGCTTGCCTCAACCGGCGCGGTCTCCGGCGACGAGCTGACCAGCGTCCGCAATGCCTATG
>Ga0207702_10000805_pt1 | contig 33235 bp, 30 predicted proteins | sample KBSCornC62_FD_184302 | JGI IMG/M metagenome (GOLD analysis project Ga0207702, IMG submission 184302) | Corn rhizosphere microbial communities from Kellogg Biological Station, Michigan, USA - KBS Corn C6-2 (SPAdes) (version 2) | ecosystem: Host-associated > Plants > Roots > Rhizosphere > Soil ... | reverse complement strand
CTGTTCGACTTCGAATGCAGGCAGCCCGCAACTGGGACAGGGTTGAAGGAATTGTCACCGCCTCCGAAGTCGAACAGCCCGCGTCGCATGTCTCGGACGATCTGAACGACGCCACGCCGATCATCCGCTATCGCTATCGCGCCGGCAGCCAGGATATCGAGGGCGATCAGGTCCAGATCGGCGGCCTGCCGTTGACGACGCGCGTGCTCGCGGCCCGGCTGATCGCCCGCTATCCGGTTGGCGCCCATGTCGATGTCTTTGTCGACCCCGGCAATCCCGGGAACGCGCTGCTCGAGCCGACCGCCGCGGGCAATATCGCGGCACAACTGGCGTTCACCGTCGTATTCGGCTTTGCCGCCGCCGTCCTGACTGCGCATTCAGTCGCCGGTCATGTGCTTTACGCGGGCAACGGCGTGCCGCTGTTTGCGTTCGCGCTGCCTGCCATTGCCATGATCGGCGCAGTGGCCGGCATCGTCGCCTTTGTCCGGGCGCGGCGGCTCGCGGGCGCCAGCGCGCAATGGCCGAGCGTGGCCGGCGCCATCACCAGCTCGACCGTGGTCGAGGAGAAAATCGAGGACGACAGCAATACCGAAAAATCGACCATCCGGATGATCTACCGCTATCAGGTCGATTTGCGCTACGCCTATAAAGTGAACAAGCGCGATTACATCGGCACCTCGGCGACGCCGGGATGGACGCCGATCTATGGCTCGCGCGAGCAGGCCGAGACGGCCGCGGGTCAGTACAAGTCCGGCTCGCCCGCCACCGTCTATTACGACCCTGACCGGCCGGGCAACGCCGTGCTCGAACCCGGCAGCCGGCAAGGCTCGGCGGCGCCGCTGGTATTCAGCGCCATCTCCGCCGTCGCCGGCGGCGTTATGCTGGCGCTGTTCGTCATGATCGGATTCGGTCAGTAGGAAATAGCGTTACTCGGAAACGCATGCCCAGGCGGTCGAGGATGCGAGCGACGCCTTGTAGCCCGCAAGGCAGGACGGCTTCGACGACCACAGCCAGATGCCGTAGAGCACCGCGACCAGCGCCGCGCTAAATCCGAGCCGCAGTTTCATATCCGCTCCCTTGCTTCACTGCCGCCGCCCGGCGCCACCGGACGACGGCAGATGTTCGCTATCCCAGCCTTGCCCGCTTCTCCGTCGCAAATCCATAGGCCAGCGCCAGCCGGTCCAGGCATTCGCGAAGCCTTCTCGCAAAATAATCCATCCAGCGCTGACCGCCCAGCCCTCGCCGCTCGATGATCTGCTCCATTGTCATGCCCAGGATCAGGACTTCATGCACCAGCGCCGAGCCGTCCGCGCCGAGTTCGCGCTCGATGCGATTGAGGCGCAGCACGGCCTTGCGCTGGCTCTCGGTGATCGGCTCGCGAAACTGCCCGCCATCGACATATTCCCTCGACGGGTCGACCGCCCGCGGGCCGCGCTCGGCCTTCTCCCAATCGTTCTGGAACGCCCGCCCGCCCTGATATTGCGCCTCGTCGATCTGGCGGCGCGCGTGCAACCTGGCCAGCGGATCGTTGCGCAGCGAGCGCAGCGTCACGATCTTGTCGCCGGGATCGAGCGCCAACGGATCGTCGACCTCGACGGCGGCGACCTCGGCGTTGCGCGGCAGGTCGCGCGAGCGCCGGTCGTGCGCCTTGGCGGGGTCATATGGCTTCCTGCGTTTTGCCTTTGCCATCTTCAATGATTCCCTTGAAACTGTGAAACCGAATATCTCCGGAACCGCGACGTTGATGGAGTCTCGACGACCCGCAGCGCGGCGGCGATGACGCGGCGTTCCGGCGCGGCGTCGGGATTTCGCGTCAGGTGAAAATGCGCGGCGCAGTAGCTCGAACCAACGCGTTTCGGATGCCCGCAAAAGGTGATCGCCTCGCCCTCTTTGTCGCCGCCATAGGCATAGCGGCAGTCGCCGGCTTCGAGCTCGATCAGCGCCAGGCCGCGCGGCTCGACCGCGGCGCAGCGCAGCTTCGGCATTTCCTTGCGATGGGCGAGCCGCGCCAGCCAATTGGCCAAAGCTTCCTGGTCCTTGACCATTTTGTGGAGCTTCGACGACGGCGCTCTCGGCGCCGGCGAGGCCAGTTGGTCCAGCAGCCCGGTAAAGCCAAGCTCGAGCCGCCTGGCGCGCCCGATCGCGGCACACCGGGAATAATGCGTCTTGAATTCCTTGTTGATCGCCCGCGCGATCTCCGCATACGACATGCCCATGGCAAAATACTTCCGCAGCGCCTCCGAGTGCGCCGGCGCCCAGTTCGACGATTCCATGCTTTGACCTGCAGTTGCCGTCGCCCACGGCACAGGCGATATATACCGATATTCCGAAACAATTGTCAAGCTTGATTCCGATCTTCGGAATTGCTATTGTTTCTGCAATTCGGAAAAGTAGCTTCTGCAATTCGTAAAGGGAGCGGCAAATGGTGGACGTCAAATCGATCCTGCGGGGACTGGAGAAGCCGGGAAAAACCAAGGGCGGCCTGGCCAACGCGATGGGCGTTCGCCCGGGCGCGGTCTCCGAACTGTTTTCGGGGATCCGGCTGGTCAAGGCGTCGGAAATCCCCCTGATCGTCGAGTATCTTGAACTGGATTCGGTTCCGATCATGGGGCGGATCGGCGCCGGCGCGGTGATCGAGCCGGAACACGAACAGGTGCCGCCGGAAGGTCTCGGCGAGATCCACCTGCCGTTCCCGATCGCGGAGGAAACCATCGCTTTCGAAGTTTCCGGCGATTCCATGCTCCCGAAATACGAGAATGGCGATATCATCGTGGTCTATCGCGAGCAGCGTCACCCGGTCTCCAGCTTCTATGGCGAGGAGGCCGCGGTGCGGCTGAAGACCGGTGAGCGCTATTTGAAGACCGTCGAACGGGGGAAATCCCCCAGCGTGGTCAACCTCATCAGTTTCAATGCCAAGCCGATCAACGGCGTGAAGCTGGACTGGATCGGGGAGATCTGCCTGACCCTGCCGAGAGGCCAGATCGCCCGGATGCGGTCCAAGGCCGCCCGATCCCGCAAGGCGACCAAGAACAAGTAAGCGGAAACGGGTGATTCGTGGGGATTCCCGGGCGCGGGGCCGGCATATTCGCCGCTTCTATTTTTCGGAATTTTATGCTTGACTTTATTCCGATTTTCGGAAACAATGGCCGGCATGCAATATTTCGTCGTGATGATCGATTATGGCCGGCGCGGACGCGAGGCCATCGTCGATCCCGAGATAACCCGTCGCGAGGTGATCTCCCGCGTGGCGTCGGGCGAGTACAACAACATCAGCTTCATTCACGAGATCGCCGATTCCGCGGTCGAGGACATCACCGCGGACATTCTGGCCGCGGCGGCGCTGCCGGAAATTCCGGCTAGCGGGGTGGAACTACAGGCCATCCGTTTTGATCATGCCCGCGACTTGCGCAAGCATGAGGACATCGACCGCTAGACGACCGTAAGGGCGCCTAGCCCTTGCCGCTGAACTTCGCTTCCATCGCGCGGCGCGTCTTGACGGTCTCGTCGTTGGCGTCGAATTCGACATCGCTCCAGCGCACCACGGCGCCATGGGCAACGGCGTTCTTGAGTCTGACCCGGTGCGCCAGGCCGATCGGCAGCGCGCCGGCGGCGAGGCTCGCGGCGGCCGGCATCAATTTGCCCCACACAGTATAGCCGCCCTCGCCGTCCAGCATTTCGCCGGCGCGCAGCGCACGCTTGGCGACCGCCACGGCGTCGCCGCGAAAACCCTGCGGCTGCCCGGTCGGTTCGCCGCGCAGCGCCGCCGACAGGATCGAGATGTTCAGTTCCAGCCCGATCAGATGATACGGCTTGTACATCGCGGCATAGCGCCCGCTGGCATCGGTCTTCAGCCCGTATTGCCTGAAACAGTCCGCCGCGTAATCGTTCGGCGCCTCCAGCACGACATAGACGCCCCAGCGCAGATCGCGGAACACCGGACGGCCGTCGCGCTCCAGCGACGAGACCACCTCGACCACGCCGGATTTTTCCAGCACGCCGCCCTTGTCGACGGGCCGCATGATGTGCGGCAGGTCGTCGACGCCGCAGGGCGGAAACAATAGCCCGTTACTCGGCACGTCGAGCCCGCAGGTGTTGGCGATCGCCGCCATTTCGATCGCGGATTTGGTGCCGTCGAGGAACGAGTTGAACATCTGCGGGTTCATGCCGGCCGACTGCGCCTCGCCGGCGGTCAGCCCGTAATGGCTCCAGACCTCTTCCGGCGTGACGTCGTGATAGGCCGGCAGATATTTGGTGCCCTTGCCGGCCACAACGACGCGGAATCCGGTCGCGCGCGCCCAGTCGACCATCTCCGATGTCAGCGCCGGCTGGTCGCCATAGGCCAGCGAATAGACCACGCCGGCCTTGCGCGCCTCATCGGCAAGCAGCGGCCCCGCCAGCACGTCGGCCTCGACATTGACCATCACGATATGCTTGCCGCTCGCAATTGCCGCGCGGGCATGGCGGATGCCGACCGCGGGATTGCCGGTCGCCTCGACGACGACTTCGATGTTGCCGCCTGTGGCCTTGGCGCTGTCGGCGGTGAATGTCGTCGCCGCGATCCGTTCCGCATCCCAGCCGACGGTACGGCAGGCCTCGCGCGCCCGCTGCGGATCGAGATCGACAATGACGGGAACCTCGAGCCCCGGCGTATGCGGCACCTGCGACAGGAACATCGAGCCGAACTTGCCGGCGCCGATCAGCGCGACGCGAACGGGTTTTCCCGCCGCGCGGCGGGCGTTGAGCAGATGATGCAAATTCATGGCGCAATCCAACCGTCATTATATTCGTTGGATCGCAACCAATCAGTGCCTGAGGATTTTTGCAAGGAAGCTTTTGGCGCGCTCCGAACCCCGAATCTAGCTTGCCATCGCCACCTTGAATGGACGTGCGCGCCGTCTGAGCTGGAGCAGGATGATACCCGCCAGCAATATCAGGGCCGGCACCGCAAACCAGTAGCGGCTCGGCCGGTTCGACGGGACCAGCACCGCGATAACTTCGTCGCCCGCCGCGAGACCGTATTTGGAGGCTTCGCTACCAAAGCTTACGGTCTGGACCATCACATTGCTACCGGAGGCCGCAAGGCCAAGGCCGGCCTTTTGCAGACGTTCCCTGCCCGAGCCGGTCGAGCGCATCGTCAGCCGCACCAGCTTTTCAACATCGTCGCCGGTGCGCGACTGGCTCATGACGCGGAAACGCATGGTCAGTCCTTGCGGGATCGCCTCAGCCACGCTGATCAGGTCCGCCGCCGGCCGGGTGTCGAACGGCGCTTGCAGCCGATCGAGCCAGAAGCCCGGGCGGAATAGCGTGAAGCAGATCAGCAGCAACAAGACTGTTTCATACCAACGATTGCGCGTCAGCAACCAGTTTTGCGTCGCCGCCACGAAACAAGCCATGGCGATGATGGCGCAGCCGATCACCATGACGAAATGACCAACGCCGCCGACGTCGATCAGCAGCAATTCCGAATTGAAGATGAAGATAAAGGGCAGAAGGCCGGTGCGGATTTCATACCAGAAGCCTTGCAGGCCTGTCTTGATCGGGTCCGCGCCGGATATCGCAGCCGCCGCGTAGGCCGCAAGGCCCGCCGGCGGATGCACATCCGCCATCAGTCCGAAATAGAACACGAACAGGTGCACCGCGACCAGCGGGACCGCGAGATCGTTCTGCGCGGCAACCTCGACCAGCACCGGCGCCATCAAGGTCGCGACCACCACGTAATTCGCAGTTGTCGGCATGCCGATGCCGAGAACAAGACACACCAGCGCCGTCATCACCAGCATCAGCACCAGGTTGCCGCCGGATGCGGTCTCGACGATCTCGGTCATCACAAGGCCGATGCCGGTCAGCGAAACCGCGCCTACGATAATGCCGGCGCAGGCGGTCGCTATACCGACGGAAGTCATATTACGCGACGCGCCCTGCAGCGCCGCAATCAGATCGTCGAATCCTTCGCGCACGGGTGTTGCGAAATTGCGCTCGCCGCGGAAAGCTGCCGTCAACGGCCGCTGCGTCACCATGATGAAGATGAGGAACATCGTGCCCCAGAAGGCCGACAATCCCGGCGACATCTCCTCGACCATCAGGCACCAGATCAGGACGACGACGGGCAGCAGGAAATGCAGGCCGGTCCGGGCCGTTTCGAAGAAGTCCGGCACCTTGACAATCGCCTTGGACAGATCGTCGAGCGGCAGGTCGGGATGGACCGCCCGGTAGCGCATCAGCGCCAGGTAGCAGACGATCAGCACGGCGCCGAGAACCCAGCCGGCAGCATCGCCAAATACGGTCTTGGTCCAGCCGATGCCCCAGTAAACCGCGCCGCTCAGGATGATGATTCCGCAAATCGTCATCAGCGCGCGCAGCAGCGAGTGGAACAGGGGCGCGGTGGACGATCGCGACAGGCCGCGAAGGCCAAGTTTCGCCGCTTCGATATCGACGATATAAAACAGCGCTCCATAGGTGAGGAAAGCCGGCACAAAGGCGTGCTTGACGACCTCCGCATAGGTGATCCCGACATATTCCGCGATCAGGAACGCGGCCGCACCCATCACCGGCGGCATCAACTGGCCGTTGACGCCCGCGGCAGCCTCGATCGCGCCGGCCTTCACCGCGGAATAGCCGACGCGTTTCATCAGCGGAATCGTGAACGTCCCGGTCATGACGGTATTGGCGACCGACGATCCCGAGATCATTCCGGTCAAGCCGGAAGCCACGACCCCCGCTTTCGCCGGTCCGCCGCGGAACGTGCCGAGCAGTGCGAATGCGAGCTGGATGAAATAGTTTCCTGCGCCCGCTTTCTCCAGCAGGCTGCCGAACAGCACGAAGAAAAACACCACATTGGTCGACACGCCGAGCGCGACGCCGAAGATGCCCTCCGAGGTCAACCACATCTGCGACGCGACACGCGACAGCGACGCGCCCTTGTGTCCCATCATGCCGGGCAACCAGGGACCGGCGAAGATGTAGACCAGCATCAGGCCGGCGATGATCGCAAGCGCGGGGCCGACCGCGCGCCGAGCGGCTTCGAGCAGGAGAGCGACGCCGATCACCGAAACCACGACGTCAGCCGTCGTAGGCAGGCCTGGCCGGGCCGAAATCTCCTTGTAAAACACCAACAGATACATCGCCGCCATCACGCCCAGCGCGGCCAGTATCCAGTCGGCGACAGGGATTCGATTGCGCGGCGAGGATTTCAGCGCCGGAAACGTCGCAAACGCCAGCAGCAGCGCAAAGGACAGATGAATGACGCGGGCCTGCCCATCATTGACGACGCCGAAATTCAGTTTGTATGACAGTGGCGACGCATACCAGAGCTGGAACAGCGCCCATGCCAGCGAGACGACGAATATGATGGTCTTGCTGAGGCCGACTGGCTTGCGACCGCCGGTATCGGCCTCGGCGACCATGGTCTCGAGCACTTCGCGCGCCGGCGCGGTCTGAAAGCTGTCCGTCATCATGTCCCCCGACTGATCACATCGCTTGCTAAAAAAAGGGCGGCGATCGCCTCGCCGCCCCCCGCTGCAATTACATCCAGCCTTTTTCCTTGTAGTATTTGACTGCACCTGGATGCGGCGGCGCCGACAATCCGTTCTTGATCATCTCCTTGGGATCGAGATGCGCGAAAGCTGGGTGCAGCTTCTTGAACTCGTCAAAGTTTTCGAACACCGCCTTGACCAGCGCGTAGACCGTCGCATCCGAAACCTTGGCCGAGGTCACGACGGTCGCCAACACACCGTAGGTTTGAGTGGGGTCCGGGTTGTTCGCATACATCCCGCCCGGAATGGTTGCCCTGGCATAATAAGGATGCTCCTTGACCAGCGCATCGACCGCGGGCCCGGTCAACGGAATGAGCTTGGCGCCGCAGGCGATGGTTGGATCCTGGATCGCAGCCGAAGGATGGCCGACACCATAGAAGAACCCGTCGATCTTGTTGTCGCAAAGCGCGGTGCCCTGTTCGTCGGCCTTGAGCTCGGCGGCAAGCGAGAAGTCGGCCTTGGTCCAGCCCATCTGCTTGAGCAGTTCTTCCATCGACGCCAGAGTGCCGGAGCCGGGGTTGCCGACATTGAAGCGCTTGCCCTTGAAGTCCTCGAATTTCGTGACGCCGGCATCCTTGCGTGCCAGCACCGTGAACGGCTCGGGATGCACCGAGAACACCGCGCGCAGATCCGGATCGGGATTGCCCTTGAGCTGGCCCTCGCCCTTGGCCGCGTTGTACTGAATGTCAGACTGCGTCAGCCCGAAGTCGAGCTCACCGCTCCTGATCGCATTGACGTTGAAGACCGATCCGCCGGTCGATTCGACCGAACAACGCAAGCCGGTTTCCGCGCGGTTCTTGTTCATCAGCCGGCAGATCGCGCCGCCGACCGCGTAGTACACGCCTGTCACGCCGCCGGTGCCGATGGTCACGAATTTCTGCTGTGCCATCGCCGGCGCCGACAATGACGCCAGCCCGATCAGCGCCGCCGCCAAACTCGCAATTCTTCTGGTAGAAGTCATTATCGTCCCTCCCTATGTGTCTCGCTGCAAGGCCTGATGGCAACCCAGCGTCGGTTATTTGCCAGTTCCGATAGCCGCATCGACCGCATCGCCGAGGCGTTCGACGATCGCGTCCACTTGTTCCCTGTTCACGATGAACGGCGGCGCCAGCAGAATGTGGTCGCCCCTGATGCCGTCGATGGTGCCGCCCATCGGATAGACCATCAGGCCGCGCGCCATCGCTTCGCGCTTGATCACCGCGTTGAGTTTCAGTTCCGGCGCAAAGGGCTGCTTGCTGCCGCGCTCGGCGACCATTTCGACGCCGCGAAACAGACCGCGCCCTCGGATGTCGCCAACGTGATGATGATTGGCGAAGCGCTCTTCCAGCCGGCGCTGCAGATGGTTGCCCATGGCGACGACATTGCCGAGCAGGTTATCGCGGCGCATGACCTGCTGCACGGCAAGCCCGGCGGCCGCCGCCATCGGGTGGCCCATATAAGTGTGGCCGTGCTGGAAGAAGCCCGATCCCTTTGCGAATGCCTCGAATATTTTCGCGCTCAGCAGCACGGCGCCGATCGGCTGATAGCCTCCGCCGAGGCCCTTGGCGATCACCAGAAGATCCGGTGCGATCCCGTCCTGCTCGCAGGCGTGCAGCGTCCCGGTGCGACCCATGCCGCACATCACTTCATCGAGAATCAGCAGCACGCCGTAGCGGTCGCAGATGGCGCGGATGCGTTTGAAATAATCCGCCACCGGCGGCACCGCGCCCGCGGTTGCGCCCACCACGGTTTCGGCGACGAAGGCTATGACCTGGTCGGCGCCGAGTTCGAGGATCTTGTCTTCGAGCGCCTGCGCCGCGCGCGCCGCATAGGCAGCATCGCTCTCGCCGGCATCCTGCAGACGGTAAGCGTAACAGGGATCGATATGGTGGGTTTCGATCAGCAGCGGACGGAATTGGGATCGCCGCCATTCATTGCCGCCGGCCGCGAGCGCGCCGAGCGTATTGCCATGGTAGCTTTGCCGCCGCCCGATGATGTGCCGGCGTTGCGTTTCGCCTTTCTCGACGAAATACTGCCGCGCCATCTTCAGTGCCGCCTCGACACCTTCCGAGCCACCGCTGACGAGATAGACGTGATCGAGGTTACGAGGCGCATCCTCGATCAGGCGATCGGCCAATTGCTCGGCGACATCTGACGTGAAGAAGCCGGTGTGGGCGTAGGCGAGCTGATCGAGCTGCTTGTGCAGCGCCGCCAGCACGTCGGGATGACCGTGACCGAGACAGGAGACGGCGGCGCCGCCGGAGGCGTCGATATAGGCCTTGCCGTCGCGATCGAACAGCTCGATGCCCTTGCCGCCGATGGCGGTCGGCATCACGGCATTGGCGGCGCGGTGCAGAATGTGGGTCATGACGTCTTCTTGTTGCTTCTCGGCTTGAGATGGGTATTGAGCGCCGCGAGATGCTGGTCGGTGTGCCGGAGCGTGTCGAGCGCTTCCTCGCCGCCCCGGCCGGCGATGATCGCGCCGAGGATTTCCGCGACGACGAACGCCGGCGACATCGCGTGGAAGAATGACGGGCTGTCGGTCGGCACGATCACGCTGTGCTGCGCGATCTGCGCCAGCGGCGCCACCTCGCTGTCGGTGATGGCGACGACGCGCATGCCCTGTGCGACGGCATAGTCCGCCAGTTCCACCGTCATCCGGGTATAGGGCAGCACGCTCGCGACCAGCAGGACGTCGCGGCTGGTCGCCCGCGCCAGCGCGTCCGCGCCGGTGGCGGCGATGCCGTCGATATGGGTGGAGCGTTCGCCGACCAGCGACAGCACGTAATGCAGATGCCAGGCGACCGAATGGCTGGAGCGCAGACCCAAGCAAAAAATCCGCCGCGCGGAAGCCAGCGCCCTCGCCGCCGCGACCAGGCTGTCGAGCCGGTCAGGTGCCGAGAGCCGGTCGATCTGCGCGCCGATCGATTTCAGCATCTCGGCGGCCAGTGCCTTGTCGCCCCGCAGTTTCTGGCTGACGACCTGAACGCCGGCCTTGCCGGCGAAGCCGAGATCGCCCTCACGCACCGCCGAGGCGTAGAGCTCGCGGACGTCGTCATAGCCGTCCATGCCGAGGTGTTTCGCCAGCCGCGTCATGGTCGCAGGCTGCACGCCGGCCTGGCGGGCCTGCTCCCGCATCGAAAGCAACGCCACGTCGCGCGGCCGGTCGAGCACATAGCGCGCGCCGGCCTGCAGCTGCACCGACATGGTGTCGAACGCCTTGATGATCTGCTCGGTCAGCGGCCCGTGGTCCATGGCCAAATCCTGCGCCATCCGGCCAGGTTTTGCAACGTTTGTTTCAATCATTCCATACGTAATTCATTTGGATCATTTGCCTCGACCCGCGCTTCCGCACGGCGGCGGGACCATTGCCAAGCCCGTCCCTCGCCTGGCCTTTTGCGGAATCCTCGACTAGGTTCGCCTGCGCTGGGGAAAGACCGAAAATGCAGGCACGGAACCTGACGATCCGGTTGATACGTCTTGCGATGGCCGCGGCGCTGCTGCTTCCCTGCCTGCTGTTTTCCTATGCATCCTGGGTCAGCTATCGCAACGCCATCGGGTTGGCCGACGAGCGGCTGCTGCGCTCCCTCGACGTGCAGCACGAGGAAGCGCTCAAGTCGTTCCAGTTGATCGACCTGACGCTGAAAAACGCCGCCGAACTGGTGGCGGGAATGTCGGACGAGGACATCCGGAACAACGAGCCGAGACTGTATCTGGAGTTCAAGAAATTTACCGACGCCATCCCGATCGTCCAGTCGGTCTGGATCTACGACAAGGACGGCGTCTCCATCGTTTCATCCAGGCTGCATCCGCCGCCGTCGGCAAATTTTTCCGATCGCGATTTCTACCAGGCGCACTTCCTTTCCGACGCCGGCACCTATTACGGCCAGGCCTATCTGTCCCAATTCAACGGCCAGCCGTTCTTCACGGTCAGCAGGCGGCTGAATTACAACGGCACCTTCGCGGGCGTGCTGGAAATTTCCGTCCTGCCGAGCAACTTCTTCCGCTTCTACTCGACGCTGGCCTACACCGAGGGGCTGCAATTCGGGATGTTGCGAAGCGACGGGCTGTTCTTGGCGCGCTATCCGGCAGCACCCGCCGCAGGAGCCAAAGCGCTCGACGAGCACTCAGGTTTCCGCCGCACCATCGCGCGAACGCCGGACGGCGGCCTTTACACCGCGCTGTCGCCGGTCGACGGGATCGAGCGGCGTTTTGCCGTGCGCCGCTTCGGCGACACGCCGATTTACCTCACCGCGGGCATCGCCACCGCCACGATCCGCCATGAATGGCTCACGGCGATGTCGGCGCATCTGATCTTCGGCGTCCCCGTGACGCTGATCCTGTTCCTGACGCTGTTCGCGGTGTTGCGGCGAACCAGGCGGCTCTATCAGGAGATCGACCGTCGCTCGATCGCCGAGGACTCACTGCGGCAATCGCAGAAGCTGGAGGCGATCGGCCATCTGATCGGTGGCGTCGCGCACGACTTCAACAATTTTCTCACCATCATCATCGGCAATCTCGAGACCGCGCAGCGTCAGCTCGCTACCACCGCGGACGGCGCGCAGGCAAAGCTCGTCCGCCGCCTCGACAACGCGATGCACGGCGCGCAGCGCGCGGCGACATTGACAAAACGGCTGCTGGCGTTTTCCCGCCAGCAGCCGCTGAGCCCCGCCGCGCTCGACGTCAACCGGTTGCTGAACGGGCTGTCCGATTTCCTGCGCCGCGCCATCGGCGAGGAGATTTCGCTGGAGATCGTCGGCGGCGGCGGGCTGTGGCCGGTGGAAGCTGATCCGGCCGAACTCGAATCCGCGATCCTCAATCTCGCGGTCAACGCCCGTGACGCCATGCCCGAGGGCGGCAAGCTGACCATCGAGGCCAGCAATTCCTATCTCGACGAAACCTATTGCGCGCGCCACGCCGATATCCAGCCCGGGCAATATGTCCAGCTTGCCGTCACCGACACCGGCTCGGGCATGGCAAAGGACGTGGTCGAGCGCGCGTTCGAGCCGTTCTTCACGACAAAAGCCTCCGGCCACGGCACTGGCCTCGGCCTCAGCCAGGTCTATGGCTTTGTGAAGCAGTCCGGCGGGCATGTGAAGATCTACAGCGAGGTCGGCGAAGGCTCGACGGTCAAGATCTATCTGCGCCGTTTTGCCGGCAACGCCGTGGCGCCGGAAGAAGCGCGGCCGGCGAAAGCGCCCGGGCGATCGGGCGAATGCATCCTGGTGGTTGAGGACGACGCCGACGTCCGCACCTATGTCGCGGAAACGCTGGCCGGACTCGGTTATGACGTGCTCGACGCCGGCAGCGGCGACGACGCGCTCCGCCTGATGGACCGACACCAGGCCATCGTGCTGCTGCTGACCGACGTGGTGATGCCCGGCATGAACGGCCGCAAGCTCGCCGAGACGGCGCGGGCGCGCCGGCCCGGCCTGAAAGTCCTGTTCATGACCGGCTATTCCCGCAACGCCATCGTGCATCAGGGCCGGCTCGACCCCGGCGTCGATCTGATTCAGAAGCCGTTGACGAGCGACCAGCTCGCCGCGACGGTGCGAAGGATACTGGATGCGTAGCATCCCGTCATTCCGGGATGCGCCTCTTGGCGCAGGCCCGGAATCCATAACCCCTGCGCTCGCGTTCGGTACGAAACGACGTCACCGCAAAAAATCAACACAGGGATTGTGGATTCCGGGCTCGCGCTACGCGCGCCCCGGAATGACGAGAAGAAAATCCATTCGCCCAGAATGTTACTCCGCCGGCTGCGCGACCGCCGCGGCTCCGGTATCACGGGCGCGATAAACAGACAGGCCGATCACGCCGACGGCGGCGGCGAAGAAGATGTAATAGACCGGCGCCGCCTTGTTGCCGGTGGCCTGCACCAGCCAGGTGTTGATGAACGGCGCGAGCCCGCCGAACAGCATAACCGCGAAATTGTACATCAGCGACGCTCCCGTCGAGCGCACCCCGACCGGAAAAATCTCGGTCATGAAGGCCGGCATCGGCCCGGCCAGCGCGGCGAGCATGACCCCGATGGCCTGCAATTCCATCAGATTGGTCGTCGTCGGCTCGGCGACGAGACGTTGCAGCATCACGTAGAACAGCACGCTGTAGACGATCAGCGCCGGCACCATGACCACACGCCGGCCGACTCGGTCGGACAGCGCCCCGAACAGCACCACTGCGATGCCAACTGCCAAAAACAGCGCCAGCAGTCCGATCTGCGCATTGACCAGCGGCAGCTTCAATTCGGTGGCCACATAGGTCGGCAGGAACACTCCGTTGACGTAGTTGATCGCCGTGCCTGCCGCGATCAGGCAGAACGCGGCGATCAGTTCGCGCGGATGGTTGGCGAACAATTCGCCGAGCGTGGTTTGCTGCTTCGGCTGCGCCCGCGCCGCCATTTCGGCGAGATAGGCCTGGAATTCCGGGGATTCGTCGACCTTCTGGCGTAGATAATAGCCGATCGGCCCGATCAGGATGCCGAGGATGAACGGCACCCGCCATCCCCAGCTCGCAAACGCTTCCGGCGAGAGCCCTTGATTGAGGACGATCGCCATCGCAGCCCCGATGCTGAAGGCAAGCGATTGCGACACCATCTGGAACGAGCCGTAATAGCCGCGCTGGCCCGACGGCGCGAACTCGATCAGCATGGCGCTGGCGCTGCCGAACTCGCCGCCGGCGGAAAACCCTTGGATCAGGCGTGCCAGCAGCAGCAGCAGCGGCGCGGCGACGCCGATCGCGCCGTAGGTCGGCAGCACGCCGAGCAGTCCGGTGCCGAACGCCATCAGCGTGATCATCACGACCAGCGCCTTCTTGCGACCGTGCTTGTCGGCATAAAGCCCGAAGACCAGTCCGCCGAGCGGCCGCGCCGCGAAGGCGATCCCGAAGGTGGCGAAGGTCAAAAGCAGCGACGAACTGGGGTTATCGGCCGGAAAGAACAATTTGCCGATGATGCCGGCGAACAGCCCGAACACGGTGAAATCGAACCATTCCAGCGCATTGCCGATGGTCGAGGAGATCACGACACGACGGCGCATCTTCGCCAATGCTTCAGATTTCCCGGCTTCAGAGTTCATGACTTCGGGCTGCATCGTGGTCCTCCCGCTTTTCCCGGCATTCGCCGGCCGACCGTTGTGGCCTGAAAAACGATCAAACTCGATTTCGCGATTGTTGGGAAGGGCCTTGCGGCGAAAGGTGTGTCCGCTTTCGGCGCAGCAGCGGAAACGGCCGGCCCTGACTGCTGCATTCAAAATTGAGCATTCGTCGCGTTGCTGGTTAACGCAATCAAACCATGCAACCTGACGGTTGTTGGCATCGCAGGAGATTTGCATGGCATCCGATACGCGACCATCGGCCTTCGAAATTGCGCTTGTCGGCCGGCGCGCTGCGTTGCATGCAAAACCTGGGGTCGCCGGCCGGCCGCGCAATCCGCGCGACCGGCTCTGTGTCGCCGCCACGTCAGTAGATGTGGACGTGGTTGGCCTCGAACGTGACCGCAAACTTGTTGGGATTCTGCAGGGTCAGAAGCAGCACGACCCCGACGCCGCCGCGGTGATCCCAGACCACGGCCCGGCCCGTTTGCTGCAGGGGCTCCATCTCCTGGGGGCTCAGATGCGGCGCGATCGAAACGTCGAAGAATTCGTTAGGAGCTTTCGAACCTTTTCCCCACCAGAAGGTGAACTGCTGGGTCGCGCCGGCGGCAATCGAGTAGGTCCCTTGTTTGTGTTCGACGGTGGCCATGATGTTGGGTCTCTCCTGTTTGTTCGTCGCCCGATGCGACGCTCCAACCATGACGCGTCACGCGCATTTGCGCAGTGAGGTGGCTCACGCTGCGGTGACGCATCACCGATGCGACACTTCGGCGCAGATGAATTCAATTTTGATCGAAGTGTTTTCAGTTCGTAGCCCGCATGAACCAAGCGAGATGCGGATCGATATACATCGATACGCGGGTCCCGGATATCGCGGAGCCTGTCATCGGGCGCGCATTCGCGCGACCCGTTGGCTCATCCGGGCTAAGGCGCTAACGCTGCAACATCCCCGGCAAACATTTTCGCAAAGCTGTGCGCGTCGGTGCGGTAATAATCCGGATCCCAGAACCGCGTGATGCGGGCGAGCGACCATGCACTGTTCTCCAGCGCCCAGGTCAGCGCGGTGGTCTGATAACCGTAAAGCGCCGAACGGCGGTGGCCGGCGAAATGCTGCGCGCGGCCAGCAATACGCCGTGGCAGATCGCCGCCACGGGTTTTGCGCTCCCGAAGAAGCCAACGACATGGCGCTGCAGGATGTCGTCGGCAACCGCGGGGTTTCCGTCCGGCGTCGCGAAATGGACGCTGTGGCCGGCGTCGACCAGCACGCGCCAACTCACCGCCGCTTCGCTCGGGTCAAAATCCCGCGCCGGCAGCGGCATGAGGACGCGTGCCATGGATCGGCGCGGCCGCTCTTAGACCAGCAGCACGGTCGATCCCGTGGTTTTCCGCGCGGCGAGATCGGCGTGGGCTTTTGCGGCGTCCTTGAGCGGATAGGTCTGATGCACCTCGATCTTGACCGCGCCGGACTGCACCACCTCGAACAACTCCTTGGCCATCGCCACGAGATTTTCGCGCTTGGCGCCGTAGGTGTTGAGCGTCGGGCGGGTGACGTACAACGAGCCCTTCTGCGCCAGCAGGCCGAGGTTCAGCGGCTCGACGTTGCCGGAAGACTGGCCGAACAGCGCCAGGAAGCCGAGCGGCGCCAGGCAATCCAGCGACTTCAGGAACGTGTCCTTGCCGACGGAATCGTACACGACAGGCACTTTCTTGCCGCCGGTGATCTCCTCGACGCGTTTCACAAAATCCTCGCGGGTGTAGACGATGGTGTGGGCGCAGCCATGCGCCTGTGCGAGTTTTGCCTTCTCGTCGCTGCCGACGGTGCCGATCACGGTGACGCCGAGATGCTTGGCCCATTGCGCCAGGATCAGGCCGACGCCGCCGGCCGCGGCATGCAGCAGGATCGTCTCGCCGGCCTTGATGCGATACGTCTGGCGAATGAGATATTGCGCGGTCAACCCCTTCAGCATCATCGCGGCGGCAGTCCTGTCGTCGATGTTGTCGGGCAGTTTCAAGAGCCGATCGGCCGGGATCAGCCGCGCCTCGGCATAGGAGCCGATCGGCGCCGCGCCGTAGGCCACGCGATCACCCGGCTTCAAATCAGTGACGCCGGAGCCGATTTCCTCGACCACGCCAGCGGCCTCGCCGCCCAGCCCGCTCGGCAACTGGGAAGGATAGACGCCGGCGCGGTTGTAGATGTCGACGAAGTTCAGCCCGACCGCGGTATGGCGAATCCGCGCCTGGCCCGGCCCGGGCTTGCCGAGCTGGACCTCCTCCCAGACCAGAACCTCGGGACCACCGGTCTTGTGAAAGCGGATCGCATGCGTCATGGCGTTACTCCTCGGCGTTGTTGAATGATGAAAGCGTGAACGGTCCGGCGATCACGCCGTTTCCTTTTGCTTCTTCGAGGCCTTTTCCAGCGCATCGAGCACGGCATCGCCCATCTGCGCGGTCGACAATTTTTTCGAACCGGCCTCCGCGATATCGGCGGTGCGTGCGCCGCCGGCCAGAGCCGCGGCGACGGCCTTCTCCAACAGGTCGGCATCGTCGGGCCGGTCGAACGTCATGCGCAGCATCATCGCCAGGCTGAGGATCGAGCCGAGCGGATTGGCGATCCCTTTGCCGGCGATATCGGGCGCGCTGCCATGCACCGGCTCGTACAGCGCCTTGCGGCGGCCGTATTTGTCCACCGGACCGAGCGAAGCCGACGGCAGCATGCCGAGCGAGCCCGACGCCATCGCCGCACAATCCGACAGGATGTCGCCAAAGATGTTGCCGGTCACCATCACGTCGAACTGGCGGGGATCGCGCACGATCTGCATCGCGGCGTTGTCGACATACATGTGGGTCAGTTCGACGTCGGAATATTCCTTCTCGTGCAGCGCGATGACTTCCTCGCGCCATACCACGCTGGCCTCCAGCACGTTGGCCTTGTCGACCGAGCAGACCTTGTTGCGGCGGGTGCGCGCGAGCTCGAAGGCGGAACGCGCGACGCGGCGGATCTGGTTGGTGGTGTACACCTCGGTATTGAAGCCGCGGCGCTGGCCGTCGGCCAGCGTCTCGATGCCGCGCGGCTCGCCGAAATAGATGCCGCTGGTGAGTTCGCGGATGATGACGAAATCGACGCCTTTCAGAACCTCGGCCTTGAGCGGCGCCGACGCCGACAGCGCCGGATGCGCCGTGATCGGACGCATAGAGATCGTATTTGCTGCGCATGCCCAAAAGGCTGCCGGCCTTGCGTGCGGCAGCCGGCACTTCCTTGGTCTCGGGCCCGCCGGTCGCGCCCCACAGGATCGCGTCCGCCTCTTCCATCGCTTCAACCGTGTCCTCCGGCAATACCTTGCCGGTCGCCAGATACGGGATCAGGCCGTATTGCGCCTCGCGCGCGGTCACCGGCACGCCGCGATTGGCGACGAACCAGTTGAGCACGCGATGCGACTGCGCCGTCACCTCGGGGCCGATACCTTCGCCGCCGACGACGGCGACCTTGAACATGTTGGAACGCGTATTCATGCCTGTTTCCCAGCAAAGTGAATCCAGGGCCGCGCATTGCGGTCGGCGGCCTGGTACACCCTGATTTCGTCATCGCGCTGCAACGTCAGCGCGACCTCGTCCAATCCCTTCAACAGACCGGCGCGGCGGCGCGGATCGATCTCGAAACGATGCGTCTTGCCGTTCGGCGAGGTGATGGTCTGCGCTTCCAGATCGATGCCGATCTTGCCGGCGCCTTGCGTCTCCTCGACCTCGGCGGCGAGACCGTCGACGATCTTCTTGTCGACGACGATCGGCAGGATGCCGTTCTGGAAACAATTGGCGAAGAAGATGTCGCCAAAACCCGAGCCGATCACCGCGCGGATGCCGCGTTCCTGCAGCGCCCACACCGCGTCTTCGCGCGACGAGCCGCAGCCGAAATTCGATCCGGTGACGAGAATCTCCGCCTCGCGATAGGGCTCGCGGTTGAGGATGAATTCGGGGTTTTCCGATCCGTCGGGCAGATAGCGCAGCGAGCCGAACGCCCACTTGCCGAGCGTGCCACGGATGCCGTTGCCGACCAGCCGCTCGATGCGGATGATCACGTCGGTGTCGATATTGGTGCGCATGATCGGAGCCGCGGTGGCGCTGAGTTTTGTAAAGGGTTTTGGCATCTCAGCGCTCCATGGTGCGTACGTCGGCGATGGCGCCGGCGATGGCGGCGGCCGCCGCGCTTGCCGGGCTCGCCAGGTGGGTGCGCGCGCGCGGACCCTGGCGGCCGATGAAATTGCGGTTGGAGGTCGAGACCGAGCGTTGCCCCGGCGCGACGACCTCGCCATTGGCGGCAAGGCACATCGAGCAGCCGGGCTCGCGCCATTCAAAACCCGCTTCGGTGAACAGCTTGTCGAGCCCTTCGGCCACCGCGTCGCGCTTCACGGTCTCCGAGCCCGGCACCACCCAGGCCCGGACGCCGGGCGCGACCTTGCGGCCGCGCACAACTTCGGCGGCGGCGCGCAGGTCGCTGAGCCGGCTGTTGGTGCAGGAGCCGATGAAGACCCAATCGACCGGCGTGCCGGCGATCGGCGCACCCGCCTTCAGGCCCATATAGTCGAGCGCGGTTTCCAGCGCGACGCGTCGCGCCGGATCGTCGATCGTCGTGGGATCGGGAATGTTGCCGTCGACGCCGATGACGTGTTCGGGGCTGATGCCCCAGGTCACCTGCGGCTGTATCCTGGTGACGTCGATCGTGATTTCCTTGTCGAACACGGCATTCGCGTCGCTCGGCAATTGCTTCCACGCCTTGAGCGCCTGCTCCCACATCGCTCCCTCGGGCGCGTAGCGGCGGCCCTTGATGTACTCATAGGTTTTCTCGTCGGGCGCGACCATGCCCATTTTGGCGCCGAACTCGATCGAGAGGTTGCAGATCGTAAAGCGTCCTTCGACCGGCAGGTCGCGGATCGCACTCCCTGCATATTCGACCGCATAGCCGGTGCCGGCCGCGACGCCGGCGTGTCCGATCAAGGCAAGGATCATGTCCTTGGCGGTGACGCCGAGCGGCAGCTTGCCCTCGAACTTGACGCGCATGGTTTTGGGGCGGCGCTGGATCAGCGCTTGCGTCGCCAGCACATGGGTCAGTTCGCTGGAGCCGATGCCGAACGCCAGCGCGCCGAGGCCGCCATGGGTGCAGGTATGACTGTCGCCGCAGACGATGAGACTGCCGGGAAGGCTCAGGCCCAGTTCGGGCCCGATGACGTGGACAATGCCCTGCCCGGGCTGGTCGACGTCGAACAACTGGATGCCGCTCGCCGTGGTCTCGAGTCGCAGCGCCGCCAGCAATTCAAGCCCGATCTTGCTGGTGCCGGCGCGGCCCGGGGCCGACGAAATGGCATGGTCGGGCGTCGCGAACGTCAGTTCGGGGCTGTGGACGGTAAGGTTGCGGCTCTTGAGGTCGAGCAAGCCGCGCGAGCCGCCGAGATCGTGCAGCAGATGGCGGTCGACATGCAGCAAGTCGGTATCGTCGCTGACTTTGAAAATGACATGCTGGTCCCAGATCTTGTCCAGCATGGTACGGCCGGGTTGTTCCAAGGCAGTTCCTCCCTTTCGGCCGAGAGTGGCCGGCGGCCCGAGGCCGCAGACGCCGTTTGGCACGGCTGGTTTCCCAGTTCTTGAGGCGCCATCAAAGCACAGCAGGTCACCCCCCGGCTAGGTCCGGATACAGCAGACGAAGCCTGCAAAATCGGTCGAGCCGCGCGCCGCGCGCGGGCAGGTTTCACCTTTAAGTGACACTTTCCGCCCACGATCCGGAAATATTCCGGTCACACGAATGTTTCCTATTCGTAAAGTGCCCGAAATCCCGGAGAGATGCGCGATGCCTGTAGCCGCCTTGACGCCGAAGGCCGCCCTGGTATCGCTGGCAACATCCCTTCCACCCCACGTGTTCCTGCAGAAGGACGTTCTCGCCGCGGCATGGGACGTGTTCGGCTCGCGGCTGCCGCAATTCGAAACGCTGTCGAGCATCTTTGCCAACACCGGCATCGTCAAGCGCCACGGCGTCAAACCGTTCGAATGGTATCTCGAACGGCGCGGCTGGCCGGAACGGACAAGGGCCTTTCTCGAAGGCGCGGAAGCGCTGTTCATCGACGCGGCCGAAAAAGCGCTGGCCGGCGCGCAGCTTTCCGGCGCCGACATCGACACCGTCGTGACCGTCAGCTCGACCGGGATCGCGACGCCGAGCCTGGAGGCGCGCGTCGCCGGCCGGCTGGGATTTCGCTCCGACATCAGCCGCGTGCCGGTGTTCGGCCTCGGCTGCGCCGGCGGCGTCTCCGGCCTATCGATCGCATCCCGTCTCGCCGAGGCGCGGCCCGGCAGCAACGTGCTGCTGGTCGCGGTCGAGCTATGCTCGCTGGCGCTTCGGCTCGACGAGCTGACCAAGGCCAACATCGTCGCCACCAGCCTGTTCGCCGACGGCGCGGCCGCGATGATTTTACGAGCCGGCGACGGTGGCGCGACCACCGTGGAAAATTCCGGCGAGCATTTGTGGCCCGACACGTTGGGCATCATGGGCTGGAACGTCGATCCCGAAGGCTTCGGGGTGATCTTCCAGCGCACCATCCCGGATTTCGTCGCCGCGCATCTCAATCCGGCCGTGGCGCAAATCCTCGCCAACATGGGGCTGACGATCGCCGACATCGACCGCTTCGTCTGCCACCCCGGCGGCGCGCGGGTCATCAATGCGCTGGAAACCGCGCTCGCCCTGCATCAAGGCACGCTCGACCATGAGCGGGGCGTGATCGCGGACTGCGGCAACATGTCGGCGCCGACCGTGCTGTTCGTGCTGGAGCGCGCGCGTAACGCCGGCCTGCCGCCGCGTTCGCTGCTGACGGCGCTCGGCCCCGGCTTTACGGCAAGCTGCGTCGCGCTGCGGCACGCCGCTTGACCACAGCCGAACTCATTCTGGCCCTGGTCACGCTGCAGCGCGCCGGCGAGCTGGTATTCGCGCAACGCAATACAAGCCGGCTGCTGGCGCGCGGCGCCATCGAACTCGCGCCCGGGCATTATCCATTGATCGTCGCCGTGCATGCGGGCTGGCTGATCTCGCTGTGGTGGTTCGGACATGATCAGGACGTCAACGTAACAGCGCTTGCGGCCTATCTCGTATTGCAATGCCTTCGCTTCTGGGTGTTCCGGACGCTCTGTTCGCGATGGACCACCCGGATCATCGTGTTGCCGGGAGAAACGCTGGTGTCGGACGGCCCCTATCGTTTCCTGTCACATCCGAACTACGTCGTGGTCGTTGGCGAGATCGCGGTGCTGCCGCTGGTGTTTTACCTTCCGTGGATTGCCGCGATCTTCTCGGTCCTCAACGCCATCGTCCTTGCGATCCGCATCCGCGCCGAGAACCGCGCGCTCGCAGCGTCGCGGCAGATCACGATGGCCGGGACATCATGAATCCGCCTGACAGCACCGCTCGCCCCGGCGTCACCATGTGGCTCGGCTTCATCCTGATGTGCCTGGGCATGTTCATGGCGATCCTCGATATCCAGGTGGTCGCGACATCGATGCCGACCATTCAGCATGCGCTGGCGATTGCGCCCGACAGCATGAGCTGGATTCAGACCAGCTATCTGATCGCCGAGATCATCGCGATCCCGCTGACGGGATGGTTGACGCGCGTGATGACGTTACGATGGCTGTTCACTTCCGCGGTCACGCTGTTTACGCTGGCCTCGATCGGCTGCGCGTTCAGCAACAATTTTGCGATGCTGGTCGGCTTCCGCGCGCTGCAGGGCTTTGCCGGCGGCACGCTAATCCCCGCGGTGTTCTCCGCCGTGTTCCTGCTGTTTCCGCTCCGACTGCATCCGGTCGCCACCACGATGGCCGGCATCATGGCGGTGCTGGCGCCGACCGTGGGACCGGTGGTCGGCGGCTGGATCACCGCGACCTATTCCTGGCACTGGCTGTTCCTGATCAACGTGATCCCCGGCATCATCGTGTCGACCGCCACGCCTTTCCTGTTGCCGCGGCACAAAGCCAACCTTGCCGACCTCGCCACGCTCGACCTGGTCTCGCTCGTCTTGATGGCGATTGCGCTGGCGAGCCTCGAAATCGCGCTCAAACAGGCGCCCCAATATGGCTGGCTATCGCCGTCCAGCGGACTATTGCTGCTGCTCGCGATCGGCGCGGCAATCTTGTTTGCGGTGAGAACGTTGAGAGCCGTCCATCCCGTGGTCGACCTGTCGACACTGGGCCTGCGCCCGTTCGCGATCAGCTGCGCCCTGAGCTTTTGCCTCGGCGTCGGGCTGTTCGGCTCGGTCTATCTGATGCCGGTGTTTCTGGCCTTTGTCCGCCGCCATGACGCGTTCGAGATCGGCACCGTCATGCTGGTCACCGGCGTGGCCCAATTGGTGGCAGCACCGATCGCGGGCCTGATGGAAAGCCGCTACGATCCGCGCTGGCAGTCGGCGGCGGGGTTTTGTCTTTTTGCGATCGGGCTCGGCTTGAGCGCGTCGCAAAGCCGCGTTGCCGATTTCGACGAGATGTTCTGGCCGCAGGTCGTGCGCGGCGTCGCCATCATGCTCTGCCTGCTGCCGCCGACACAGCTGGCGCTCGGCGCGCTGACGGCGGCGCAGGTGCCCGATGCCAGCGGGCTGTTCAACCTGATGCGCAATCTCGGCGGCGCGATCGGCATTGCCCTGATCGACACCATCCTCTATGGCCGTACCTCGGGCCACGCCGAAGCGCTGCGCGACCGGCTGTTGGCCGGCGACGTCACGGCGGCGCGGGCGATCGGCCTTGACGTGCAGTTGTTCATCCACCCGCCCGCCGACGCGACGCAAGCAACGATCGAGGCCTATGTCCGGCCGATGGTCGAGAAAGCGGCGTTCGCACTCAGCGTCAACGAAGCCTGGGCATTGCTCGCGTGCTTTGCGCTGATCGGGTTGTTGCTGATTCCGCTCGCAGGTGCGCCGCCAAGCATTGCCAGGGATTGACCGCGTCCGTCAGGAAAGCCTGACCCGCGGCTCGGGTCGACCGACCGCGCCGACATCGAGAACGAAGGTATGGCCGTGATGGGGATCGGCCGCCCTCGCCTGATCGTCCATTCCCTCATGGGCCGAGGTAACGAGCAGCCGGTCAAAATTGCGGCCGACGAATACCGGACAGCTCGGCTGCCGCGCGGGAATGCGGATGGTGCGCACGCGCGCCCCCTCCCGCGTGTAGGCATCGATGCAACGGCCACCCCAGCGCGCATTCCAGATCAGCCCGCTGGCATCGACCACGGCGCCGTCGAGGCTGCCGGTCTGGCCGCGATGATCGTAGAGCACGGTGGGATCTCCGACCGGCGCGGCGGTCAGGGGATCGATAGCCACGCGATACAGAATACCTTGGTGGCTGTCGGTGAAATAGGCCGTCGCGCCATCCAGCGAAAAGCAGATCGCGTTGGGGACGCTGATGCCGGCATAAAGCCTGCTCAGTTCGCCGCCATGAAAGCGGTAGATCGCGCCGGCGCCCGGTTCGGCGTTGCGGCCCATGGTGCCGATCCACAGCGCGCCGCAAGGATGCACCCGCCCGTCATTGGAGCGGGTCAAGGCATTGTCGGCTTCAAGCGCAGTGTGCAGCGTCAAACGGCCGCTGCTGATGTTGCGGACGTAAAGCCCGTTTTCGGCGGCGAGCAATTGATGCGCGTCGTCGATAAACGCAACCATACTCGCCATCACCGGCAGCCTATGCGCCGTGACTTCACCAGTGGCGAGATCGGCCTGCAGCAAATGGCGATCGAGAATGTCGAGCCACCAGGCGGTATCGGTCGCGGCGTCGTAGTTTGGGCCTTCGCCGAGATGGCAATGCCGGTCGCACAGGACCTTGGTTGCGACCTCCTCGATACGGTCCTCCATGTCGGCCCTCTCAGCTTGCGGAAAACCGGTAGCGCGAGATGTGGCGATAGGTTTGTCCGGGATCGAGCCGCGCCGACGGAAAATCCGGACGGTTCGGCGTATCCGGATAATGCTGCGGCTCGAGGCACAGCGCATCGAACTGGCGATGGGCGCGGCCGTATTTGCCGATCACGCTGCCATCGAGGAAATTGCCCGAATAAAACTGCACGCCGGGCTGATCGGTCCAGAGTTCCATCGCGCGGCCGGATGTGGGATCTTCGACCCGCGCCGCCAGCCGCGGTTCGCGGACAACGCCGCCCCGCAGGCAGAAGTTATGATCATAGCCCTGCCGGATACGGAGTTGCTCGTCGGCATCACTGACGCGCGCCCCCACGCGATGCGGTTCGCGGAAATCGAACGGCGTTGTGGCGACCCTGGACGATGCGCCCAACGGAATGCCGTCGGGTCTGACCGGCAGATAATCATCTGCCGCGATCATAAGGCGATGATCGAGAATATTGCCGCCTGTTTCCGCGCCCGCGAGATTGAAAAAGCTGTGGTTGGTCAGGTTGATCACGGTCGGCCGGTCAGTGGTCGCGGAAAAGGCGACCGACAGTTCGGTGCCGCCCGTGATGCTGTAGGTGATCTCGGTGGTCAGTCTGCCGGGATAGCCTTCCTCGCCGTCCGCGCTGACATAGGACAACCTGACAAAGGGTGCGGGTTCTTCGCCGATCGCCGTGACCGTCCATGGCTTGCGATCGAACCCGCTGAGCCCGCCATGCAGCGCATTGGCGCCGTCATTGGCCGGCAATTGAAAATGTTTTCCGTCCAGTTCGAACCGGCCGTTGGCGATCCGGTTGGCGTAACGCCCGACCGTCGCGCCGAGGAAGCGGCGAACCGCGAGATAGCCCTCGAGATCGTCGCGGCCGAGCACGACGTCGGCGAGACGTCCGGCACGATCGGACACGAAGAGAGATTGCAGCGCCGCGCCATAGCCGATGATGCGCGCCTCGAAACCATCCGCGCCGTGGAGCCGCACCATGTCGATCGCGGCGCCGTCGGGCAGATGGCCGAAAATCTCGCGCATCACTTTGGCCGGCTGCGCCACGCTTGGTCCTCGCAAACTCAATCTTCAAAAGGCTCGACGTCGCGGCGCCGGCCGAGCATGAAGGCGTCGGCGACATGAACCAGCGGCGACAGGTCGACATCGGAGACGCCATTGGCGATCAGTTCGGCAAAGTGCCGGTACAACGCGGGATATTCCGCCTTCTCGCCATCGACCAGCGTGCGCTCGCCGTGGATCAGACGGCGGCCGCCGGCCCCGAGCGTCAGCCGTCCGGCGTCGGTCTCGATATGCATGTGCCAGATTTGGGGCCCGGTCTGGCGCCAGTCGAACTCCGCGCGGATCGGCGCGCCGGCCTCGTCGGAAAAGCTGAGATCGGCCGCGATCGGCGCCGCACGGTTCTTCGGAAACGACAATTCCGAACGGGTGAGAAAAAACGGCCGCGGCAGGATCCGCGTCATGATCGAGAGCGCGTTGATGCCGGGATCGAACACGCCGATCCCGCCCGGCTCCCAGATCCAGGCCTGGCGCGGATGCCAGACCCTGACGTCCTCCTTCCATTCCACCGCCACGGATTTGATCTCGCGGTCGGCAAGGAAGGCGCGCGCCGGTTCGACCGCGGGCGCGAAGCGCGAATGCCAGGCCGCAAACAGCGTTCGTCCGGCCTGACGCGCCGCCGCGATCAATGGCGTCAACTCGCTGATGGTCGCGCCCGGCGGCTTTTCCAAGAGCACATGCTTGCCGGCCATGAGCGCCGCGGCTGCCATGGCGTGGCGCGCCTGCGGCGGCGTGCAGATCGCCACGGCATCGATCTCGTGCTTGCTCGCCAGCATGTCGTCGAGCGTCTTGAAGTGCGCGACGCCATCAATCGAGGCATTGGGGTCGGCGACCGCGGCAAGCTCGACGCCCTCAGTGCTTGCGAGCGTGGGGACGTGCTGGTCCCGGGCTATTTTTCCGGCACCAACGAGGGCGACACGAATGGCTGTCACGGCAGTCTATTCCCGGATTCGAGGAGTCGTACCCTAAAGCGTTTTCGAGCGAAGTGGAGTCCGGTTCGCGCTGGGAAAACGCGTCAATAGAGGAATCAGGATACTATTTACCCCATCGCAGCACCAGCGGCCCGAGACGGCGCGCGATCTCGATCAAGCCGGATCGCACCGAAGGATGCAACGGCTGCAACGGCAGACGCACGGTTTCGTGTCTGATAACGCCGCCCTCCTTCATCAGCGCCTTGCAGGCGATCAAGCCGCATTGGCGGTTTTCATAATTGATCAGCGGTAACCAGCGTTCATAAGCCTCGACCGCCTGCTCGCGGCGGCCAAGGAAAAACGCGTCGGTGATCTGCCTTATGCCGTCGGGATAGCCGCCGCCGGTCATCGCGCCGGTCGCGCCGGCGTCGAGATCGGCCATCAAGGTGATGGCCTCCTCGCCGTCCCACGGACCTTCGATGGCGTCACCGCCGAGCGCGATCAGTTCGCGCAATTTGCTGGCGGCCTGCGGCGTCTCGATCTTGAAGTAGGCGATGTTTTCCAGCTCGCGCGCCATCCGCGCCAAAAAAGCCGCCGAGAGCGGCGTGCCGGCCACCGGCGCATCCTGGATCATGATCGGTATCGAGACCGCATCCGACACCGTACGAAAAAACTGATAGATCGCGGCTTCACCGACCCGGATGGTGGCGCCGTGATAGGGCGGCATCACCATCACCATGGCGGCGCCGGCGTCCTGCGCGCGCCGCGAACGCTCGGCGCAGATATGCGCGGCAAAATGCGTGGTGGTGACGATGACCGGGACGCGGCCGGCGACATGACGAAGCACCGCGTCCAGCACCTGGTCGCGCTCGGCATCGGTCAGCACGAACTGTTCGGAGAAATTGGCGAGGATGCAGAGCCCCTGCGAACCCGCGTCGATCATGCAGTCGACCGCGCGCTGCTGGCCGTCGAGGTCGAGCCGGCCCTCGCCGTCGAACACCGTCGGCACCACAGGGAATACCCCCTTGTAGGGCCTGCGAATTTGGGAGCTTGCCATCATCACCCTCCTCTCATTGTTCCGCCGCGCGGGTCGCCGGATATCAGGCGTTCTCAGTCGGCCGCGCCGTGGCGGCGCAGGCCATTATAGATCACGCTGGTCATGGCCGCAGCCGCTCCCTCCGGGTCGCGCGCGGCGATGGCCTCGACGATCTGCTCATGGGCGGCCAGCGTGACCTCACGCTCCTTCTCTTCGGTCGGCGCGCTGAGCCGGAACGAGGCGCGTAGCGCGGCCTCGATCACAGCGCCGATCGAGCGCATGAAGGGATTGCCCGAGACGGTCGCGACATCGAGATGAAGCCGCAGGTCCGCATCGGCAAATTCCAGCGTGTCGGACGCAAAGCTGCGCATCCTCGCGATACTTTCACGCAGCGTCGCGATCGACTCGTCGGGCCGGCGCTCGGCGGCCAGCGCCGCGGCGCGCGGCTCGACGGCGAGGCGGATGTCGGCGAGATCGCGCAGGAAACGCTTGTCGATCCCGGCCTCGAGGTGCCAGCCGAGCACGTCGGGATCGAACATGTTCCAGGCCGAGCGTTCCCTGACCCTGGTGCCGACGCCGGCCTTGGAGTTGAGCAGCCCTTTTGCCGACAGCGTCTTGACGCTTTCGCGCAACACGGTGCGCGAGACGTCGAACATCGCGGTCAGTTCGGCATCGCGCGGCAGCGAGCTTCCCTCCGGGTAGCGCCCGGCGACGATATCGAGACCGATGGTGCGGGTTACCTCCAACTGGCTGGAATGGCCGCGGCCGGGCGGAATCACGACGAGAGGGGAAATCATGGCGTTGCCTCTGGGGTTAGGCTGGTGGGCCGCTTGGCGAGCCGCACCAAAATCTGCTGGAAGCCGATGAACGCGAACAGCAGGAAGCCGGTCACGATCTTGGTCCACCAGCTCGACAGCGTGCCGTCGAAAGTGATGTAGGTCTGGATCAGGCCCTGGATCAAAAGGCCCATCAGGGTGCCGAACATAAAGCCGGCGCCGCCGGTCAGCAGCGTGCCGCCGATCACGACCGCTGCAATGGTGTCGAGCTCGACGCCGACCGCTGACAGCGCGTAGCCGGCTGCCGTGTAGAACGAGAACACGATGCCGGAGAGGCCGGCCAGAAAACTCGAGAGCATGTAGACCCGCACGATGGTGGGCGCGACGCGTACGCCCATCAGCGCGGTCGATTGCCGGCTGCCGCCGAGCGCATAGACGTTGGTGCCAAACTTGGTGAAGTGCAACAGCACCGCGCCGACCACGAATACCCAAAGCATGATGTCGGCGATCAGCGGCAGCCGGCCGCCGCCCGGCAGAACGATCGTGAGCTTGCCGATATCGGTATAGAGTGGCGCGTTGATCGGGATCGATTCCGTCGACATCAAGAAGGCGGCGCCGCGCGCCAGAAACATCCCGGCCAGCGTGACGATGAAGGCCGGCATCTCGAAATAATGGATCACCGCGCCCATCGCAGCGCCAAACAGAACGCAGATCACCAGCACAATGGCAAAGGCAATCAGCGGCGGGATGCCGAGCCGCCCGATCGCGATCGCAAGGAACACGGTGGTAAATCCGATCACCGATCCGACCGACAGATCGATGCCGCCCGAGATGATGACAAACGTCATGCCGACCGCGACGATGCCGAGGAACGCGTTGTCGGTCAGGAGGTTGGCGACCACGCGCGTCGAGGCGAAATGCGGAAACTGCAGCGAGCAGAGAATGAAGCCTGCGACAAACACCGCCGTGGTGACGAGAACCGGGAGCAGACGGCGCATCAAATCGTCCTGTTCCGGTTGAACCAGTGGCCGAGGCCGGCGAGCCGCGGCGACTGCAACAGCAGCACCGCGATCACGACCACGGCCTTCACCACCAGATTGAGCTCCGGGCGGTAGCCGCTGAGCAGGATGCCGGTGTTCATGGCCTGGATGATCAGCGCCCCGAGCACGGCGAGGATCACCGAAAAGCGTCCGCCGAACAAAGACGTGCCGCCGATCACCACCGCGAGGATCGCATCGAGCTCGAGCCAGAGGCCGGCATTGTTGGCGTCGGCGCCGAGGATGTCGGCAGCGGCGATGACGCCGGCGACCGACGAACACAGCCCGCACCAGACATAGGCGGCAATGGTAACCGCCCAGGTGCCTATCCCGGCGAGTTCGCTGGCCCGCGCATTGGCGCCGGTCGCCTCGATCAGCACGCCGAGCGCGCTGCCGCGCACCAGGAACAGCGTCAGCAGCAGCATGCCCAAAGTGATCGCGACCGGCGCGGGAATGCCGAGAATGGAGCCGTTGCCGAACCAGGCCAGTTGCGGCGAGGTGAAAGTAACGATCCGACCCTCGGTGATGAGCTGGGCGATGCCGCGGCCGGCGACCATCAGGATCAGGGTCGCGACGATCGGCTGGATGCGCAGCACCGCGACCAGAAAACCGTTCCACAACCCGCACAAGACGCCGACGCCGAGCGCGGCGCCGAGCGCCAGCGGAACCGAGTGAGTATCGACCAGGCTCGCCGCCACCGCGCCCGCGATCGCCATCACGGCGCCGACCGAGAGGTCGATGCCGCGCGTGGCGATCACCAGCACCATGCCGAGCGACAGCAATGCCACCGGCGCGCCGCGATTGAAGACGTCGACCAGGCTGCCGAACAGCCGGCCGTCCTGCAGACGCAGATCGAAGAACTGCGGCGAGACCAGCCGGTCCGCCAGCAGGATCGCCAGGAAAGCCAGGATTTGCGGCGCGCCCTGCTTTGGCAATCGAAACGGCATCGCGCTTCCCCTAAGCCACATGCGGCGTCTCGGCGGCGATGGTCGACAGCACCGCCGGAACGTTGATGGCGTCGCCGCTCAAGGTGGTGACGTGGGCACGGTCCCGGAGCACGACGACCTCGTCGGCATACACCGCGACCTCCTCGATTTCAGAGGAAATCACCAATAGCGCCAGCCCGTCGGCGCAGAGCTGGCGAATGAGCCGGATGATTTCGGCATGCGCGCCGACGTCGATGCCGCGGGTCGGCTCGTCGAGAATCAGCAAGCCCGGTTTGGTGGCGAGCCAGCGCGCCAGCAACACCTTCTGCTGGTTGCCGCCCGACAACAGCCCGATCGGCCGTTCCGGGTCGGCCGGGCGGATATCCAACAGCTTGATGAAATGGCCTGATATCTCGTCCTGCTCGCGGCGTGACAGCGGCCTCGACCAACCCCGCCTCGCCTGCACCGCCAGCACGATGTTTTCACGCACCGAGAGTTCGGCTACGATGCCCTCGGTCTTGCGCTCTTCCGGGCAGTAGCCGAAGCCGAGCCGGATCGCCTCACGCGGCGAGGTGATATGGACGCCCTTGCCGGCCACCTCCGCGGTGCCGCTATCGGCTCGCTCGGCGCCGAACACAATTCGCGCCGTCTCGGTGCGGCCGGAGCCGAGCAGGCCGGCCAGCGCCACCACCTGCCCTCGCCTCAGATCGAGGTCGAACGGCGCCACATAGCGCCGCTTGCCGAAGCCGCGGAACGAGGCGTAGGGCGCGCCGGAATCGTCGACAATGCGCTGCTCGCGATCGGCAGTGACTTCCGACAACTCGCGCCCCAGCATCATGTGCACGAGGTCGAGCCGCGGCAGCGCCGAGGTCTCGCGCTCGCCGACCAGCCTTCCATTGCGCAGCACGGTGATGCGGTCGGAGACCGCATAGACCTGATCGAGAAAATGCGTGACGAAGATAATGCCGATGCCGCGGCCGGCCAACTGGCGCATGATGCCGAAGAGTATCTCGACCTCATGGGCATCGAGGCTCGCGGTCGGCTCGTCGAGGATCAGCACGCGAGCCGACAGATCGACCGCGCGCGCGATCGCGACGAGGTGCTGGACCGCGACCGAATATTCGCCGAGCGGAATGCCGACATCGATCGAAAGCCCGAAGCCGCGCAGCAACGAAGCCGCAGCGCGGCGCATCTGCCCGTCGCGCACCAGGCCGAACCGGGTCGGCTGCCGGCCGAGGTAAAGATTTTCGGCGACGGTGAGATTGGGCAGGAGGTTGACCTCCTGATAAACCGTCGCGATGCCGGCCTTGACTGCCTCCTCGGCATTGCGCGGCATGATCCCGGCGCCGTCGAGCCTGACGATGCCGGCGTCGCGCTGCACCACGCCGGTGACGGCTTTGATCAAGGTCGACTTGCCGGCGCCGTTCTCACCCAAGAGCGCATGGATCTCGCCGGAACGCAGCGTGAAGTCGACGTCGTCAAGCGCGCGTTGCCCGAGAAAACTCTTGGTCAGGCCCGTCACTTCCAGCAGCGCGTGCGCCTGTTTCGAACCCGAATCCATCACCGACTTTCCGGCCGCCGCGTCAGGACGCGGCGTAATGGCTGCGGCCGGGCAAACCCGGCCGCGCCCGTCATGACTGCAATCCCGGTCCCTATCAGTAACCGAGACCTTTCTTGCTGTCATAGATCTTCTGCGGATCGTCGGTCGGCGTGTACAGCTTTGACTCCGTCTGGATCCATTTCGGCGGCGCAGTGCCCTTGTCCTTGTAGGCGATCAACGCATCGAAGGCCGGGCCCGCCATGTTCGGCGTCAGTTCGACCGTGGCGTTGGCCTCGCCGGCCATGAAGGCCTTGAAGATATCCGGCACCGCGTCGATCGACACCACCAGGATGTCCTTGCCGGGCTTTAAGCCGGCTTCCTTGATCGCCTGGATCGCGCCGACCGCCATGTCGTCATTGTGGGCGTAGAGCGCGCAGATGTTCTTGCCACCGTTCTCGGCCTTCAAAAAGCTCTCGGCGACTTCCTTGCCCTTGGCGCGGGTGAAGTCGCCGGTCTGGCTGCGGATCACCTTGATGTTGGCGTGCTTGGCGATGGCGTCGTCAAAACCTTTCTTGCGGTTGGTGGCGACGCTGGCGCCGACGGTGCCTTGCAGCTCGACGACGTTGCACGGCTTGTCGCCGACCTGCTTGGCGAGCCATTCGCCGGCGACCGCGCCTTCATGCACGCTGTCGGAGGTGACGGCAGTCAGATAAAGCGACTTGTCTGATGTCTCGATATCGCGATCGAGCAGGATCACCGGGATCTTGGCGTCCTTGGCTTCGCCCAGCACGGCATCCCAGCCGGTGGCGACGACGGGCGCGAGGAAGATGGCGTCGACGCCCTGCGCCACGAAGGAGCGGATCGCCTTGATCTGGTTCTCCTGCTTCTGCTGGGCGTCGGCGATCTTGAGCGTAATGTTGCGCTTCTGGGCTTCGCTCTTGGAGACCGAGGTTTCGGCGGCGCGCCAACCGGATTCTGAACCGATCTGCGAAAAGCCGACGGTCAAACCGGCGGCCAACGCGCTGGTTGCCATCAATGGGGTGAGCGCAATGACGGCTGTGGTGAAGGCTGTGGGGAGAAATTTTCTGAGAGTCATGACTGGTTTCGCTCCCTGACTGTTGCGGGCCGCTGTCCGGCCTCTTCGGGCAGGATCGTCGCAGGCCACGGATTTTTGCCATAAGTCCCTAGCTCTGTATAGGGAATTGTACTATTAGTATGACTAATAGATCCGAGGCCGGTGCGAAGCCGTTTTCCGAAGCCTCCACCCGGTCGTCGCACGGCTGTCGCCAAACCGGCGACCGACGCCCATCGGATTCCGCGTCACGGCAGTTCGGTTGCCCGACGGCGGGGCTGGCGTGCCACCATGGAACCCGCGGCGGCGTCTCGACGTTGGCGGTCCGCGACTCTCGTTGCAATTCGAATGCGAGTGCGTCGACGCTGCGTGTCAA
>Ga0207702_10000803_pt1 | contig 33302 bp, 45 predicted proteins | sample KBSCornC62_FD_184302 | JGI IMG/M metagenome (GOLD analysis project Ga0207702, IMG submission 184302) | Corn rhizosphere microbial communities from Kellogg Biological Station, Michigan, USA - KBS Corn C6-2 (SPAdes) (version 2) | ecosystem: Host-associated > Plants > Roots > Rhizosphere > Soil ... | reverse complement strand
TGGATCGGAGGCAGCAAGCCGCCGCTCGAAGAGTGGCGGCTTGCGCGTAAAAACGCCGCCGCCGCCGCCGCCGCCGACGCCGCCGCCGCCTACGCCGCCTACGCCGCCGACGCCTACGCCGCCGCCGCCGCCGCCGCCGCCGCCGACGCCGCCGCCGCCGCCGCCGCCCGCAAAAAGTTTTATGAACTGGCGTCCGAAAAACTTTTAGCACTGATCAAATCCGCACCCTTTGTAGTCATGGAAGGAGATGTCAAATGAGCAAGCATACCCGCGCAATCCCTGCTCCATCGAATGATTGGGCATGGAATTCCACCCACGAGAATTTAGAAGATGAAGAGTCATTCCCATCCCCGATCTCGGATCGTGATGCAGGCTACGCCGCCAAGCTCCGCGAACTCGATCGTGCCGGTGAGTTGGCTCCTGCGGTAAAAGCCGCGCTCATGGTTAAATCGAAATCAGGATTGCGATTGAGCGCAGACGCTGGAGGTGCCATTAACACCCAGGAGAACGATATCTCGGATATGCAGCTCGGCCAATCGGTCGATATTGCCGCCTTGGTGGACAAACTCTGGGATGTATTGGCGGAGAAGTTTGACCTGACAGAAGGTCAGGCTCGGGGAATTGCCCACTGGCACGCGCAGGCAGTGGAGGAGGAGGCTCAGGACCAGCAGAAAGTACGGTTCGCTCGCCTGATTGCGCCCTTAGTCGCCGCTCGCAATATTCGCCTGGAAGCCGTGGCTATTGCTTTCGCCGCGAACATGGCTCCAAGCCTTGGTTTCAGTACACAGACTGCCGCGGCGCTAACCATCCCTGGCAGTGATGGTGAACCGATTACCAAAGCTTGTCTCAATAAGCGGGTGAATTGGTGGAGTGGTTTCCTCAATCTTCCGCCTGCCCCAGGTATGAGGAAGGCATCGGCGGTGAAATCCTATAGCGAAGCCCGCAAGGTGACACACTGGCGCAAGTCTCGGGAAATAACAAAGGATTCGGTCTTGGCGAGAATGGCCAAATTTAATTGAAATATTATGAACACTGAAACTACTCCCGTTGTAATCAGCGGATTTGAATTTTCCATGACGGCAGGTCTGGCTACAGGCGGCAAGCTTCGCGAAAGCCAACGCGTCGTCCACACTCCAACTGCAGCTATTTTTCCAATTGGGATGTCCGTTGCGCGATATTCCGAATATGGGCTATTCCTCAAGACTGCTGATGATTCGTTGGCTTACTGGCGCTCATCCTGGCTCAAGGCCTTGAATCGGGAATACCCCGGCGAGGTGGCAGAGCAGGTCGTCAAACAGCTCGATTTCAGCTTTGAGGAACTCGACTCGGCGACCCTACTGGCCTTCGTTCCCGACGATGCCAAGACTGCGCTGCTAACGGTTCAGCATCATACAATCATCGGTGCGGCGCTGGAGCAGGGTAAAATGAGTGCTGAAAAGCGAACAGGTCCGGCGCTTGATGAGGCGGGTGCGCGGCAATGGCTAGGCGTGGCCGCTGCGGAGGAATTAACGGCTTCTGAACTGCGCGATTCCATTGCCATGGGCAAGGTCGTGAAAAACCTGGTTGCGGCGGCGTCCTCTAACCGCGGAGGTATGATGAGTGTGCAGAATATCCGGACGATGTTCACGCGCTGGCAAACGAACATGGAGCGCAAAACGCCCATTGATCAGATGGCCTTGCCGCTGCAGGAACAAATCTATGAGGAGATCAAGCCAATCGGTGAACTCTTCGAGAAATTGAAAGCGAAACTTAACCGATGAGCACCCACCTGAAACTCATTGGGCTGACCGGTCGGAAGCGGTGCGGGAAGGGGACTGTGGCGGCGATGCTGCCAAACTACCGTTGCCTAAGCTTCGCGGCGCCGATCAAGCGGATGTTAATGGCCGTCGGTGTAACCCCTGCTGAGATTGAAGACAAGGAAACCATCCTTCCCCGTTTCGGCGCTTCTCCGCGGTTCATGATGCAGACGCTGGGAACGGAATGGGGGAGAGATATTGTCTCTCCTCAACTATGGACCGGATTGGCTTACCGCGAGGCAAACCCCATCCTTAAAATTGGGTTGGGAGTTGTGTTCGACGATCTCCGTTTCGATAACGAAGCCCAGCTCGTCAAAGACATGGGCGGCGTAATTTGGTGCATTGAGCGACCTAACTTGGCCAGCGATTCCCATGTTAGCGAGCGAGGGATTGACCCCAAATTCATAGACCATCGCCTGGCCAACTTCGGAACCGTGGCCATGCTACGCGAAACCGTCACCTCACTACTTTCCAGCCAAGAAAGGGCGCTCCTGTCGTGAATTCAGAAATTGTGATTCTCCAAAAAGCCAAGGATGGAAAGGCGCTTAATCTGACTGAGCTCGCCGTTGCTTTGGGTTACTCGCGATCGATGCTTTGCCGGTGGCGCGCCGAGGGACTCCCCTTGGTTGATGGGAAGTTGCCCGTTTCTGAGGCTTGGTCTTGGCGAAAGAGGTATCTGGCTGCCCAGGATTCATCACCACGGGCAAGTTCAGTTTCGCACCTAGTGCCTGTAGCCCTTCGATAGAAAACCGTTGGTATAACCGATTAACAATAACATCCGAATGATTAACCAATTTTCTGACAATCTCGCCCGACAACCCGGCTTCAAAGGCCCTGGTAACAAAGGTTACCCGGAGACAATGAAAAGTAACCTTCTCTCCGTTAGGACCTTTCAATCCAAGTTTACGACAAAGCCTTCCGAAATCCCGCGAGGCGGCGCTGCTTATATCGCAGGTGGTGGAATGGTCATCTCGTCGCCTTTGGTCCATAATTGCAATCAACCAGATTTTGAATGTGGGGAAGATGATGGGGGCGGTGAACATGGCATCCTTGCCTCCTTTGGGCAAAAAGGTGATCGTCTCCCGCTCGAGATTGATTCGATTAAAGGGAATGGAGGTCTCTGCCAATCGGCACCCGGTGTGAAGAGCGATCTCAAAAGCGAGCGAGAGATTCGCCCAGCTATTTTTGGAAGTTACGTTGCGTGGATCCGCGACGGCCTCCGCAAGAGCCGTACGGAGAACGGCGATCTGGGTATCTGTGAGGGCTGGTTTCTCGGCTTTGTCTCCGCGCTTAATGCGCGACTTGGACACTTTGTGAGCGGAGATAAATTCGCGGCGCTTGGCCTCGTTCATGAGCATCGCCAAGGCTCCCAAATCCCAAATGGCCACCTCGCGGCTATACCCTTGGTCTTCTTTCCACGTCACATATTGGGCATTATGCTCGGCCTTCCACGCCGCCGGAACTGTAATTCCCTTTTCCTCAAGAAAGCCGCCCAGATGTGTCCAAGAATTGGAGTAACGATCATAGGTTTTCCCGCTCGCGTAACGGGACCTCAGATAATCGGGTACCCATGCGTTCCAGCGTTCCTCATAGCGAACCTTGTGTGTTTTATGCTTCAGCTCGCCGGCGGTCGTTTCCAGCTTAAGCTGGCGCGCCTTACGGGCATCCGCAGGAAAGCGCAAGGGCGTCGGTTTATCCTTCCATCTGCCTTCAATCGGATCGAGATACTTAAGCCAATACTTGCCCTGTTTCACATAGATGGAAGCCATGGCAATTTAGTAGCAGCTAGCAGCAAACCTGCGAAACAATTATACACACAAGAGAGCGGGAAAAATCTAAAGCGCGCTTCAATACCTCGCAGAAATACGTCCAGGGTTCAAATCCCTGCAGCCCGATGCTTTAAGCATCAACTACTTACAGAAGTAGTAGCAAAAATAGTAGCAGATTTGTTTGCTGCTTCGCCCATTGGCTTCCTTTCGACCGGAGGTGTGGCGTGATTCCGCTGGAGGAGTTGCGGGTGGCTGAGATGGATCGGCGTGGAAACGCGGGTTATCGGCTGACTCCGGAAGAAAAGGCCATGGTTGAGCGGCTTAACCAGGCGAATGGCGTTGCCCATCTGGTGGCTGATCGGAATACCCATAACGATGCACATCGAACGGATTTTCGTCGCGGGCGGGAACGGAAGAATGCGCCAGGTCGGATTCGGGGAGGTGTGCGATGAGGCGCTTTACCCTTCGGTGTCGTTATTACTTCCGGAAGGTTTGCGTGGCCTTTGGGCTTTGCCCTGATTGCGGGCAGTCGTTGAATTTTAGCGGAACAGGGCGCGGTCATTGTCCTGAATGTGGAAGGTTCAAGGCTTGAATGAGCTTCACCTTTTTGCAGGAGCGGGGGGGGGAATCCTCGGCGGCGTGCTTCTCGGACATACCTGCGTCTGTGCTGTCGAGATTGAACCTTACTGCAGACAGGTTTTGCTCCAGCGGCAACGCGACGGCATGTTGCCCCAATTTCCTATCTGGGATGACGTGTGCACTTTCGACGGAAAACCTTGGCGAGGGCTCGTCGATGTCATCTGCGGAGGATTCCCCTGCCAAGACATCAGTGCCGCCGGAAAAGGAGCAGGAATCACAGGAGAGCGGTCGGGATTGTGGACCCAGTTCGCCAGGATCATTGGCGAGGTTCAACCGCCATACGTCTTCGTGGAAAACAGCCCAATGCTCACTGTTCGGGGGCTTGGAGTTGTTCTCGGGGACTTGGCCGCGCTGGGGTTTGATGCGCGCTGGGGAGTTGTTTCCGCTGCAGATGCCATCTGGCTTGGAGGAACTCCGTGCCTCGATCACCTCAGGGAGCGGATTTGGATTAAGGCTACTAACACCAACCAAGGAAGATCACAAATCGGATGGCAAGAAAGCGATGGAGGCTTGGGAGAATGCGCTCGTAATGGGAGCTCTACCGAAAACCACCTACCAGCGGTTGCGCAACCAAATTCATTTTCAGCGTCTGCCGCCGCTGCATGGAATGAGCAAGGACGGCAAGAGCAACGGACCGAGTGGGAACGAACTGGGCTGCGCGGTGAATCGGATGCAGACGCCGGTGGCAGACGATGCGGTCGGTCGAACGAAGGGAAAGTTCAACAGTCGAGGCGAACCGAAATTGAGCGCTCAAGTATTGATTGCGGTGATAGAGCCGCAAACAACAGAGAGAGAGAGAGTACCAACCCCCACGGTCAACGACTCCAAGAACGACGGTCCTCCGTCGCAATTCAACAGGAACAGTATGCCCTTGAACTGTGTGGTGAAGAGGAAGCCTACAGTGACGAAATCGGATGCGATGGGCGGACCAGGTCGCGGCAAGAACAAGGAGGGTGCGAACAATCTGCGGACGGACATTGGTGGAAGTCTGAACCCGCCGTGGGTCGAGTGGCTCATGGGGTGGCCGATCGGGTGGACAGAATTGCGGCCCTTGGAAATGGACAAGTTCCGGCAGTGGCGGCGCTCGCATGGCGGCTTTTAACAGATTAAACAAAGGAAAATTAGCATGAAGAATCTTGAGAAAATTATTGTGGTGGATGTGGAGACGAGCGGGCTTGACCCGGCGCGTCATGCGGTCGTGGAGTTTGGGTTTGCGGCCCTGATGGATGAGCGGACGTTTTCGATGCGTTGCCGGTTGCCGTTCGGGGCGGAGTGGTCGCAAGAGGCGCTGAATGTGAATGGGCTGACGCTGGAGCAGATTACGGATTTGTCCATGCCGCTGCCATTTGAGGGGTTGATGGCGTTTTATGATGCGTTTGGCTGGGAGGAGTTTCTCTTTGCCGGTCAGAATATCGGGTCGTTCGATATTCCGTTTCTGCGGGCGACGATGAAGGCGGGAACGGCGCTGGGTGCGCCTAAGTGGCCGAAGATGCGGCAACGATGCCTGGACATGCATTCGGTGGCGATTGGGTATCTGCCTCCGCTGACTGCTCTCAAGGAATCGGAAAGCCCTATTTGCGAAGCGCCATCGGCTCTCTATGCGGCTGACGTGATGCAGATGGATGCCAATTCGATTTATCGGCTGTTGGATATGCAACAGGAGCCTACGCCACATCGGGCGCTGACGGGTGCCAGGATGGAGCGCGAGGCGTTGCGGATCATGCTGGGATTGGAGGGGAAATGAGTGATGCATTTAAATTTGCGGCCGTCCCGATTTGTTTTTTGATTGGTCTGGTACTTTTTGTTTTTAGTTTGCCTCCTCTGCAGTGGGCTTTCCGTACATGGGAAATTTATTGGAGCATCAAATGAGTGTCGAGGAATGCAAGGCGAAGCTGCCGTTGCCGGACCTGATTGTGAAGTTGGGTTATGGGGAGGCGGATAAGAAGGGTTTTTTGCCGTCGCCGTTTCGACCCGGTGAGTCGGGGGATTCATTCCACCTTTTTGAGCGGGGTGGGCAGCACTTTTTTAAGGATCATGCCTCGGGGCAGGGTGGGGATGAGATTAACTTCATTAAGTTTTTGCGCGGGATGGATGATCGGGCGGCGATTGAGCTTTATCACGAACTCGCGGGCGTCGAATGGAGAAAGGTCGCTGCGACAGGAACGGCTGAGCGAGGTAAGTCTTCCTGGTCGGATTTGGGTAAGCCGGTGGCGACTTACGTTTATCAGAATGACGACGGATCCGAGGCGTTGCAGGTTTTGCGGTTTGCGAAGGAGGGCGGTGGAAAGACTTTCCGGCAGCGCCGGCGGGCTCGGTTGGGGGAGCGGTCGCCTAACGGATGGATTTGGCGGGTGGATGAGGGTGACCGGGTGCTTTATCGCTTGCCTGAACTGTTGGAGTGTCCGGTGACGACGCCGATCTTCCTAGTGGAGGGTGAGAAGTGCGTGGAGGCGTTGGTGAGTCTTGGCCTTGTGGCGACGTGCAATGTGGCGGGTGCGGGCAAGTGGCAGGCGAACTATACGGCTTCGCTGGCGGGCAAGTGGGTGGTGATGATTGGCGATAACGATGAGCCTGGGCGCAAGCATGTGGCTGATGTGAGTGAGAAGCTGCGGCCCGTGGTGGCGCGGCTGGGGATTATTGACATCGCCTCAGTATGGCCGGGCTGTCCGGACAAGGGGGATGTGGCGGATTGGGTGGAAGCGATGGGAACCAACGTGGCTTTAAAGGCTGCGGAAAGGAATTGATGGAAAAACCAACGACGAATTTATCGCCGCTTGAGCTAATTTTGGCTGAGCGGAGGCGGCAATCTGAAAAGTGGGGTGAGCAGAATCACGATTTGATGACGTGGAATGCCATCCTCACGGAGGAAGTGGGCGAGTTTGCTGAGGCTTGTTTGCATGACAAGTTTGGTGGTCATGCTGCGGACAAAGTGGAGGAGGAATGCGTGCATGTCGCCGCGGTCGCGCTGCAGATTCTTGAGTTTATTGCGCGGTCGTGTCGGCCCGTTGAGGTGCGCGATGAGCGTGGTGCTGTAGCTTTACATGCGGAGAGGAACTGATGATCTGTCGCCTTATTATGCCGTGGCATGCGCTGAGGGCTGATGACTATATGCAATCGGCTCGGGTCGATGCATGGCGCGATCGTACTCCGGATAAGTACACGGGCTTAACGCCGTGCGAGGTTTTCATTCGATACGGTGAACCGTTGCCTTCGATGCGGATCATGCGGCCTCAAGCTGAGGTGGCGATTTGAAACCGTATTACCAAGATCAGGCGGTCACGATTTATCATGGAGATTGTTCCGAAATCATGGGACAACTACCGCGGTTTGATTTGCTTTTGACTGATCCGCCTTATGGTATTGGAGAAAATGCTCATCGTGTTGCTTCTAGAACCAAGTTAGCTGCCACGACTGATTATGGTGATTTTGATTGGGACTTAAAAGTAGCTGATCGGGCGACCCTAGATCAAGCCATCGGCTTATGTGAAAATGCGATCATATGGGGAGGCAACTATTTCAATGTGCCTCCTTCTCGTGGCTGGCTCGTTTGGGACAAGCTCAATTCCGGTAATTTTGCTGATGCGGAATTAGCGTGGACCAATCTCAAGATGAGCGTGCGTGTCTTTCGATTTCTCTGGAACGGAATGATTAGGGCTGGAGAAATGCGAGGTAAAAAGCGGTGTCATCCTACTCAAAAACCGCTCGAATTAATGACTTGGTGCCTTTCATTTTGCTCGGATTCGATAACAATCTTGGATCCCTATGCTGGATCGTGTACCACTGGTCGCGCCGCCAAGGATTTAGGTAAGAAGGCTATTTTAATTGAGCGGGATGAGCGTTACTGCGAATTGGGTGCCCGAAGAATGTCTCAAGAAGTGCTTATGTTTGCGCCTAGACCTATGCCTCAACAAGCGGAGTTAAACTAGGTGTTTACGGATTTGAAAGCCACGCTGTTGGCGTGGGCGGAATCGGCGCCGCCGAAGTTGCCGGATCCGGTTTTGCTGCCAACGACGGAAGCGGACAAGAAGCCGTGGGTGCAGTTGCCGGGGGCGAATTGGCTTCTCTCCCAATGCGCGTCAGCGCTGGGAGACGTGCTGCGCGTGCAACCGGTTTATGTGCGCGGCGGCGTGGTGATGTGGCTTAATTTTGACGGCAAGGCGCTTGAGGTGGTGCAGCCGAAATCGTTCGCTTCCTGGGTGGAGCGGTTTGTGACGATGTGGAAGTGGGAGGGCAAATCGAAGTCGCCATTTTCGCTGACGAATGAGGATGCGGGCCGGTTGTTGGCCTCGAGGGAATTCATGTCGAAGCTGAAGGTGATTGAGCGGATTAACCCAGTGCGGTTGCCGGTGTTACGGGCGGCGAGCACGATTGAGCTGTTGCCGATCGGTTACGATGAGGAGAGCAAGACGCTGACTCAGGGTGGCTGTGATTATCCCTTGGATACGAATTTTCAAGATGCGTGGGACCTCATCGCTGGGTTGGTACAGGAGTTTCCGTTTGCTCGCGAGCCTGCAGATGACTCGGGAGAGATTTTATCGTCGGACCGCAATATGGCGGTGGCGATATCGGCGATGGTGGGAACTTTTGCCAAGGGGTTGTTGCCGCAGGATTCGCTTTCGCCGGCGTTCCTGTACGTGGCGAACACGGAAGGCGCGGGCAAGACGCTGTTGGCGAGCCTGGCGCTCGTGCCGGTTTATGGACAGATCGCGGTGATGGCGCCGCCGAAGGATGAGGAGAAATTGAAGCAGGAGCTGCTGGCCTTGGTGATGAGCGGTGCGGCGTATGTGGTGTTTGATAACTGGCGTGGCCAGGTGGCGTCGTCGTCGCTCGAGGGGTTCATTACGTCGACGCACTACAAGGGGCGGATCATGCGGGAGAATGTGACGTTTGAGGGTCGCAAGGAGGTGGATGTTTTTATCACGGGCAATAATTGTACGATGAACGGGGATATGCGCCGGCGGTCGTTGATGTGCGATTTGTTCGTTGAGGAGGCGCGTTCCGAGGACCGCAAGATTGCCAAGCGGATGGATATTCCGTCGATTCAGGCGAAGCGTGGGGCTATCCTGGGCGCGTTGTGGTCGCTGGTGAAGCATTGGGATGCGGACGGGCGTAAGGACTGCACGAAGGAGCACGGGAGCTTTGCGGCGTGGGCGCGGGTGATTGGCGGGATTGTGGAGCGATGCGGGTTTGGTTGCCCGATCGGGGAATCGCGCTCGACTCGTTCAGGGGATTTATATTTGCAGCAGATGACGCAACTTTGTGAGGCTGTGATGTCACTTAATGGGGAAGATATTACCGAGCAACCGGGGGTTGCACCCGGGGTGCGCACCCCCCTGCGCAAGGGGTTGAGCTTTAAAGAAGTGGTGGAGGTTGCGATCGAGCACGGGTTGTTTGAGGATAAGCTGGAATTGGATAAGGATGGTGAGCTTGATCGTAAGTGCAAAACTGCCTTTGCTGGAACGCTTAAGAGATACGATAGCCGGGTTTTTAAAGGGACTATTCGCATGACAGCAACGGGCGCTGGCCACGGGCGGAAGTATATCTTTGAGAGAATAGGAGCAAGCTGATCATGCGTATCGTGCGAGGATCATGGGGAACGGGAAGTTGTTGGATTGAGGGGACTTGGATTGGTCGCTGCATGATAAGCATGATGACTTCTATACTAAAGGAGTGCTGGAACGTGGTGATCTTGATTTCTTATAGACTCCAGCCTGGTGATTTCAAAGTGCATGGTGATCGTGCGGGTCATGCAACCTACCCCGTAAGGAATCCCTTAAGTACCTATAAGGTTGCGGGTTATCAGTCTTTCGGTCGAAAAGAGACAGTTAAGTCTGAAAACTTAGGTTCAATCGATAGGCCAAAGTTGTCTAGCGTTCGGTTTCGATACGCTTTTTAACACGATGAGCATGATGGATTTAGAATTTTTTTGAAAAAAGGAAACGGAGGCGTGGGGTTGACTGGTGGATGAGGTGAGTGAGTGAATCGCCGCCTCTTCCCATTTCAGCATCGGAGCTTGCTCGGCGCTGGCAATGCAGTCCGTCAGCGGTAGGAAAGAAAGTCAAAGCGGGTATGCCGCTGACTTCGGTCGAATCCGCTGAATCCTGGGTAAAGGCGCACTCCCGTCGTGCTCCTCGAATTCAATTTGATCGGAAGTCAGAGTCCCCAATCGTCGGCGCTCCTTCCCTTGTAAAGCTCGAGGTCCACACCGATTCCCCTTTCGCCACAATCCTCCGCGATGTCCACGCGTCTCGTGATGCGGCCTATAAGAACCTGCAGGAGGCCCAGGGTGCCGCGGATAGCATTCGCATAGGCATCGCCTCGAAGAATCATTCCGACGCCGTAAACACCGCCCTGCGAACGGAAGAATGGGTCACAGATCAACTCAAGGAGCGTGGTGAACTCGTCTCTCTTTCAGCGGCCAAGGCTCTCATCACAAAAACCCTCTCCCCGATCGCCGCCGCCTTCGATGGCTTTGCCGCCGCCAATGGCCAGCGCTGTAATCCCTCTGCTCCCCTCCTGGCCGAAACCGTCCTGCGTGAGTCTATCGATCTTCTTAAGGAACAAATTCGCGGAGCCCTCGATTCCGTTGCTCCATCCATTCCTGTTCCGGCCCCATCGTGAGGGCTCTCAATCAACAAGAACTCGACCTCGCGATCCACATCGCCTCGATGTTTGCTACGCGGTCCAGTCAATCCGTCACCGATTATTGTCAGGAACATTTCTGGCTCCCGGCCAAGCTCACGCCGATGCCGGGTCCGTTCCGCATCACCAACACGCCTTACCTGGAAGAGCCGCTCAACTGTTGGGGTGATGTCTCCCTCTCATTCATCGATTATTGCTTCGGCACCCAGGTAGCCAAGACCACGCTCATCATGCTCGGGATGGGTTGGTCGATCAAAAACGCTCCCGGCAATACTCTCTGGAAACTTCCCACCATGCCCGTCGTGCGCAGCTTCAATCGCCGCCGCTGGCATCCATTCGTCAGGGCCAATCCCATCCTCGCGATGGAGATCCCGGCCGACCTCGATTACTTCACGCTCACGGAGCAACACTTCCTCAAATGCTTCGTCAAGTTTGCCGGGTCCCACTCCATTGCCGAGCTGATCGAAAGCCCGGTCCAACGCGTCGTTGATGATGAGTGTGACGCCGGCGTTCCCAGTAAGGACGGGCAGGCATCCTCGTCGGAACTCGCGGGCGAACGCACCAAGGCCTTCCGCAATTCCCTCAATATCAAAGCGTCCTCTCCCGGCAAGGAACCGTCTCTCATTTGGGATAGTTCGCACAAGGGAACCTTTGAGCGCTACGCCGTCCGCTGCCCGCAATGCGAGACCCCGTTCTTTCTCGATTGGCGCGATAAGGATGGAGCCTACTTCATCAAATGGGATCCCGCCGCGCGGTTACCTAATGGCAAGTGGGACAAAGCCCGTGTCCGCGGCACCGCCCATTACGAATGTCCCAAATGCAAAAAGCAACTCAACGATTCGGACAAGGTCCAAATGCTTCGCCGAAATCACGGAGCGGCATGGCTTGCGACCAACCCTAACCACGCGCCCCGGCACCGCAGCTTCCAGCTCGGATCCATCTATTCACCATGGGTCACCTTCGCGCAAATGGCAGAAAAGTGGATCGATAGTTCCGACTCCATCTTCGGTCTGCAGATATTTATCAACGGATGGCTCGGAGAAGTCTTTTCGCAGACAGAGTCGGAAGACTTTGAATTCCCTGAAAGCGATTATTCCATGTGCACCGTCTCGCCCGCGGAAACCGGCTACGTCGTCGTTTATCCGGAAACTCCGTGGGTCGCCACTCATCGCATCATGACGATCGATAAGCAGGCCGGAAAGAAAGACGCCCAAACCGGTATCAAGGACACCCCGCACCTCAAGGTCCTTGTCTGTGAATGGAACCGAAATACCGGAGCCAGCCGCCGACTGTTTTACGGCCGCATGCCGAATGAGGATGAGGCCCGCGCGGTGCAACTCGCCTTCGGAATTCCCAATGCCCTCGTCGGTATGGATCACGGCTTTGATGGTACCGATGTTTCGCGCACCTGTGCCAAGTATGGTTGGACTGCTCTCAAGGGTGACGACCGGGAAAAGTTCCTGTGGGTGGAGGAAGGTGGCGCAGGTACACAATCGTCATGGAAACCGTATGCACCCAAATCCCGCGTGCACGCCTATCTCGGAACTGCTGGCGGCAACAAAATCGTTCGCCTCCATCTCTGGTCTAATCCCACCATCAAGGACGCTTTCCATATCTTCAAGACCGGTGACGGCCCTGAATGGAAAATGGCCCGCGACATGCCGGAGGATTATAAATCGGAAATCAATGCCGAGGTAAAACGGAAACGCTTCAATCCCCGCACAGGTAAGGAAGTGCACGAGTGGGGACGCGTCAAAGATAAATCCGGAACGCCGATCCCCAACGAAGGCTTGGATTTGGAGTGTATGCAAATCGTCATGGCCAGCCTCATCTGTAAAATTAAATTCGATTGCCTCAAGCCGGCGCTCGTCGGTGCGGGCGAGTCAACCGTTGACAGTCAACCCGCTTCGTAGGGTAGAGCAGTCTGGTAGCTCGCAAGGCTCATAACCTTGAGGCCGTGGGTTCAAATCCCTCCCCTGCAATGGATCGGTGGCAGAGAGGTTAATTGCAGCTGTCCCGAAAACAGCAATGGGGAAACTCATCGTAGGTTCGAATCCTACCCGATCTTCCTTCCGTTGACACGCTGACAAGGTTCATGGCTGGCCTTCTCCTCAAAAGCTTTATTCATGGCGCCTACCTGTCCGCCGGCAAGGATTGGAACAAAACCGTTCTCATGCTTGAGGCCGTTCTCGCCGGTAATTACAACACTCTCAAGGATGGCCAGGGGTCCGTCATCTCCACCACCATCAACGGCAAGAGCCTTAGCTTCTCAGTACCTGGTGGCATGAACGCCAAGACGATGTTGGGTATGGCTCAACGCGCGTGGGAATTCGTCTCAGAACAACTAGGATGCGATTCGACGGGTGGAACTCTCAACACTTTTCTTCAGCGCCGGTCTACTTCCAGTTCAGTCGGGGATTTCACAGGGCTCGGTAACTACGGGATTACTCATCACATCCTCCCACCCGCAGGAGTGTGCTGATGTCCGCTCTTGTCGCCGCGCCCGCGTCCACGGATATTACAGAGGAAGCGCGCGCCCGTGCCGCGGTCAAAATTCGCCGACAGTTCTCCACGGGTACTAACTCGCTTTACACAGGAACGCAGTTCAGCACTTCCCGCGCGACTCTTCCGCGCAATACCTACGATTCCTACCGGACGGTAAACCGCTACACGCGCCTTCAAGGTCTCAGCATCGCCCGATGGCTCTATGCCAACGAAGGCTTCGTCAAGGGAATCATTGATGACATGGCGAGCTATTCTGTAGGCACGGGATTTACGCCCATCCCGCAGGACGCTCCCGATCTCTCCATCCCGGATAACGATGTCAAAGCCTACGCGCAAAAGATAGGACAACCAGTAGCTGGTGCGGTCACGCCTGAGATTCGGCGGAATATTGCCCAGCATATCGCCGACGCCAACAACGCGGCTCACGCCGATTACTTTGTCCAGGCGTCCAAGGTTCTCAATGTTGCCGGCGGCGATCTCGATGAAGACTTGGACCTGACCTCCAAGGCCATCGATGTGGACGGTGATATCGGATTCCTCCTCTGCGAGACAGATTCCGCGTTTCCTCAATATCAAATCTGGCAGGGCCACCGCATAGGTTCCGGGGTCGGTATCGTCGATGGATCAGCCGTCTCCTTCATCACGCAGACTCCTGATGGAGATACGGTCACTGTCGCCGGAAAGATTTACGACGGAGTCATTCTCGACGATGTCATGCGCCCGGTCGGGTTCCGCTTGCTCGTCGATGAGTTGGGAAATTTTCAGGATGTTCCTGCTTGGAACTTCATCTGGCTCGGCGAACGCAGCCGCACGGATGAGGGACGCACCATGACCAACCTCGTCCACGCCCTGGAGAATGGGCAGGACCGGATGGAAATCATCGGCATCGAAAAGGATGGCCTCAAGGTCACCTCCACACCCGGCCTTGTCCTCTACACGGATGAAGCCGACGACATGTTGGGAATGGAAATACCAGCAGTCAACCGCGTGGCCGTGGCAGGAGATCAATGCGCTCCCGGAAATGGGAACCATATTCCTCCACCTATGTCTCGCGAAGCGCTCCGTGCGGGGATGATCGTCAGGCGGTCCAAGGGGGATAAGTTGGAGTCGCATCAGGTCAACCGTCCCAACCCGGCCCTCAAGGAATTTGACGAAGTGCTTGCCGCCCCCATCGCCCAGGGCATGGGTCTACCGCTCGGCTTTGTCTATCGCCCGGAAGATTTAAAAGGCGCCGCCATGAAGCTCGTCACCGCCAAGGCCAAGCGCCGTTTCAGCAAGCGTCAGCGCCTGCTCATCCGCCGACTGCTCAATCGTCTCTATTTTTGGATCATCTCCAAGGGCATCAAGCTGGGGGATATTCCACAAACCCGCGAACCGTGGCGCGTGAAGTGGCAGGTCACCCAATCCATTGTCGTCGATGCCGGACGTGAAGCCATGCAGGACCGCGCCGATATTTGGGCGGGTCACCGCACCCTGCAGGAAGATGCCGCGGAGCGCGGCATGGACTGGAAACAGATCAAGCGCCAGAAAGCGATCGAGGCCGCTTACGACTACGAACTCGCCCAGGAATTCGGCGTGCCGGTCGAACGCATTGCCACCATCTCCGCAAATCCCACGCACGATGTGCCGGACACCAACGAGGACACCGATACGGCTAAACCGGCCGGAAAGCCCTCCGGTTTTTAATTATGAAATTTTCTCACGTCTACCAAGCGGTCCATCACTCGCCCTGGCTTATTACACCCGCCGGCCACGCCACGGTCGTCGCGTTGCTCGACAAAAAAATCAAGCAACGCGAACTCAAGGCTTCGGAAGATGACGATATCGAAACCGATTTCTTTGGTGAACCGCTGCCGACCATGACGATCGATCCGCTCAGCGGTCTTGCCACGATTCCAGTTCAGGGCGTCATGGCTCGAGGCATCGGTCGCATGGAAAAGATGTGCGGCGGTTGCGATACCAACGATGTCATTGCCAACATTCAGGAGGCCGAAGCCTCCCCTTTCGTTAAAGCCATTCTCATGGAGTACAACACTCCTGGCGGTACGGTGGATGGAACCGCTGAGCTCGGCGCCGCCATTGCCGCGATCAAAAAGCCCAACGCCGCATGGGTCATTTCCCAATGTGCTTCCGCCGGATATTGGGCCGCTTCTCAAAACGGAAGAATCTTCGCGGCCCTTTCCTCGGAAACGGGGTCCATCGGTGTTCTCTCGGGTTCGTATGATCTTTCCGTCATGCGCAAGCTGGGCATGGAACCGGACATCTCCATCACCCGCCCCACCGCCGCACCGCTCAAGGCCCCCGGCGCGTATGGTACGCCGCTCACTCCTGCACAACAGGATCGCCGTCAGTCGCAGACCGATTATCTCCATTCGCTATTCATGAATGCCGTCACGTCCAAGCGCTCGGGCGTTCGGCCTGAGGCCATGCAGGGCCAGACCTTCTTCGGTCAACAGGCGGTCGATGCCGGTTTGGTTGATGAGATATGCACGCGCGATTACGCGATCGCTTCTCTCCTTTAACCGGATAATCCCTCCCGCCCCGACTGCCTTTAAAAGCGTCGGGGCGTTCTCGTTTTGCGGGTTCGAGTTGACAGGCAGATCAGGGCATGACTTTAACCGAAGCCCTCGCGCAGATTGCGCAACTCAATTCTGATCTCACCACGGCCCGCGCAACGATCGCGGGTCAACCGGCGGCGGTTGAAGCCGCCGTTTCTGCCGCGACCGCGCCGATCACGGCAGACCTCGGCAAGGCCAAGGCCGACCTCGCCGCCGCTGAAGCCCTGATCGCCGAGCATCCCTCCGCCATCACGAATGCGGTCACGGTCGCGACGGCTCCGCTCACCGCCAAAATCACCACCCTCGAAGCCTCGGCCAAGACCGTCGGCGAACTCGCCGTCGCGAAGATGGCCTCCATCGGCCAGCCGCCGGTTGCTGTCAAAGGTAATCCTGTGCCGGAAAAAGTCTCCACCGCTGGTTTGACGGCCCTCGAGCGCATTGAAGCTCGTAACAACGCCAAGTTCCCCGCCGCGAAATAACACTCACCCACCACCCAACACACCTGATCGCACCCTATGCCCACCGGACTACTTAACTTACTCGACCTCGCCAAGCGGACGAACAACCCCGACGCTCCCGATTTGATCGAAGCCGTCACCACCTTCGCGCCGGAAATCACTCAGATTTTTGGACGCCCCATCGTCGGTACAGGCTACATGGCCTCACTCCGCACCGTGCTCCCTGCAACTGGATTTCGCAGCATTAACTCCGGCACGGCCCTCACGAAGAGCGAGTACGCTGAAAAATTCATTCAGTGCTTTCTGATGGATGCTCAAATGCAGGTGGACGAAATGTTGCCCGGAAAGCAGGGTCTTCCGCTCGCAACCGTCCTGACCAATGAGGCCATGGGCGTTGTCACGTCTGCGGGCATCACTGTTGGCAGCCAGTTCTACTACGGTAAGGCCGCGGACGCGAACAAGGGATTCCCTGGACTCCAGACGCAGGTTGATTCTTCGCTCGTGGTTGACGCCGGAGGCACCACCGATAACACCGCTACCTCGGTCTACGCCATTTGCGAAGGCCTTGACGCCACTCACCTGCTCTTCGGTGATAACGGCAAGATTGTCATGCCGGAAGACTGGCGCCTGCAGCGTGTCACTGATGCCAACGGTAACTACTTCAACGCCTGGCTGAACAACCTCGCTTCGTGGATTGGCCTCCAAGTCGGCCACCCGAAGAGCGTTGGTCGCATCAAGAAGCTTACGCAGGATACCGGCAAAGGATTGACGGATGCGTTGCTCGGCAAACTGATCTCGCAGTTCCCGATACGCATGAAGCCCACCAAAATCTTCCTGACTCCGCGTTCGCTCGAACAGCTTCGTGCCAGCCGCACGGCCACCACGGTAAATGGCGTGCCCGTGCCAAAGCCGGACAACTACGCAGGCATCCCGCTGATCGAGACTGACTCGATCCTCAACACAGAGACGCTGGCTCAGTAAAGAATCTAAACAGAGGGTGATCCGTAAACCGGCTCTCACCCTCCCGCCTTTTCAAAACTCAAAAATAAAAAACTATGCCACGCAATCTTAAAGACCTTTCGACCACGAAGACCATCGCGCTGCCCAATGGGGCGAGTGGATCCGTTACCACCGCCGACATCGATCTCGGATCAACTCAGGGTAACGGTGGAACTGACTTCCCTGAAGAAACGGAAGTCCTCATCACTGTCCCAGCCCTCACTACGACCATGCTGCCGGATACGCGCACGCTGACAATTCAGCTGCAGAATGGCGCCGCCGCTACTCCGACAACGGCCTTTCTTGATGCCATCGTCATCGCGGGTGCCGGCGGAGTGGGCTATGCCGGAGGTACGTTCCGTCGGCGCGTTCAATCCAATGCATTGCGCTACCTGAACGCCAAGTTCACCACGGGCGCCAGCACTACCGATATGTCCACGCTTAGCGGCGAACTTGCTTTGGTCTACTAAATTCCCACCCCACACAAGTGCCGCGTACTCGACCTGAAATCGAAGAGCGGCCAAGTCCCAGCCCTGAGGGCCGGTTGCCTGTTAATTGGTTCAGGTGATCGGCCCTCTTTTTCTTGAAAGGTAACTATGGCCGAAACCCCCTACATCATGTTGGTCACTGCCGAGGAATACGGACAGATCCAGAAGTTCGTCGGCATGGGTCTGGACCTTGAAACCCTCTCGCGTGCGATTGGTGAAATTGTCGGCGTCCCCGGCTGCGAACTCGCCTTGCCGCTTCTTTACCAGATCGACGAGCGCGCACCAGGCTTGCGCTTCGCTGAAATGGAACAGCCTAAACCGCCGCCTCAGGCTCCCCCTGAACCCGACGCGTCTGGCGATGCTGAGCCGGTCGGGCCTCATCCCATCCACCCGCTCTTCGATTCCGCACGCCGGGTTTATCTCGTCGCTGAAATTTAATCGTCATGGACCAAGCGGCTCTTCAATCCATCTGGCGCCTTGGCGGCCAGCAGGCCATGACCCTGCTTGGCCAGACCGTGCGCTGGAAGGGCGAGCCCCACCAAGCCATCGTTGACGGTCTCAGCTATTCCACGGAACTCCGCGCGCGGGGTGGCGGTCTCGTTGAACAATTCTCCGGCTCCATCGTCTTCCTCAAGTCCACCTTCGCCGGGCCCACTGGCCCCGTCTATCCCCAGATCGGCGACAGGATCCTTGTTCCCCGCACCGTCTCCATCAAAGCGATCGACGGCCTGCTCGATCTCACCGATCCCTTCCTCACCTGCCTCTACGAACCGGTGATGAAAAAATGATCACCGTCGACAGCGATACATCTGGTTTGATTAAAAAAATTGGAGAAGCTCGCGCAGTAACCGGGCAAACCCTCGCCGCTGTTCTCCGCAGTGAAGGTCGACTCCTCGCCGTTGAGCTGGCCATGGTTACTCAACCTTATGGTTTCGACAACAAAGCGCTGCAGCAAGGCGAAGCCGCTCTTGCGCGGGATTATCGTAAGATTTACATCACAGACGACAATGGGCTCGCCCTCGTGATGTCGTGCGGTGCTCGGGCCAAAGATCGGCCCGCTGCGCAAATTCGATTCGATAACTACGCGAAGGCTGGCAACGGGGGCGCGCTCGACAAGGTGATGCAGGACATGCATCTAAAGATCGATTACGCCCGCACGGCAAAACCCAGCTACCACGATAGACGATGGAAGAATGGCCGCCTGCATAAAGGCGCCAATCTTGCCGTGCTGAATCCAAAATCGGTCGGTAACCTCATCAAACGTGAACAGCGTAAGGTGGGATTCGCCAAGTCTGGATGGGCGGCTTGCGCTCGTGAGCTCGGCGGCACCCGAGGCATTCCGCAATGGGTCACCCGAGGCAAGTGCCCTGGTCGCGTAATTGTAGATTATAAGGGACCCGAGAACATCACCGTCACCCTGATCAACGAAGGTAACTTCACTTCCCGTGTTCTCAGCCAGGGGGGCAAGGCTCTCGCAATTAGTAATCGCATCCAAAAAATACAATCCGTACTTGATATGACACTCAAGCGGAATTTTCAAAAAATCTAATGAGCCGCCCCTCCATCCTCCACAAAACCGAAGCGGCCATCATCGCTGCGTTTAGAACGATCACGACCGGCCCTCTAGCAGGCTGTAACTTCTTTGAAGGTCAATCGGTCGATATCGAAGGGACCGTCGAGCCCCCGGCCGTCACCGGCCTCGCATCGGATCCTGTCGAGATCACTTTCGATAGCGGGATGTTCGATCTCAAATTCATTCTTAAGATCGAAACCCAAATCTATCAGGAACCCTCCACGCCGGCAGACGATCCTCATCACGCCCGGGTTCAGGCTGCCCGCGATTTCATGGAAGACTTCGATCTGCTCACCCAAGCTCTCGCCACCGTCACGCCGTGCCTGGCGGTTTCTTCCGTCAAATTGGAAAGCCCGGGCGAGCAACAATCCCAAGGCGATAACCTGCAGGTCACCGAAATCCCCTATTGCCTTGAGGTGAGTTGACATCGCCCTCTGGGCATGTCCGATCTCAACCAATTTCCCAATACGTCCGCGCTGCGCCGGATTTTACCGACACTCACCGGTTACATCGTCACCAAGTTTGAGCCCTCGGTTAAGTACCGCGAAGAGGAGGAGGTCATGGATGAAGGCGGTGCCCTAGCCATCGTCAACGGCGTGGACAAGACTTACAGCTATGACATTGAGATGATGGTCAAGCCGTCCTCGGCCATGCCGACTCCGCTCACCACCCTCACCTTCACGGCCCCCACCGCCACCAATGCCATCGCCATCCCGGGCGCAGGCGGTGCGACCTTCACGGTCCTTATCCGCGGCGAGGTCAAGCAGATCGGCGATGCAGGAAAGACCGCCAAGGTCAGCTTCAAGGGCGAGATCAACGCCAACATCCCAACCCAACCGTCCTAATAGGAAAGGAGGGGCATCATGGTTCCCCGCTTCACATTTCGGGAAGCCGTCGCAGAAGCTCTATTTCACGACGGCCCTTATACGGTACTAGGCAGAAGGCTCGATCCGTTTTGCTTGAGACACTATCTGTTTCTGGAAGCTTACGGAAGCCCTCTTATCCATGGGGGGAATGTAACGATGATTGATCTGCAGACGGCTGCCCTTGTTTGTTCCACTTCAAGTCACGAAGCTTTCAATCAAGCCAACGGTCGTGCCAATTTCTTTTGGAACATTTGGTGGATCATCACCGGCGCCCTTTCTGTTTCAATCGGTCTAAATCGCTTCAATCGATATCTGGAAGATTATTTTCCCGAGTTTCCCATGTATGCCCCGCCTGGCAGCGCGAGCGATGATGAAGGAATTCCATCGTTGACTATCGCCGCTGCACGGTGTCTCCCTGCCTTTGGTCGAAAAGAAACCTTGAACATGCCGTTGGGCGAAATGTTGATTTGGTCCATGTCGATTGCGGAAGCCCACGGGCATCGGTTCGATAACATTCAAAAAGCCATCGACATCGAAGGCCTTCGCGAAATTGACGCCGAGGAGAAAAGCAAATGAGTGACGTGAAGGTAACTATCGGCGGGGACGCCACCCCGCTGGCGCAAGCCTTTTCCAACGCCAAATCGATTGCCAAGCATGGAGGAGAAGTTGTTGGTGTGGAATTCGGAAACGCTATGGCCTATCGCGCCGAAAATAGAATGAGGAGGGGAATCGATTCAGCGATCAAATCCATCTCCAGCGCAAGCGACCCGATCAGCGCCCTCGGAGGCGTTGTTGAGGGTATTGCAGGATCCTTCCGCATTGCCTCCGCTTCCTTCCTGGCTTTTGCTGTCGGTGATTTTCTGAGGGAACAACTTACCGAAGCAGCTGAAGCTGCGACTGAGTTCTACGAGAAAACGGATGCAATTTTTGAGGTAACTAAATCATCGGGTAAAGAGTTTGCGGAATCCGCAGTCAAGGCTTTCCAGGCCGCCGAGAAATCCTATGAAAAAGAAGGTTTTATTGCGCGTTTAATTTACGGTTCCGGACAGCGGAAAACCCTAGAAGCTGGTAAAAAGGCTGCAGAATCCGCCATGGAGGGGCTAAGAGAAATACGAGAAAAAGGCTATAAAGCCGCTTCCGAACTTCTCAGCCCCGATCTCAAGGTACAGCAACAAGGCGAAATCGATTCCGCAAACCTTGAGTACGATGAGAAGGTGGCGGCAGCCAAAACCGCAGGCGATAGCATCGTCGATATCGAGGAAGCTCGCCATCAGAAGATTAACAGGATCGTCAAAGAATTTATAAAAAAGGACGAGGAACAATCAAAACCAGCCGCAGAAGCAGCGAAAGCTGCAGGAGAAAAAGAAATAGCTACTGCCCGTGCGTTAGCTGAAGAAAAGGAAAAGCAAAAACATTTAGATGAAGAAGCCGGTGCCGTTACCTCCTCTCAAAAAGTTGAGGCGATCAAAAAAGAAATAGCCGCCAATAAAGAACTCCAAAATGGATGGATGACGCAGCTTGAGCGGGAAAGATTGATCACCGCCGAGAAGGAACTTCAAAACAAACTCACAACCGAAGAGTCTCGTCTCGCGGAAAAAAAAGACGCCGCTGGCCTCGAGCTTCAGCGCAACACAGAGGAACAACGAGACGCTCGCCAGGAAGTCAACGCCCGCGCAGCGGATGCGCTCGGTTTTCATGGGCAAGTCGATTCTCTTCGCCGTCAGGGCTTCGCCGGTCGCGCTGGCCCCAATCAAAATAGCGAGCAGCTCAAGGCTCTCGGCGAAGCGAACAAGCGGCTCGATATGTTGATCGTGCAGGGTGATGAGTTGAACAAGAAAGTGGATTCGATATGAGCTTTATTCCACACGTTCAATATCCCACCATCGTTCCCGGCACGTGCTATGGGCAGCCGGACGGATCGTTCAAGACAACGCGGGAAGGGCTCGCCTCGGCGAAGGAACGCTTCTTTGGTCTCTACAAGGATTTCGTCAAAGGCGGTTACCTCACCGTCCTCGGCACCTCCACTCCTGGGCAGATAATCAGTCGCGTCTACAAAACCGCGCATCCTGATTTCCCCAGTCTCCTCGTTTACGATTCCGATGTTAAAAGAGGAAAAGCCGGAACAGGTTGGCTCGATGTCGAATACCGGGGCCTTGATCCGGCACTCCACGAAATCCCGCCTCCGGTTTATACACGGGAACGGACCACCGGCAACGAACCGCTCATCACTCATCCAAAGTGGATAACCGATATTGCCGGAACTCCTGCCGCACCACTCAACGGTGCTCAATTTGTTTCTGTAACGGGAAATGTTGAAAGTTTTAACCCCGGTGTTTCAGGTGGTCCAGACTCAGGATTCAACGCCGCGACCGCAATCTTTAAGCAGTGGTTAGCCAGTTCGATCATGGCTGGCCGGGATGATTATCTCGCGCCTGGCGCGGTCTTCCTCAAAACCTACACCTCGTTTTCCAGCCCTCAGGAAATGGACTTTGTGGGGAAGTTTCAGAAGCCGGACGGTCCCGCACCTATCCCTCCAGAAGGTTACGATTGGTTTTTCCTTGGGGAAACCTCCTCAGATGAGGCGGGGCTCTTCCGCAATCAAGCTTCGTGGAAACTCGCCCCCACCGATAAGGGAACCCAAATCATCTACGGTTAAATGAGTGATCTCCTCGATGTTTCAAAGATTAGTCCCAACAAAGCTTACTTTGTAAAAGGGAAGACTCTTCTCGGAATCCTCAAATCCCTCGACCGCGTTGAGGGTGGAGAAAACGTTGAGCGTGGTCCCGGCATCTATATTCGCCGAGGTGGGCGTGGGGCAGGATACACGATCAGCGCAAAGGTATCTGGTTCGGGTGGAGTTTTTGGCGCATCGGCTCCCGGCCCCTTCGGCGTCTCCTACTGGCCAAATCCTGACGATCCTTCAGGTAATACCTTCCTCGCCCAAGTCAATGAAGACAGCGATATACTGAAGAGCAGTGCCTCCAACGACTGGCTTTCGTGCACCGGTCTGGGGTCGCCATTTCCGCTCATTTCCAACGATGTCATTTGGGTGAGCATCAGCTTTGGTTTTTCGTATAACGCGATCTCGGCCAAGATTAAATCCTACGGCTTGGGGGATTCGGACTTTGATCCTTCCATCATCACGCCGTGGACAACAAACTCCTTCGTAAAAAATAATGGCGCGGACGTACCCATCCAGACGGAAGCCAATATTCTGATCGGCTATTCCACTCCGGATACCAACGGTAAGCCCTATTTTATTCAAGCGCAAAGGGACCACCTTCTTTTGGAAAATATCGATATCGGCGGGCTCCCCGCTGTTTACGATTGTTCGCATCGCCGCCGCTACGGCATCACTGCACCCTGACAATGGCCCTGACCCATCGAAAATATTCGGGGCGGTATCCTGGCGATTATGGTTCCTGGTACTACGAGAATACCTTTGGAGACCCCACGCTGCTTTTCGCTGTTGCGCCGAGCGATATAACCCGCCTTTTTTGGCTGGCCAAAAAAGTGGATTGGAGCGTGAGCGCTACCTGGTCATTGCACCAAGCGGGTTTGCCGCTTTATCATAATGTAGGTTCTGCAAATGGCAGCGGGTCAGGAGAAGCTTCCGATTACATGAACCTGTTGCCCCAACAAAGAGTCTCGGTAACTCCATTTCTAGTGCCCGGCGCAAGCGGCTTCGGTGGAGCAGTGCTCCCAACCCCGGTCACTGGCGTGATAACCGACGCCAGCGGCCACGCCACACCGTATGTCTTTGCGGACGGGCTCGTACAGATGAACTTTCCCGCCCCGATGCTACGGATCACCAGGAGCCAAAACTTTGTTTTGAGCAATGGAGGAAACGATTATCTCAAGCGATCGATGTTTTCCGATTTCGGAAATACAGGCGCTCCTAGCTTCACGAGTGGTGTTCATGGCTATGATGTCGTCGGCTCTGTCGATATTCAGCTGAGCGGACGATCCGTCGGCACGCCTTTGCAGGTATTGACGCAAAACGGTCCTTTGGACGTGGGCTCCAGCGCATCATTTGCGGTCATTCTGAATTTCACCGATTTATGGACGCCATAGGGCAAGTTGACAGTGCCGGTTAGGCGATGCCTCTCCTGTCTCTTTTTGTCGACCTCCAGAATAAGCAGCTCGTACGGGGTTTCTCGAATGCGATTCAAACCTCGCTCCCCGCCTGTTTTCAGGGCGACACGCTGACGCTTTTCCTGCGGTTCATGAATCCCACCGGGAACTCTTCCGTTCCCTACGTCGACGCAGATGAATCGTCCGCAGCCATTGAAGCTGCTATTGGAATAGTTGGAGGCGTTCCCACGGGAGGAACCTTCACCCTCACGGATCCGGATGCACCTCAAACCACCGCACCCATCGCCTACAACGTTGACGGCCCCGCTCTCCAAACCGCCATACGCGCGGGTCTTACTACCAATTGGAGCCTCGCCACCGTAACGGGAGTCACAGGTGGTCCCTGGACGGTTACCAACGGCGCCAACGCTACACGCTCGGCACTGGTTTTGGTTGGCACTGCTCTCACGCCTGCCGCTCAAGGCGACGTGATTATTCAACAAGCAGGATCCGGCAGTACGCCCGCGATTCAATATGCGCTGCTTCAGTTATCACCCATTGCCTATCAGGATACATGGACCCCTTACGCGGCTCCCACCATCACGGTGGCCAATGTCCAGACGGGGGGCGTATCGGGTAGCAATTCCATCCAGTCGGTCACGCTGAATAACCAACCCTACAATGGAACCTTCACCCTCTCGTTCGGCGGGCAAACCACCTCACCCATTTCCTTTGGCGCCGCGCCCGCCGCGGTTCAGGTTGCTCTGCAAGCCCTCAGCTCGATTGGTAGCGGCAATTGCGCAGTGGGCGGCAGCATCGGCGCTTACCAGGTCACCTTCATCGGAACCCTCGGTGGTCTCCCTCAAGCGGCGATCACGGCCAGTGCCGCCGGGTTGATCGGACCGCTCGCCATGGTGGGAACACTTTCCCTCGCCACTGTCGGCATTGAGGAAGCTATTGGCGAAACCTCCAGCATCGCCCGCACGTTTGAAATCAAACTCACCCCGTCCGGCGGAAATCCGCAAACGGTGATGCAGGTCCCCATCACGATCCAGAATGACCTGATCCCCAATGCCCCGGCCATTCCCACGCCGACGGCCGTCTACCTGACTGAAACGGTGGGCGACGGTCGTTATACTCAACAAGCCAACAACGGTTCCGATTTTGCGAGTCTTGTGACCACGCTCGGTAATCTCTGGAAATCGCTCACCACTACGGCAGGTGCGTTGCTTTACATGGGCGCGGCCTCGACGCTGACCGTGCTCGCTCCCAATTCTACAGGAACGCAAAAGTTCCTGGCCATGACCTCATCCGTTCCGTCCTGGCAGATGATTGTCCTTCCACCGCCACAAGCCCTCATCAAAACCGGCGCCTACACGGCGGTCGCTCTTGACGATATCGAAGTGGATACTTCAGCCGGCGTGGTCACGATCACGCTTCCCGCTGCGGCGACTGTTGGAGATCGAATCTACCTCGCCGACGCCAAAGGCACTTTCGGGACCAACGCGCTGACGATTGCCCGCAACGGTTTGTTGATTAACGGCAGCGCGTCCAACTACACCGCTTCCGTCATCGGTTCCAAACTCAAGGCAACGTACATCTCCAGCGGTTACGGATGGAGTATCAAATAAAATGAGCCTACCCCTTACAGACGCAGCCTTGCATAAAGCCCAAACGCTGGCTACGCCTTCGACTTTGGAAGTCCTTTTTGCCGATCAAGGATATACCCGGTATGGAAGCTCATCTGATACCGCTTTCATGGTGTCGAGCAATTTTGATTCCGGATTGTTGGCATTGATCGCTTCGCCGTTAGATGCCTCCGGTGGCATGTTATCCTATGATGGATCGGGCTTGTTTTCGGGAGCCGCTGGATTTGTGTTATCAGCAGCGCAAGACGGTTCGGGCAACGTCATTAGCGCATCATATGCCGTGCAGGCCGGCAATTACCCCAACATGAATGTCGGTTTCGCGACTTCTGCTGGTTCGGCCCCAGCGGCGGGCGGTAGCGCAGATTTTGCAGGAGGCGCGGGATACGCATATAACGACGGAGCTGGGAATGCAATTACTACGACATACGCCCAAGTCGCTAGCAATACGAACTTCATTTCAGTCAGCACGGGGGCGATAGATGATTCCGGCACTGTACCTGCGATTAATGTTGCTGCCCGATACCTGATCGGCGCGGATGGATCAACCACCGTTCTCGATTTTTCAGTACAAGGAAGCGCCATCCCCGATCCCACCGGCGGTTCGATCATCGATGTTCAAGCCCGCGCGCAGCTCGCTTTGCTTTTGGCCTTTTTCCGCACCAACGGACAACTCGCCACTTAACCAACCCTCAACCGAAATAAATCCATGACCAATCCCATCTCTCCCGCCCTGCAAGCCGCCGCCCAGGACGTTAACGTCTTCAATAATAACCAACGTGTGTTCTGGCAGAACATCACCAAGGGCGCCACCGCGCGGCTCACGCAAAACGGTCAACCGGCTTTCGCTGGTTATACCGCCGAGGAATATATCTCCGCTCAAGGTACCGCCAATATTGCCGCCTTGACTGCCGTCTACGGTCCCGCTCCCACTGCCTAACCCATGAGCGACGATCAGCTTGAGAAACTTGCGCATGGCCGCGATTACGAATATCGCAAGGCCATCTTTGCTCGACTAGGGGAGCAGGACACCATCCTGGCCGACATCAAGACTGCGGTGGTCGGTAACCCACAAATGGGCACGACCGGCCTGGTCAAGCGCATGGAGGCAGTTGAGAAGGAACAAGAAATAGGAAGAGCTACCGCCAATAAAATCAATGGCGCATGGATATTGGCGACTACGGTCGGCGCAGCTCTCGTCACCGCATGGGAAGCCTTAAAGAAATGAAACATACCCGCGATCTCCTGTCCTGCGTCTTGATTGTTTGCGGCGTTTATTTTCTCGCCGGTTGTTCTGCCTTTTCCAAACAAAAGAAGCTGGATAACCGATCTGACGCCGCTGTGGTTAAGGTGGATAATGCCTACCAAGCCAAGCTCGCATTGATTGCGGATAAGCAGGAACAAATCAAGTACGACCTGGCGCAACCTGACTTCTCCAAGACCATTCCGGTCGCCGACCAACTGGCTGACTTAACGCTGCAACTCACCGGTCCCGCCACCACCTCTCAGGCCGTTCTGGAAAAACAGGTGCAACAACTCCTCTCCAGCGCGCGGGAAAACGCCCAGGTCATCGCCCAAATGTCCTCCGTAATCCAAAGGGCCAACACGACCGTCGTGGAGACGAAAAAGGATCGCGATGAAATTGCCAAGGAACGGAATGCCTACGCCGAGGCGAACGCTCTGCAGGCTGATAAAATGTCGAAGCTATGGGATGTGGTCTATGCCTTGATCGCGCTTGGACTCGTCGTCTTTGGGTTGTGGGTGTTCGAGAAATGGGGACAGGCCGCGGCAACTATCGCTGCCAAGGTTCCTTAGGTTTCGGTTGACATGCGCTCTTCGGCATGTCTGAAACCACTCCTTCTGTTACACCCACTCACGTCACGCCGCTTAACACTCTTCACGCTCTCTTCGGGAAAGTCCTGACCGTTATCAGGCAGGACGCCGAATTCATCGTCGCCGAAATCAAGGACGAGATTCACAGCATTGAAGCCAAGTTCAAGCGCTCGGAAGTTGCCGCGGCTCCCGTTTCTGTTGCGGCACCAGCACCCGCTGAAGCCGCTCCCACTGCACCCGCATCCTCCGTAACCGCCTAACCTGTGAAAGAGGCGGACAAGGGATGGAAGCGTAGTGCGAAGCTGCAGTCGGCTATCGTCGCCTTCGCGGTCATCCTCCTTATCTACCTCGATAACCGGCACAACATCGTCCTCGCGGATCATGTGGTGTCGGTCTGCGAGCTCGCCATCGTAGGCGCGCTCGGCGGTCGGATTGGAATGGGCATCACTCAATCGATCGTGGGGGGCGCGACTCAGGAAGCCCAAACCCTCATTCAAAAGTTTGACCCCAAGGACATCGATGGCCTCCCCGAGTGACCGTTTCAATCGCTTTATTCCTTTCATTCTGAAAGAGGAATGCGACTACCCCCGCGACAAAAGCGGACAATATAGCAACACGCCTGGTGATGATGGCGGCCCCACAAAGTTCGGGATCGATCTCCGCGGTCAACGGGCTTATGCCGTACAGTTCGGTGAGGATCCGGATGCATGGGACATGGCGCGGATCAAGGCGCTCACCATCGATCAGGCCCTCGAGGTGTATTGGAAATTCTATTGGAACGGATCGCCGTCGCATCCTCACCGCTGCGAGGCTCTCGCCGCTGACCTGGGCGAAGTGACCATGAACTCCTGGGTGAACGGCGGAAAACCCACGGCGTGGCTTCAACAATGTGCTGGCTCGCCGCTGAACTATATCGCGCTGCAGGAAGACTATTATCGGTCGTTGGCGGCTCGGATTCCCCATGACCGCCAGTTCCTTCCTGATTGGTTGGGGCGCAGCGAAAGGTTGAAACGCTACCTCGGCTTATGAAGAAAATCCTAACCGCCCTTCTGTTTGCACTCTCCATCCTGTTCGCTCAATGCACGCCGTGCCCAGCTCTCACGGTCAAGGCCACGGCCTATAGCTTCCGCGAGCCTGCTCATGCCCCTTACGGTCATCTTAATTGCATGGGTGGTGTCCTGGACGATACACAGATTGCCGCCGATACCCGCTACTACCCGCTTGGAACCATTCTTGAAATTGATGGACTTGGTCGCCGCATCGTCACCGATCGCGGGAGCGCCATTATTGGCCGTTACCATATTGACGTGCACTTCAGTAATTTGACCGCTATGCGGCGCTGGGGAACGCGTGAAGTAAATATACACGTCGTAAAAACGCGTAAAGAAAACGTCGATTTTTTAACACGTCGCGCCTTCGCGTCACTTTAACTGCGGATTTCTGGCATGGGTTGACACTCGCTCACCGGCATGGGCAAGTCTTCCTCATCCACCACTTCAACCGGGCCGTTTGCCGTCAGGTTCGTGGATGAGGAGGCTTGCTTCCGCCGCCGCCGGTTGCGCTTCCCGGCAAACCAACGTCCCAAACGAATGACCACTCATGTCTACCGTTAATCACTCCCGTGAAATTCTCGCCAAGGTAGCCGCTGCTCATCCGGATTGGGGTCGGTACCGGCTTCAGAAGGAAACGGGGTTGGGCGAGAAAGCGGTGAGGGGCTTTCTTAACAACCAGAAGAGGGCGGAGCCCGCGCCTTCCCCTAAATCGCCCTGCCTGACAGAAACCGAAAAAGGCCGTGAGGCGGAAGCGGTCGGCGATAACGTGCGGACCCTGAACGATCTCCTGGCCGTCTGCAAAGTCGATCTCTCCATTTGGGAGGTGGAACGCTTCGTAACCAATAAGTGGGAAGTGGCGATGAAGGTGGGAAGTGGAAATGCCGTCAAGGCGCTGCACCGCCCGCTCTACCAAATCAAAGCGTGGCTCAAGCGCAAGCAGCCCGTGTTGGATGCGGAAGCTGCCGCCACGGCGTTCCACGCCTACTTCGCGAAGCTGACCAAGCCCGTCAAGCTACCCCCGCTTAAAAAGACTTCCAGCTCGCTTCTGTACGAAATAAGCATCCCGGACCTGCACCTCGGCAAACTGGCGTGGGGCAAGGAAACTGGCCACCAGGATTACGACAGCGAAATCGCGGCCAATGTTTATCGCGGGGCGTTGCAAGGATTGATCGATTGTGCTCCCGGCAACGTGGGGCGGTTCCTGCTGCCGATCGGTAACGATTTCTTCAACGTGGACGGTGAGCTCAAGCAAACCACCGCCGGCACACCGCAGGATGAGGATGGGCGCTGGCAACGCAGTTTCAAGGAAGGCTGCTCCCTGGCTCTGGAAGCCGTCACCCGGCTCGCGCGCATCGCTCCGGTCGATGTGGTCATGGTTTCGGGTAATCACGATTACCAACGCGTCTTCTACCTCGGTGTCTTCCTCGAGGCCTCCTTTGCCGGATCCGCCCATATCTCCATCAACAACGACGCCACCCAACGCAAATATTATGCTTGGGGCAAGACCCTGATTGGCTTCACGCACGGCGACAAGGAAAAGCAGGATGATCTCCCGCTCATCATGGCCGCGGAACGCCCGGAACTTTGGTCCGCCAGCACCACTCGCGAATGGCACCTGGGCCACGAGCACAAGGAAAAGGTGCGGAGCAAGTGTGGGGTCGTCACCCGGGTCATCCCCAGCCTATGCCCGCCCGAAAGCTGGCACGCCGCCAAGGGCTACGTATCCGGCCAGCGCCAGGCCCTCGCCTTCGTCTATGACGCCCACGGCCTCATCGGTCAGCATTACCATACGGTCAGATCATGAATCGATCTTGAAAACTGTAACTACAATTCATGTTGCCACCGGCCTATACGTGAGTAAGCTGTGAATAAGGAGCAATAAGATTACAGTTGACAGAATAAAATACCTGTGCATTGTTCCGATCCTAAGAAACCTATGTCCAACACATCCCCCGCATTCGAGTTAATCCGACTCATCGACGTTACCGCTCAAGGTGGCACCAAGCCTGTGCCTGTGCCCGCGGCTGAATCGTCATCGGTTTCCTTTTCCAATGCCCACGGTGGATTGCGTAAAGTGACCTACGTCGAAGCCCGCTCGCTTGGTGAAACCTCGGGAAAGTCGCTCACTAATGCCCTCCGGGACGCCGCTCTCTAATTTCCTATACAGCGGGGATATCGGGGCGGATTACTTTAATTTGCTCAATTTCGTTGAGGGATTTTACAAGTCCTTTAACGTGCCTTCTGTCAATATTTCCGCCGAGGCCGTCAATAAGGTCTTTGCGGGAATGCTTCTCGATTTTCCACACCCGACCGGAACGCAAAAATCGAGCCCGTTCAAAAAGGTCGCTGCATTCACGACCAATTTTGTGGCGGAAAAGCCAATTATTACTCCGCTTCCCACAGGTACTTTCGGCATCCTGTCCACGCACCAAAACGCTATCATCGCATTCGAGCTTTCGCGCGTGGCCCTGCACGGCGCCATCATTAACTGCAAGGAGCGTGGGGCCTTGGCGCTGGAGAACCCCATCGTCATCTCGGACCACTACTGGAAGGACTTGATTGTCTGTCTTTCCAAATGCATCCCCAGCTCCGGATTTGAAGCCTGCTCCCTGATCTACGAAGCTCTGGCGTATAACGCCAACCCCGCTATCAGCTATAAACGCAAGGTTTAGTTGCTGGCCTCATCGGGCAGCATTACCACGCGGTGAGGGGGATAGTGATTCCTACGGATTAGCCAGGAGGGAATGGTTTTCGAGCGTTACCCATTCCTTTAATTTGGAATCATAGTAGTGATCTTGTAGCGTAAGATCACCTGACGTGAGCCACCCGCGCACATCATTTAACTCAACTTCTCCCCAGTCATCCCCATTTTTTGCAATACGGATTAAATCTTTTTTTATAGATTTCGGCGGTGGAGGAACGAATTCATCAATTGTGGGTCGGCTATTGTGGCGCGCGGGTGTTTGCGTGGTTTTTGTGAAATTGGAGTGACATTTCGGACAGATGACTGCGGCGGGATCAATTAACTCCCGGCAACTTGGACAATTTATTCGATTTCCTTTAGTAACGGCCATTATGAGCCATCCAAGAGGACCTAGAAGAGCACCTAAGAAAAATCCACCCACCGCTACCCCTTTCTTTGATCCAATAGCGGCACCAATTCCACCTCCCACGAGTGCCCAACCGATCAGGGAGAGAAAGAACATCCCAGTGTCTGCTGATGCCCTGCTTGCCTCCATCCGCGTATTTAAATCAGAAAGGTTGTCTGCATAGAGACAGTGACAGCCAATCAAGGCTGTGAATAAGAAAAATATGATGCTGAGTTTCATAGAGTTAGGGTGTGGGTAACTTATTATTGTTTCGTATAACGTCAAGACCGATTATAGTGCAAAAAGCGACAACGATACCGTACTCCCCGTAAGAGACGACCACGATACCGCGATTAAGGATCGGGTCATCATGGTTTTTGGGTCTTCTTACCATACTTCTTGTTATCCTCGCGGATCAACTCTGCGACGTAGGCGGACCATGATTTGTCGGCTCGCTCCGCGTTTCGTTTTGCGATGGCGATTTCCTCCGCTGTCAGCGAAACGCTGGCGGATACTTTCTTCTTGCCGGTACGGCGGGCGTAAGTAGTCACGCGTGAAAGTTAATAAGTTTTACCTCTAGGGCAATAGTTATTTACCAAACATCCCTCAAATAATTATTGCAATCTTACCAAGAATTATTAAGAATATGGACATGAAAGAACGTCGGGAAACAACATCGATCGCATTGCTTCCAAGCGAGGAGCGCGCCTCTAGGAAAAACGCTCTCGCGGCTGACATGAGCTGGTCGGCCTACGTAGGTCGGTTAATTCGGAAGGACAACGCCCGTCGCAAGCGTAGCAACGACAATCGATAACAACTCAAAAACCAATAGAACCAATGAAATCAAAACCTCTACTCGCCTTCCACGGCAAACCCGAAATCAAGGCCAAGTATCTCGCTCGCGTCAACGCCCATCAGGCTGCTGATGAAATCGTCCAGGGCTACGGCTACTGGCAGGATGGGAAGGGATGTGCGGTCGGCTGCACACTCCATTCCGACAATCACCTGGCTTACGAAAAGGAGCTGGGAATTCCAGTGATCCTCGCCCGCCTTGAGGACCGAATCTTTGAAGGGTTGCCTGTTGATTTGGCGCGGACCTGGCCTTCCCGGTTTCTCGCCGCTCCTGAGATTGGCGCCGACCTGTCGATGGTCTGGCCGCAATTTGCGCATTGGATGTTGGTCGACCCCGTAGCGGGAGTCATCAAATTTGCGAAGCGTGAAGCAACAAGACTGGCTATTCAGGCAGTCGCGGAACTGTTCGTCCGTTGGATCGGAGGCAGCAAGCCGCCGCTCGAAGAGTGGCGGCTTGCGCGTA
>Ga0207702_10000802_pt1 | contig 33336 bp, 30 predicted proteins | sample KBSCornC62_FD_184302 | JGI IMG/M metagenome (GOLD analysis project Ga0207702, IMG submission 184302) | Corn rhizosphere microbial communities from Kellogg Biological Station, Michigan, USA - KBS Corn C6-2 (SPAdes) (version 2) | ecosystem: Host-associated > Plants > Roots > Rhizosphere > Soil ... | reverse complement strand
TAACTCGTTCGTCCATTGCACAGCTCTCTCGCCAAGGCATCGGCTGATCCTCCCAGCCGATAGAGAACTGTCACCCATCCATCCGGTCTACTGTGTTACCTATCTATCCGGTCTGGACATCGCGCCACCTTCTCCCCCTGCGGGAGAAGGTGGATCGCTGACGCGAAGCGTCGGCCAGCCGGATGAGGGGTAGCAGCCTCTCGACAAAACTTGAACTCATTGCCCGTGGCGACCCCACCCGCCTTCGCTTCGCTATGGCACCCTCTCCCGCAAAGGCAGAGGGAAGAGATCCTCCGCAAATCCGGATAGGAGCCCTTCGGCAATTTCAGTCACGCCGGCCGCGATTCGCGCTATCCTGCCTTCGTCAAAACGGTCCAAACCCCCGGTCGAGGGGTGGCCATCGCGGTTTCGAGAGGGAGGATGCCATGCAGTTCAGGGTCTCGCCGGATACGCTGCAGAATTACAGCACTGAGGAATGGCAGGCGCGGGTCGATCTTGCCGCCGCGCACCGGCTGGCGTTCAACCAGGGTTTTTCCGAAGGCATCTTCAACCATCTGACCCTGGTGGTGCCGGGCCGCAGCGACCGCTATTATCAGATCCCGTTCGGGACGCATTGGTCGGAGGTGACGGCGTCGTCGTTCATGGAAGTCGGCATCGACGACGGCCAGGTCAAGCGCGGCGAGGGCGATGTCGAGCGTTCCTGCTATTGCATCCACGCGCCGATCCACAAGGCGCTGCCGCAGGCCAAGGCGGTGTTTCACACCCACATGCCCTTTGCCAGCGCGCTCACCCGATTGGAAGATCCGCGCATAAAAGAGATCGGCCAGACCGAGGTCGGGCTGATGAACGAGATCGCCTATGACGACCAGTATACCGGGCCCGCGCTGGATCCCACCGAAGGCGCCCGCCTTGCGCGTGCGATCGGCGACAAGTCGGTGCTGTTCATGGCCAACCACGGCATCTCGACGGTCGGCGAGACCGTCGCCGACGCCTATGACCGGCTCTATTACATCGAGCGTGCGGCGCAGGTTCAGATCTATGCGATGTGGACCGGGCAGCGCTTGAAGCAGCTTCCGGAACCGGTGGTCGAGAAGACCAAGCGCGATATCGGCGGCAGCAGCATGTTCGAAGGGCCAAGCGCGCCGCAGCGCCACTTCGATGCGCTCAAGCGCATGCTCGACCGCAAGGAGCCGGACTACGCGACGTGAGATTTGCCCTTCCTTCTCCCCTCTTGTCCGCCGAAGCCCACCTTCGGGCGAAGGCGGGTGCGGGAGAAGGTGGCGCCAACGGGTCGCGCGAATGCGCGCCCGATGACAGGCTCCGCGCCGGATGAGGGGTGGCCACGAGCGCAGTGCTTGCGGCTACCCTTCACCCGTCTCGCCACCGCTTCGCGGTGTCGATCCACCTTTTCCCGCAAAGGGAGAAGGGAAGAGGCGGCGTTCGCTTTGCATCAGCGCATTCACCCCACCGCCGCTCTCACCTCATCCGCGAACCGGTGCCAAATCTCCGGGCGCCAGCTTCGGTTGGCCGCGCCCGAGGTCGAGGGCAGGATCCAGATGCGCGTCTCGCCGATCCGCTCGGTCTGTTCGCCGTAGTCGCGCGGGCCGCCGAGAAATTGTCGTCCGCCGGTCTTGCTGGTGAAGGCGAGGAACGCCGGACGAAATTTTAGCATCGCGGCGCGCAGGCGCGCGCGTGAATCTTCCGCCAGTTCTGTCAGTGGTATCTGGCGATCCATCCCTGAATGCGTCTTGACGAAATCGGTGAGGCCGATGCCGTATTGCAGCAGCTCGCGATAGTGCTGCGGCGACAGCAGCGCGGGCGTCAGTCCGGTATCGCGCAGGATTGTCCAGAACTTGTTCTGGCTGTGCGCGTAGTAAGCGCCGGCCCTGGCCGACGCGGTGCCGACCGCCGTGCCGCACAGCACGGCGCGCAGGGAAGCCTGTAACACATCCGGCAAGATGTCCGGCGGGGCCCCGACTTGCTCATGAGCACGTGCCTGCGGCATTGGATGTCTGGCCATGGGGTTTGGAATTAACCTCAAGCAGGGGGTTTTCACAATCGACCCGCTCTGTCCGCAACCCGCCCTTGAAGTGAGCGAAAGCCGCCGATACGGTCGCTTTCGGCTCCCTGATTTCAAGGAAAAGCCCAAGAAAAATACCAAGAGTCTCAACGACAAGCAGGACGTCTGATACGTGCACAGCATCTACAAGATTTGTCCCGCTTCGGCCTGGCGCGAGGCCGAGCGGCAGGGCGTGTATCGCGGCAGCGCCGACGATGCGCGCGACGGCTTTATTCATTTCTCGGCGGCTTCGCAGGTGGCGGAGACTGCCAAAAAACATTTCTTCGGCCAGACCGGGCTGTTCCTGATCCAGGTCGACGCCGATGCGCTCGGCGATGCTCTGCGCTGGGAGCGCTCGCGCAATGACGAGCTGTTCCCGCATCTGTATGGCGAGCTCGATCTCGGCGCGGTCACCGGCGTGCTCAGCATGCGGGCGCGCTCCGACGGCTATCACGACATTCCGGAGCTTATGCCGTGATCCGCGCCTTCGACGCCTTCTCGCTGCCGCTGCTGCGCTGGTTCGATCCGGAAGACGCCCATCGCATGGCGATCCAGGGCCTGAAAATTCTGCCGCCGATGCGCTCGCAGCCGGACGATCCGAAACTCGCGGTGCGTGCGTTCGGCCTGAACTTTCCCAACCCGATCGGCATGGCGGCGGGCTTCGACAAGAGCGCGGAAGCGCCGGACGCGCTGCTGCGGCTCGGCTTCGGCTTTGTCGAGATCGGCTCGGTGACCCCGAAGCCGCAGGGCGGCAATCCGCGGCCGCGGCTGTTCCGGCTGGAACGCGACGAGGCGGTGATCAACCGCATGGGTTTTAACAATGACGGCGCCGAGATCGTGCTGCGGCGGCTCGCCGCGCGCGCCCATCAGGGCGGCATCGTCGGCGTCAATGTCGGCGCCAACAAGGACAGCGACGACCGCGCCGCCGACTATGTCAGGCTGATCGAGACCTTCGCGCCGGTCGCGAGCTATTTCACCGTCAACGTCTCTTCGCCGAACACGCCGGGCCTGCGCAATCTGCAGCAGGCCAGCGCGCTCGACGATCTCCTCGCAAAAGTGATCGATGCGCGCGAACGTGTGCGCAAGAATGCCGGCGATTCCCCGGTGCTGCTAAAGATCGCGCCTGATCTCAGCCTCGGCGAGCTCGACGACGTCGTGCATATCGCGCGTTCGCGGCGGGTCGACGGCATGATCGTCGCCAACACCACGCTGGCGCGGTTCTCGACCTTGCGCGAACAGCACCGTGTCGGCGAGCAGGGCGGCCTGTCGGGACGGCCGCTGTTCAGGCTGTCGACGCGGATGGTGGCGGAGACCTATGTGCGGGCGGAGGGCGCGTTTCCGCTGATCGGCGTCGGCGGCATCGACAGCGGCGGCGCCGCGCTGACAAAGATCCGCGCCGGCGCCAGCCTGATCCAGCTTTATTCCTCGCTGGTCTACAAGGGCCTTGGCCTGGTCGACAGCATCAAGCGCGATCTGGCCTCGACGCTTCTGCGAACCGGTCGCGATTCGCTGTCGGAGATTGTCGGCGCGGATGCCGCGACGATTACGGCTGAAGACTGGCCGGTGAAGTAGCGTTTCTTACCTCGCCCCGCTTGCGGGGAGAGGCCGGATCGCTCTTCGCGATCCGGGTGAGGGGGCGCCGGAGTCGCCTTCTGTCTCAGCATTCGCGGCAAGAGCCCCTCACCCGATCCGCTCCCCGCATCCGCCTTCGCCCGAAGGCGGGCTTCGTCGGACAAGAGAGCGGGGCGAGGGAGAAAAGCTCGCTCCTGTCAGAGACGGATCACGTCCCGAACGTTGCCCTCAAGAGCGACGGGTAGCGCAGCGCCTGCAATCCGCCGCGGGCGGCGTAGTGGAACAGCAGCGCGCCCCACAGCCCGGCATTGCCGAAGCCACGCAGCGCAAACCAGGCCGCAAAGAAAATCGCCAGCGAGCCGACCATGAGGTTGCGCATGTCACGCGCCCAAGTAGCCCCGATATAGACGCCGTCGAAGGCAAAGGCGAACACGCCGAGCAGCGGCGCGAACAGCACGAACGGGAGGAAGGCGCGCGCGATGGCGCGCACTTCGGCGCTCGTGGTCATGGTGTCGATCAGCGAGGGGCCCAACAGCAGGAATGCCGCGCTCACGGCAAACGAAAAGGCGAAGCCCCACGCGATCACCAGCCTGACCGCGCTGGAAAAGGCAGTTTTGTCGCGCGCGCCATAGGCCTGGCCGCAAAGCTGTTGCGCGGCGTTGGCGAGCCCGTCGAGGAAAAAGGAACTGATCAGCAGGAAATTGTTCAGCACCGAATTGGCGGCCAGCGCCAGATCGCCGGTCCGCGCGCCCTGCGCGGCGAAGAACAGCCACACCGCGATCAGGGCGGCGGTGCGGATCATGATGTCGCGATTGACCGCGAGCATGCGCATCAGCTTGGAGCGTTCGAACAGCGACCCCGGCTCGAGGTCGAGCTTCCACTGCGTCAGACGTCCCGCCGCCAGCACGCCAAGCAGGACCCCGGTCGCCTCCGCGCCCGCCGAGGCGATCGCGGCGCCGGCGATCCCGAAGTCGAACACCAGCACCAGCAGAATGGTGGCCCCAGCGTTGATGATGTTGATCGCGATCTGCAAGGCAAGCGCGAGCCGCGCATGCGCGAGCCCGATCAGCCAGCCGAGCACGACGTAGTTGATCAGCGCCAGCGGGGCCGACCAGATGCGGATGTGGAAATAGGTATTCGCGGCTTTTGTCACCGCGTCGCTGCCGCCCATCGCGCCGAGCAGGACAGAGATCAGCGGAGCCTGCAGCACGATCAATGCGACGCCGATGACCGCGGCCACGATGAAGCCGCGCACCAGGATCGCGCGCAGCTCGGTGGTCTCGCCGGCGCCGAGTGATTGCGCGGCGAAAGCGGTCGTGCTCATGCGAACAAAGGCAAATAGCCAGAACACGCAGTCGAAAATCACCGAGGCCAGTGCGACGCCGCCGAGCAGCGCGGGATCGCCGAGCCGGCCGATCGCAGTCGTGGACACGATGCCGATCAGCGGCGTCGTCAGGTTCGCGACCATCGCGGGGCCCGCGATCGCGAACACCCTGGCGGTCGTAACCTTGGATGGTGAAGCGGAGAGGGTGGAAACCATCCCTAGAGTTCGACGATCATGCCGTCATGGGCCGTCGCATGCGTAAGCGTATCCAGACGGCCCAGCATGTCGTCACTCATATGGGTCAGCACCAGCCGCTTCGGCTTGATCTCGGGCAGGTGCGCCTCGAGCGTCGCGAGGCTGAGGTGGTTCCTGACGATCTTGTCGTAATAGTAGGCTTCCGCGACGAACAGATCGGCCTCGTGCGCCAGCGGAACCAGCGTTTCCGTCCATTCGGTGTCGGCGCTGTAAGCAATGACGCGGCCTTCGGCCTCGATCCGGTATCCCAGGAATGGACCGCCGGATTCACCATGCACGACCGGGTAGGGTGTGACCGTGACGGCGCCGAAGGTGCGCCGCTCCTGCGGTTTCAGCGCGACCACCGAGAAATCGAATTTCGGCTTTGTCTTCGAGGAATGCTCGAACAGCGCTTCCATCACCTGGGTCAGCCGCATCTCGATGCCTTCGGGGCCGGCGATCACCAGCGGGCGGCTGCGGCGGCTGAACTGGGCGTCGAGCATGAAGAACGGCAATCCCGCGAAATGATCGCCATGGAAATGCGTGATCAGGACGAGGTCGATGCCGTCGCGCGCGATGCCGAGCTTCTTCAGCGCCGGCAGCGAGGATGCGCCGCAATCGATCAGGCAATTGACCTGGTCTCCGGTCAGATGAAAGCAGGTATTGTATCGGCCGCCGGAACCGAGCGCGTCGCCGCAGCCGACAAATTGCAAGCGCATGGGTTCAAGACCGCGGAGATTAACGGGGGCGCGGGGCGCCGAACAGCCGCGACAGCAGCCAGATCGGGACCACGATCACGGCGCCGAGCAGGAAGTAGCGCCACAGCCCGTTGATCGCATCGAAGCCGAGGTCCCAGATCCGCTGGAACAGCAGACGGATGCTGTTGACGATATTCCAGGGATCGAAGCCGATCGCGGCTAGCACCACGCCGACCAGGATCGACAGCAGGATCAGCCGGAACGCCACCGCCAGCGGCGAGCCGCCGAGGAAACGGTGCATGCCGTCCTGGTTGGCCGGCAATTCCCTGGTGTCGTTGGCCATCGGTGGTCTCCTGCGCTCGGCTTTGAATCCTATTGTAGTCCAGCACAGGGCAGATGGGGAACCCGGTTGACGCCGTCAATGGTTCCCGGCCGCAATGGCAGCGACGGTTTCCTCGGCGGCATCGGCCTTCAGCATCCGCTCCAGCGTTTCCAGCCGGTCGGCCTCGCGTGGTGGCTTGTCCCAGCGCAGCCGATTGATGCGTGGAAACCGCATCGCGACGCCCGATTTGTGTCGCGGCGAGCGCGCCAGCCCTTCGAAGGCGACTTCCAGCACCAGCCCCTGTTCAGGTTCATGAACGACATGGCGGACCGGGCCGAATTTCTCGGTGGTGTTGCGCCTGACAAAACGGTCGATCTGCAGCAGTTCCTCGTCGGTGAAGCCGAAATAGGCCTTGCCGACCGGCACCAATTGTTCGCCGTCGTCGCCGTTGGTCCAGACTCCGAAAGTGTAGTCGGAATAATAGGACGAGCGCTTGCCATGGCCGCGCTGGGCGTACATCAACACGGCATCGATGATGTGCGGGTCGCGCTTCCATTTCCACCATTGGCCTTTTGGCCGGCCGGGCAGATAAAGCGCGTCGCGCCGCTTCAGCATGACGCCCTCGACCGCCTCGGCGTCTTCGCCGGCGCCGGCCTGCGCCGGATCGGCGCGCGCGGCCCGCAATGTTTCCCAACTGTCGAAAGCAATGACTGGCGACAGGTCGATACGCGAGTCGTTTAGCTTCTCGACAAACGCCTCGAGCCGGGCTCGGCGCTCGGCAAACGGCAGCTCGCGCAGATCGGAATCGCCTTCGCTGAGCAGGTCATACGCGCGCAGATGGATCGGGTAATCCTTCAACAGCTTTGGCGAGACCACTTTGCGGTTCAGCCGCTGCTGCAGCACATTGAAGGTTTGCACCCGGCCGTCGCGCAACACTAGCAGTTCGCCATCGATCGCGCCGGGAAGGTGCAATGACGGCAGCAGATCCGGAAAACTCCTGGTGATGTCCTCGCCGCTGCGCGAATAGAGCCGAACCTGCATGTTGCCGCGCTCGTCGCGGCCGCTGACCGCTTGCGCCCGAATGCCGTCCCATTTCCATTCCGCGACATAGTCCGACGCATCGAGATTGGCAAAGTCCGCATCCTCGATCGCATGCGCCAGCATCACCGGACGGAACGGCGCAGGATCGTGGTTGACCGGCCTGTCGGCGCGGCCTTCCAGCCATGCGAACAAATCGAGATAGGGCGGCGATAACCCCGGCCACATCAGCTCGATGTCATGCGGGTCCTTGTCGCCGAGCGCGGCCGCGGCCGTCTTGGCGAGCCGCGCCGATATGCCGATCCGCATCGCGCCGGTCACGAGTTTTAAAAGCGCCCAGCGGCCGGTCTCGTCGAGTTCATCCAGCCAGCGCGCCAATTGCCTCGGCAGTTCGGTCTTGCCGAGCGTGCGCAGCGTGGTGACGACCTCAGTCAGCGTCGGCGGGGGAGGGTTGTTGTGCTGCGGCAGCGCCGCCTTCGGCCACATCTGCGCGACCGTTTCCGAGAGGTCGCCGACATAGTCATACGACAGCGCGAACAGCACGGGATCGGTGCGGTCGGCGATCAGGTCGCGGATCAAGCCCGGCTTGGCGTGTTTGAACGACAGTGCGCCGGTCAACGCCGCAAGCGCATAGCCGCGATCGGGATCTTCGGTGGCGCGAAAATAGTTGGTGATCAGCCGCAGCTTGTTGTTGCGGCCGGGCTCATAGGCGAGGCGATCGAGCAGTTCGGCGAAGCGGTTCATGCTTCAGCCTCGGCGGTCTCGTCCTCATCGCCATAGCCGACCAGATCGAGCGGCCGCGCCGCCAGCCCCTTGGCGGTGCACCAATGCACCAGCGCATCTTCCTGGCCGTGGGTGACCCAGATTTCGCCGGCGCCGGTGGCTTCGATGGTTTTCGTCAACCCATCCCAATCGGCATGATCTGATATCACCAGCGGCAGTTCGACGCCGCGCTGCCGCGCGCGGGCCCGCACCCGCATCCAGCCCGACGCGAACGCCGTGACCGGATCGGGAAAACGTCTTGTCCATATATCCGAAGTGGCCGATGGCGGCGCCAGCGTGATGGTGCCGGCGAGATCGGCTTTCTTGACGCCCTTCACCGCGCGCAACTCGCCAAGCGAAATGCCGCGGCTCTGGTAATAATGCGTGATCTTTTCCATTGCGCCGTGCAGGTAGATCGGCGCGTCGTAGCCGGCGGCGCGCAGCAGCGCGATCATGCGCTGCGCCTTGCCGAGCGAATAGGCGCCGACCAGATGGGCGCGTTCCGGAAACAGCGCCACTGAAGCCAGCAGCTTCTTCACCTCGTCCGCCGCGTCGCCATGGCGAAATACCGGCAAGCCAAACGTCGCTTCGGTGATGAAGACGTCGCACGGCACCACCTCGAACGGCGCGCAGGTGGGATCGGGCGCGTCCTTGTAGTCGCCTGACGCGACGATGCAGACATCCTTGCAGGACACCGCGATCTGCGCCGAACCCAGCACATGGCCGGCGGGATGGAATTTTACGCTGACGTCGCCGAGCCTGATCTGTTCGCCATAGGCGATCGCCTGCGTACGGCCGGCGAAATTGTCGCCGTAGCGCAGCCGCATCATGTCGAGGGTCTCCTGGGTGGCCAGCACCGCGCCGTGGCCGGCCCGGGCGTGGTCGGAATGGCCGTGGGTGATGACCGCGCGCTCCACCGGGCGCACCGGGTCGATATGAAACCCGCCGGGCTTGCAGCACAGGCCGGCGGCCACCGGCATCAGGATGTCTTGCGGACGCATGTCGGCTATATAGGCAGGCCGCAGACTAATTTTAGGGACGAATCCGTAGACCGATGCCCGCGCGCCTCTTCCTGTCCTCCGGCGACATGATTGCCGACCGCCGGTTCGAATTCGCCCGCGACCTGCAATTGAAGGGCGATCTCGTCGCCGCCGCCGATCTGCTGTTGCAGGCCACGGAACTGGCGCCGAATTTTGCTTCCGCCTGGTTCAGGCTCGGCGAAATCCGCACCCAACTCGGCGAGAAGGACGCCGCGATCGCGGCCTTTCGCCGGGCCTGCGCGACCGATCCGGACGACCGCCACGGCGCCAGCCTGCATCTGATGCGGCTCGGCGCCGAGCCGCTGGCCGATATGCCGCAGGCCTATGTGCAGGTGCTGTTCGATCAATATGCACCACGGTTCGAGGCGGCGCTGGTCGACGACCTCGGCTACCGCGGCCCGTCGCTGTTGTTCAAGGCGGTGCTGTCGGTGCGCGCGGCGGCGAAAAAGCCCGCCTTCTTCAAGCGCGCGATCGATCTCGGCTGCGGCACAGGCCTCGCGGCAACCGCCTTTGCCAAGGAGGTCGATCGCTTCATCGGCATCGACCTGTCGCCGCGCATGATCGAGCGCGCGCGCTTGACCGGCCTCTATGCCGAGCTGGAAATAGCCGACATGACGCAGGGCTTGTGCTGCAAACCGGATGCGAGCGCCGATCTGATCCTCGCCGCCGACGCCATGGTCTATGTCTCCGATCTGACGCCGGTGCTGCGCGAGGTAGCGCGGGTGCTGGCGTCAGGCGGGTTGCTGGCCTTCACGGCCGAGACGCATGGCGGCGAAGGCGTGCTGATCGGCGAGGGGCTGCGCTACGCCCACAGCGCGCGCTATGTGCGCGAGCAGGTCGCTTGCGCCGGTCTCAAGCTGGCGCAATGTGAGGATCTGTCGGCGCGCAACGAGGACAATGTGCCGGCGCCCGGCCTTGTGGTGGTCGCGACCAAGCCTTGAGACGGCCGATTTGACCGCGCCGCCCTCGACGAAGCGGGCAGGAGGTCTTACCTCTATTGTCGTGCCGCAATCCCAGCCATTGCCCTTGTTCCCGGACGAAATGGATGCGCTGCTGCCGGACCATTTTCAAAAATGGTTCGCGTCACGCGGCTGGTCGCCGCGCGAGCATCAGCTAGCGCTGCTGGCCAAGGCCCGCGACGACCGTTCCGCGCTGCTGATCGCGCCGACCGGCGCCGGCAAGACGCTGGCGGGCTTTTTGCCGACATTGGTGGAGTTATCGGCTCCCTCGGTGACGGGCGCGAAGCTGCGTTCGGAGGTGATTTCCACCGGGCGTGGCGTGCAGCGCTCGCGCGGCCTGCACACGCTCTACATCTCCCCGCTAAAAGCGCTCGCGGTCGATATCGCGCGCAATCTGGAAACGCCGATCGCCGAGATGGGCCTGCCGATCAAGGTCGAGACCCGCACCGGCGATACGCCGGTGTCGCGGCGGCAAAGGCAGCGGCGCTATCCGCCGGACATCCTGCTGACCACGCCGGAGCAATTGGCGCTGTTGTTGTCGTCCGACGACGCGCCGTTCCTGTTCTCCTCCCTGAAACGCATCGTGCTCGACGAATTGCACGCGCTGGTGACTTCCAAGCGCGGCGACCTGTTGTCGCTTGGGCTGGCGCGGCTGTGGAAGCTGGCACCCCAGGTGCGGGCGATCGGCCTGTCGGCTACCGTCGCCGAACCGGAATCCCTTGCGCGCTTCCTGGTGCCACAGCGCGACGGCCGAAGCGAAGCTGCCGACATCGTCGTCGCCGGGGGCGCCGCGGCGCCGGTGGTCGAGATGCTCGACACCAAGGAGCGGCTGCCCTGGGCCGGCCACACCGCGCGCCACGCGCTTGGCGAAATCTACGACCTGATCAGGCGCAACAAGACCTCGCTGGTATTCGTCAACACCCGCAGCCAGGCCGAGATGCTGTTCCAGGATCTCTGGCGCATGAACGACGACAACCTTGCGATCGCGCTGCATCACGGCTCGCTCGATGTCGCCCAGCGACGCAAGGTCGAGGACGCGATGGCGGCGGGCAAATTGCGCGGCGTGGTCTGCACCTCCTCGCTCGATCTCGGCGTCGACTGGGGCGATGTCGACCTCGTCATCAATGTCGGCGCGCCCAAGGGCGCTTCGCGGCTGATGCAGCGGATCGGCCGCGCCAACCACCGCATCGACGAGGCCTCGCGCGCCGTGCTGGTGCCGGCCAACCGCTTCGAGGTGCTGGAGTGCCGCGTTGCCATCGACGCGGTCGCCGACAATGCGCAGGACACCCCGCCGCTGCGCACGGGTGCGCTCGACGTGCTGGCGCAGCACGTGCTCGGCTGCGCCTGCGGCGAGCCGTTTCTGTCGGACGAGCTTTTTGTGGAAGTGCGGACGGCGGCGCCTTACGCGGATCTCACCAGGGCTGATTTCGACGACGTGGTCGATTTCGTCGCTACCGGCGGCTACGCGCTGAAGAGCTATGAGCGCTTTGCCCGCATCAAGCAGGACAAGGCCGGGCGCTGGCGCGTCGCCAACCCAAAAGTGCGGCAAAGCTATCGGTTGAATGTCGGCACCATCGTCGAGGAGCCGATGCTGAAGGTGCGGCTGGTGCGCTCGCGCGGCGGTGGCGCCGGCTCGACTGGCGCGCTCGGGCGCGGCGGCCGCATGCTGGGCGAGATCGAGGAATATTTCATCGAGGGCCTCGTGGTCGGCGACACCTTTGTCTTTGGCGGCGAAGTGGTGCGCTACGAGCATCTCAGCGAAGATCAGGTCTATGTGTCGCGCGCCAATGACAGCGACGCCAAGGTGCCGTCCTATATGGGAGGCAAGTTTCCGCTCTCGACCTATCTCGCCGAACGGGTCCGCAATCTGCTCGACGACAAGCGCGGCTGGAATGCGCTGCCGGACCAGGTGCGCGACTGGCTGTCGCTGCAACGGCATTTTTCCCGCGTGCCGGGCGTGCGCGAACTGCTGGTCGAAACTTTTCCACGCGGCAACAAGCATTACCTGGTCTGCTATCCCTTCGAGGGACGGCTGGCGCATCAGACGCTCGGCATGCTGCTGACGCGGCGGATGGAGCGCATGAAGGTGCGGCCGCTCGGATTCGTCGCCAATGAATACGCGCTGGCGGTATGGGGCCTCGGCGATATGTCGTTCATGATCCGGCATGGCAAGCTCGATCTCGCCGCGCTGTTCGATCCGGACATGCTGGGCGACGATCTCGAGGCGTGGCTGGCCGAATCCGCGCTGATGAAGCGCATGTTCCGCACCGCGGCGGTGATCTCCGGCCTGATCGCGCGGCGTTTTACCGGCGAGGAGAAGAGCCGCCGCCAGGTGCTGTTCTCGACCGATCTGGTCTATGACGTCCTGCGCAAGCATCAGGGCGATCATGTGCTGCTGCGCGCCGCGCGCGCCGATGCCGCGACCGGCCTGCTCGATCTGAAGCGGCTCGGCGACATGCTGGCGCGGATTCAGGGCCGGATCGTGAACCGGGAACTCGAACATGTTTCGCCATTGGCGGTGCCGGTGATGCTGGAAATCGGCCGCGAGTCAGTTTATGGCGAAGCATCCGACGAGTTGCTGGCGGAAGCCGCCGAGGAACTGGTCAGGGAGGCGACGTCTTGAGCGCCTCGAGATGCCGCGGGGAGCCTTACGCTGACGCATTCATTCGCCGCTACCCCCACCCCTGACCCCTCCCCGCAAGGGGGAGGGGAAATGAGCATTGCCGGCGTAACCCTCGTCGCCGATCTCTCCGGCGCGTTGTTCTGGGAAGCGCAGAGCCTCTTGGTCGTCTCCGACCTGCATCTGGAAAAGGGCTCGAGCTTTGCCGCGCGCGGCGTGCTGCTGCCGCCTTACGATACGGTGACGACGCTGAGCAGGCTGGCGGCGGTGATCGCGCGACACGATCCCCGCGTCGTGATCGCGCTCGGCGACAGCTTTCATGACCGCAGCGCCCATGAACGGTTGTCAGCGCCGGACCGCGAGGCGATCGCGGCGATGCAGGCGCGGCGCGACTGGATCTGGATATCAGGCAATCACGATCCCGCGCTGCCGTCCGATCTCGGCGGCGTGGTCGCGAGCGAAGTCGCGATCGGGCCGATCGCCTTTCGCCATGAGCCGACCGGCGCGGCGGGCGAAATTGCCGGCCATCTGCATCCCAAAGCGCGGGTCAGTACGCGCGGGCGTTCAATGGAGCGGCGATGCTTTGCCTGTGACGGCGAGCGCGCCGTGATGCCGGCGTTCGGCGCCTATGCCGGCGGCCTGAGCATCCGCGACGTTGCCTTCGCCAGGATATTCGGCACGGCCTTCATGGCGCATGTGCTCGGCGACAGCCGCCTGCATACGATCGCCGCGTCGCGCTGCTATTGAGCTCGCAACAAGTACCCCCGTCATCCTGAGGTGCGCGCACTCTTGCGCGCCTCGAAGGATGGGCCGCATGCACCTGTAGCCATCCTTCGAGGCTCGCCGAAGGCGGCTCGCACCTCAGGATGACGCCAGTGCTGGTGATGGCGGCGGTATTGGTTACGAGCTCTAATCCTTCCGGAACACGATCGAGGCCATCCAGCCGGTCATCAGCGCCATGAAGGCGGTGACGAGGCCATAGATCAGGCCATCCCGGCGCGCGCTGGTGGCAACGAACTGTTCGAAGCCGACCTTGACGATCTCGAATGACGTTTCGGTCTGCGTCACCAGATTTCCCGCGGAAAACAATTTGATCTCGATGTCGTATTTGCCGATCGGCACTTCCGCGGGCAGCGGAATGCCGGTGCGGAACAGGGTCGGCGTCAGGAACGTCACCGCCGAGGTTGCCTCGCGGTAAAGGCCGCGTTCGGAGCGCAGCCGGACAAAGGCCGAGCGGAATGCATCGTTCGGCACCACGTCGGCATAGTCGGGGCCGACCCGCTGCGTCAGCAGCACGTTGTTGAGCCCGAGCTGTTGCCGCCGTTGCACTTCCGGCGAGGCGATGGCGTCGAACGGACGGTTGGCGAACAACGCCAGATAAGTCGGCACCTTGAGGAACTGGCGATAGTCGGTGTTGATCCAAATGCCGAATTTGCGTTCCTTGCGCCTTGTCACCATGTCGGCCGGCGGGCCGCTGACGGTCACCACCAGATCGTATTCGCTTCGGTCGGCGGGCGTGGTGGCGTCCTTCTCGACCGAACCGAACAGCACCAGCTCACCGCCGGAGTAATTCGGCGTCACCGTCACGCGCTGGTTCGAGACCGACACGATCAGCCGCTCGGCCTGCGCCGGCCGCGTCGCTCCGGCCGCGCCCAGGACCAGCGCGAGGCACAAGGTCGCAAGCGCGGCGCGAACGGTCATCCGGCGCCCCCGGTTTCGCGGATGGTGAAGAGATCGTCGGGCTTGATGCCGAGCTCGATCGCGAAGCGGATGCCGACCGACAGGATCAGTAGTCCGAGCAGCAGGCGCAGATGCTCGCCGCGGATCTTCTGGCCGAAGCGGGCGCCGAACTGCGCGCCGGTGACGCCGCCGACCATCAGGATCAGCGCCAGCACGGCGTCGACCAGATGATTGGTGACCGCATGCAGCAGGGTGGCGAACACCATGGTGACGAGGGTCAGCACCATCGAGGTGCCGATCACGGTCGAGGTCGGCACCCGCAACAGATAGATCATGATCGGCACTAGAATAAAGCCGCCGCCGATGCCCATCACCGCGCCGATGAAGCCGATGATGATGCCGACCACGATCACGGGAATCACCGACAGATAGATTTTCGAGCGCTTGAAACGGATCTTCAGCGGCAAGCCATGGATCCAGCCATGGCTGCCGGGACGGCGCATCGTGGCCGGTATGCCGCGGCGCGCGCGCAGGATCGCGCGCACGCCCTCCCAGAACATCAGGCCGCCGACCGCGGTCAGCAGCACGACGTAGGACAGCGCGATCATCAGGTCGAGCTGGCCGAGCGCGCGCATCAGCGTGAAGGTCTCGACCCCGAGCGCGGTGCCGATCACACCGCCGCTCAATAGCACCACCGCCAGCAGCGGATCGATGGCGCGGCGGCGCCAATAGAAGATCGCGCCGGAGAACGACGAGGCGGCGATGTGGCTTGCCACCGAGGCGACGGCAACCGCGGGCGTGACGCCAATGAAGATCAACAGCGGCGTCATCAGGAAGCCGCCGCCGATGCCGAACATGCCCGACACGAAACCGACCGCGGCGCCCATCGCCAGGATGAGAAAAATGTTGACCGGAATGTCGGCGATCGGAAGGAAGATCTGCACGCGCGTCTGCTTCGGGAATGAGCCCTGAGGCTGGCCGAAACCGCTTCCTGGGCATGGTTTCTTCGGAAAGCGCAGGCCGAAGGCCCGCCTCCCTGCATAACCGAAAACTGCCACTGCGAGCGACTAAAGAATATGCCGCGGGCGGCTTTTTTTGCCGCAGCCGCCGCGCGGCTTCCGACGTGGTGAATAATTCAGATTAACGCGGCCCAAGCAGCTCTGCGCCTCACGGGACGCGGGCGGGCTCCGTGATGAGGTTCATCGCAAGCGCTTCCTGTGCGCCGAGCCAGCGCACGTCCCTGGTTGCCGACATCGCTTCCACCACGGCGGAGGAGACGCCCATTCGGGTCATGTAGTTGAGCACCGCGCCTTCGACGCGCTGGGTTTCCGCGACGAGGTCGGTGGTCCCGGCGTCCGATGTCACGAACCGGTGCACCCCCAATGCCGAGCCCTCGACGCCAAGACGGTTCTTGCCGCCGGCATAGACCAGCACGCAGGCGCTGGCGCAGTAGGACGGCCTGACGCGGCCGGCCTTATCCGCGACGCCGACCGCGGTCACGAGCCCGCGTGCCCGGATCATTTCGCCCATGATCATCGCCTGACTGACATCGCCGCCCGGCGACGACAGCAGGACGAGATCGCCGGCGGCAAGATGCGCCTCATTGAGCCGGTCCCGCAGCCAGCTCGCGCCGGCGGCGCCAATCTTTCCGCTGACGGCCAAAGCCGGCCGGCCGTGGCCGGCGCCATCGACATCGGCATTCGCGATCGAGGTCGAAGTCAGGCTCGGCGAGAAATAAAGCTCCTTCCAGTAGGCCCAGGCTTCCGGCCGCGAGAGGTCCCTGTAGGCGCGGATACCGACGCCAAGGATGATCAGGGTAAACATTGCGACCGACAGCAAGTGCCGCCTGCGGCGCACCGGAGCGCGCGGCGGGTTTACATCCGTCGCCGTCTGTTTCGGCGGCGGATGCAGCGGCACGCGCGACCGCGCGCCCCATGGTCCCGCGGCCGGCGTCCGATCGTTGGGCTGGTCGCTGTTGGACAATGCCATCCCCTTGTTGTTCCGAGACCGTCCGCGATAGCAGGCGTCGCCAACCTATCGCCCGCGCCACGTCGTGGCACGCTCAATTACGGATGCGGTATCCTGGAAATGTAGGGGTCGGAGCCGAAGCGGCGCGATCAACGCGCCGCGGCGGTGCGCTTGGTCGCCACCGGTTTTGCCGCGGGCTTGGCCGTGTTGGCCTGTGCGGGAGCGGAGTCCCATCCGCCGGCGGGCGAGGCCACGTTGATGGCGTCGTCGGGCTGCGGTTCGACGGTAAAGGTCTGGATCGCGAGCTTGGCCGCCGCCAGCGACTGGGCGTCGAGGCGTTTGGAAATATCGTCGCGCTTGTGGGCCGCGTCGGCATCGCCCTGCGCCGCCGCCAGGCTGAACCATTTGAAGGATTCGGCGAGGTTCTGTTCGACGCCGATGCCGCGGGCATAGAGGATGCCGAGATTGAACTGGCTGTCCGCGACGCCGCGATCGGCGGCCTTGCGGAACCATTGCGCCGCGCTCTTGTAATCGGCGCCCTTGCCGCCGCCGTCGGCGTCGAGCACCGCGAGGTTATGCATCGCCTTGGCGTTGCCGCGCTCGGCCGCCTGCAAATAATAGCGCCGCGCGATATCGGTGTCCTTTTTCACGCTCAGGCCTTTTTCGTAGAAGGTCCCGAGCCGGAATATCGCCGGTACCACGCCGGCCTGCGCCGCGCGGTCGTACCATTTCGCCGCTTCGTCGAAATTAGCAGTCACGCCTTTGCCGTCGGCGAAGCGCATGCCGATTTCATACGCCGCGGTCGGATCGCCCTTCAACGCGGCCGCGCGCAGCACCGGTCCGCCGATCGCATCGGGCAGCCGTTCGGTCGGCGGGACCTGCACCGCGCTGAGCTTGCCGGATGGCTTCGAAATCGTGCCGGTGATGTCGTTGGCCGCGATCGGCGAAGCCGTCGGCGGGATCGCTACCGAGGCGCCGGAATTGTCTGACGGTGAAGCATTGTAGGATTGCTTGCCGATTGGCGTCGGCGCGGTCAGCGAAGGCATAGCCGGCGCCTTGCTGTCGGGTTTGGCGTCGGAATCCGCGGGCGCCTGCGCCGGCGTGCTCGAATTCTCGATCGCCGGCAGGTTCGGCGCGGTGCCGCTGTCGAGCAGCGACATCGCCATCTTGAAGGTGCCGAGCACGATCACGACCACGCTGGCGCCGACCAGCAGCGAGCGGATCTTGGAGGTGATGGTCGATTTGTCGTCGGCTGCCGCGGGAGCACCGGGCGCGCCGGCTGGAGCGGTCTGTGCCTTGACCGAGACGCGTGTCGCCTTGGCGGGCTTGGCCTGCTTGCCGGGCGGTTGTGCGGCCGCGGCGGCCTGGGCGGCGCGGCGCGCGGCGGCAATGAAGCTCGACGTCGAGACGGGCTCGGGCTTGGCCGCGGGAATTTCGCTGATGGCGTCTTCGGAAGCCGCGATGCGCTCCGACGGCGTGGAAGGCCGCCCCGTCGGCCGCGTTCCCGGCTCGAGCGGATGGTCCGGCGGCAGATCGGGTTCGATCGCGGCGCGCGCCGGCGCGGTATGCGGCTCGAGGATCTCGCTGATCGCGCGCGGCGGCACGATGGTGGCCTGCGCTTTCGCCGGCGCGGCGCCGAATTCGCGTGGCGCGGCGTCGAAATGCGCTTCATTCGCGACCGGATTGGGCAATTCCGGCTTGATCTGCGGCTGCATCGCAAGCGGCGCCGGCGAGGATTGCGGAGCGATGGATTGCGGAGCTGCCGGCCGGGGCTCGGGCTGCGCTTCCGGGGGAGGCGCTGCCGGCGTGGAACGCACCGCGCGTAGATCGCCCTCGATCATCGCGAGGCGATCGACGACATGGCCGAGCGTATTGTGAACGGCCTCCAGCGAATCCTGGGTGTGACGATCGCGCTCGGTCTGGCTGAAGCGAATGTCGGTCAGTTCGCGCTTGACGATATCGGCGAGGCCGGAATCGGCAAATCCGGAATCCCGAGGTGCGACGTTGCGGGTGCTCTCGGCCAGCGCCGCAAAGCTCGCATGCTGGTTTTCGAGATGGCGCAGGATGTCCTGCAGGCCGTCCTCGACCCGGCCGAGATTGCCCGAGCGATGGTCGCTGGAGGTTTCGAGGCGCTCCAGCAGATACGACACGCGCTGTTCGAGATGGGCGAAAGCGGCGGCGCTGTCGTTGCCGACCGGCATGCGGTCGAGGCGATCGGACAGGGCCCGCAATGCACTTTCGAGATGCTCGGTGTTCTCGGAGGCGGCGGGGCGCTCGCGGCTTTCCAGCGTCGAGGTCAGCGCCGCGATGCGCCGTTCGAGGATCGAAAACGAATCGTTGCTGTCGCCGGCGCGGGAGAGCTGGTCGACCTTGGACGACAGCATGCGGATGTCGTCGGTCAACCGCACCAGCGCGTCATTGGAGGCGACGTTGGAGACGATCGCGCGCAGCGCCGCGATCGCTGTTTCCAACTGATGCACGGTCGAGGGATCGTCATTGGCGCGCAGGATCAGATCGAGCTTGGCGCCGAGATTGCGGATCGCATCGTCATAGCCGGCGAGCTGTTCGGCCGGCGTCAGCGAGCGCAGCACTTCGCGGATTTCGCTCAAGGCCCGCTCGATGCCGGCCAGCGCCTGGGCATCGTTGCCGCTCTGGCGGGTCTCGTCGATCCGGCGCGACAGCGAACGGATTTCGTTCTCGATCGATTCGATCGCGCGACGCGGCATCGCCTCGGTGATGGCGGCGCGAATCTCGGCGAGCTCGTTGCGGAACGCCGAGATCGACTGCTCGATCCCGTCGGGGCGCTGCAGCGCCTCGATCTGGCTGGTGATCTTGAACAGATGGCGCTCGAGCGCGGAAAAATCGGGGCCCGCTTGCGTCGCGGGCGCCGGCATCGGCGGAGGCGACGTTTGCGGCGCCAGCGGCGGGGCGCGGCGCGGCGCGGTCTGTTGCGGCGCGGCCTGCCGTGGCGCCGAATTGTCGAGTTCGTTCTGGCGCGCGGCGATTTCGGCGATCGCGGAATCGAACGAGGCCGGGCTGATCGGCGGCGACGGGCGGTAGACCTGAGCAGTGTAGACCTGGCTGGCGGCGCGCTCGACCATCTCGCTCTGGCGCTGCCGGTCCTGCGGCTGGGCGGTTCGCGCTTGTGGGTTCGAGATCTGCGACAACCGGGCGTCGAGACGCGAGATCGCGTCGTTCAACTGGCGCGCGACGGCGGGTTCGCTTCGCTGCGCGCCATTTCTCGACAGATCCTTTGGCGAATCATTGCGCGGCGCGGGGCGCGAAATCTGGTCGATCTGGCGGGTGATGGAATCCAGCCGCTGGTGGATATCGGCGACGTCGCGCGTCTCCTGCGCGACCGGCCGTTGCGGGGGGCTGCGAAAATCCGGCGGGGCGGAATCGCCAAGCGTGGAATTCAGCCAGTCGTTCAAGGACATGCCGGCGCGGCGCGCGGCGGCCTCGGCCCTCTCGCGCACGGATGGATCGATGCCGTCAACACTCCACGATACGCGCGAATTCATGCTCTGATCCGGTTTCGACCCCGGCGCTGCCCTTGCGCCTTCAGTCTCCCCGCGCGTCCCACTGGAGAGACAATCGAATTGCGCGCAGGTCGTCTGCCTCAAGCACCGACTTTTTCGCGTTACGGTAAATAACCGGTTAAGGAATGGGGCCGCTGGCCTTAAAGTTACCAAAGCGGCCGCCGAGAGCCGGATTTCGGCACCGTTTCCGCGCTGTGGAGGCTATCCGCAGAGTTTATTTGGCGGTGTCGCGACGCTCGCCGGTCAGCGGCAGCACCTTGGCGCCCTGCGTGACGGCGGACAGGGCATCGATCGCCTCTTCGCACCATTCCGCCACCATCCGCTCGTGGCGCAGCCCGATGCGAAGGCCCAGCAGCTTGCCGGTATCCGCTGATGAAGCCGTGCCATCGGGGAAACGCTTGCTGAGAAGGCGCTCGTAGCGCAGCGCGCGGTCGCGATGATGTTCCAGCCGTGCCATCAGGTCGATCCGCAACGGCTCGATGTCGACGCTATCCAGCGCGTAAAGCCGCACCAGAAGGTCGTCCTTGATCGAAGGCGGGCTGCTCGGCCGCGCCGCCCAATGCTTTAGCGCGGCCCGGCCTTCGGGTGTCAGGGTGTAGACCAGCTTGTTCGGCTTGCCGGATTGCACCACCTCGCGGCCCTGGATATAGCCGCGGTCGCGCAGCCGCGACAATTCGCGGTAAATCTGCTGGTGGTCGGCCTTCCAGAAGAATCCGATGGACGAATCGAAGGTCTTGGCCAGCTCATAGCCGGTCATCGGGCGCTCGGTCAGGCATGCGAGAATTGCGTCGCCAAGCGCCATGTCGTCGGTTTCCTCTTCGCCAGTGTCCCTTTCGGCATCCGTCCTTGACTTTATGCGCATCAGTGCATATGCGTCAATATGCATATCAACCACTGGAGCCGGCTCCCCTAACCCGCAGGAGGCCTACGGTGACCATCAGCCCGTTCGACAAATGGTACGGCTTCATCAAGTCGCATGACCCTGCGGCATTGTGGGATTTGCTTCACCCCGACGCCGTGTTCGAAAGTCCCGTGGTGCACACCCCGCAGCGCGGACGCGAGATCACGTTCAAATATCTGTCGAGTGCGGGACAGGTATTGGGCGGCGAAGGCTTCGTTTATGTCGGCGAGTGGCGCAGCGACCGCGGCGCGGTGCTCGAATTCGAAAAGACCATCGACGGCATCAAGATCAACGGCGTCGACATCATCACCTTCGATGACGATGGCCGAATCACGCATTTCAAGGTGATGGTGCGGCCACTCAAGGCGGTGAACCTGCTCCATCGATTGATGGGCGAAAAGCTGGCCAAGCCGTGAGGCGCCGGCCCAACACGATAGATGCTGACTTATTGCTGACCCGGGCCTCCGGAAACGGTTAAGGTCCATTGCTCTGCCCAGCCGGGAGAATCACAGATGCCGATCTACAAGGCCCCCCTCGAAGACGTCAGTTTCCTGCTCAACGACGTGTTCCAGATCGACCGTTACGACAATTTGCCCGGTTTCTCCGACGCCTCCGCCGATGTGCGGGAGGCGGTGCTGGGCGAGGCCGCCAAGCTCAGCGAGGAAGTGCTGCAGCCGCTGAATCGAGTCGGCGACCTCGAAGGCTGCGTCCGCCATGACGACGGCAGCGTGACCACCCCGAAAGGTTTCAAGGAAGCCTTCAAACAGGTCGCCGAGGGCGGCTGGCTCGGGCTGTCGGCGCCGGCGGAATATGGCGGGCAGGGCCTGCCGGTGACGCTCAGCCAGGTGGTCACGGAATTCCAGTCCGCCGCCAATATGGCGTTTTCGATGTATGGCGGCCTGACCATGGGCGCGACCGCGGCGCTGATCGTGCACGGCAAGCCCGAACAGAAGCAGATGTTCGTGCCGAAGATGGTGGCCGGCGAATGGACCGGCACCATGAACCTGACCGAGCCGCAATGCGGCACCGATCTCGGCCTGTTGCGCACCAAGGCGGTCAAGCAGGGCGACGGCAGCTACAAAATCACCGGCACCAAGATCTTCATTTCGGCCGGCGAGCACGACATGGCCGACAACATCATCCACCTCGTGCTGGCACGGATCGAGGGCGCGCCCGCCGGCATCAAGGGCGTGTCGCTGTTCGTGGTGCCGAAGATCCTCGTCAACGCCGATGGCTCGCTGGGCGCGCGCAACGGCGTGTCGTGCGGCTCGATCGAGCACAAGATGGGCATTCACGGCAATTCGACCTGCGTGATGAACTATGACGGCGCCACCGGCTGGCTGATCGGCGAAGAGAACAAGGGCATGCAGGGCATGTTCGTGATGATGAACGAGGCCCGGCTCGGCGTCGCCGTCCAGGGGCTGGCGCAATCCGAAGTCGCCTACCAGAACGCCGTGGCTTACGCGCGCGATCGCCTGCAAGGCCGCGCGCTCTCGGGCGCGCAGGCGCCAGACAAACCGGCCGATCCGATCATTGTGCACCCCGACGTGCGCCGGACGCTACTCACGATCCGCGCCTTCAACGAGGCGGCGCGCGCCATGGTGGTGTGGACCGCGTTGAAAAGCGACGTCGCGCACCGCTCCAGCGATCCGAAGGACCGCGAGGCGGCCGACGATCACATGGGCCTGATGACGCCGGTCATGAAAGGCGTGATGACCGATGTCGGCTTCTCCAACGCGGTGCTGGCGCAGCAGATGTATGGCGGCCACGGCTACATCGCCGAAAACGGCATGGAACAGTTCGTGCGCGACGCGCGCATCGCCATGCTCTACGAGGGCGCCAACGGAATCCAGGCGCTCGATCTGGTCGGGCGCAAGCTGCCGCGCGGCGGCGGCCGCGCGGTGATGGCGTTCTTCGGCGAGGTCGCGGCCTTTGCCAAGGAGCACGGCGCTGACGAGTCGATGAAGCCCTTCATCGCGCCGCTCTCGACCGGGCTCGGCCATCTACAGCAGGCCACCACCTGGCTGATGCAGAATGCGGTGGCCAAGCCCGACAACGCCGGCGCTGCCGCCACCGATTACATGCAATTGTTCGGCCTCGTCACCTTCGGCTATATGTGGGCGAAGATGGCCAAAGTCGCGCAGGACAAGATTGCGGGTTCCGGCGCCACGTCCTATCTCTCCACCAAGCTCGTGACCGGCCGCTTCTTCATGGAACGGATGCTGCCGGAAACCGCGCTGCATCTCGCGCGCATCCAGACCGGAAGCGCGACCACCATGGAATTGGCGGCGGAAGCGTTCTGATCACGTTCTTGCGTCGCGCCTACACGATCCGCGACATCGTCGCGCTCGCCTATATATTATGATCCTCATACCAGGAGGGCGTCATGCCTGAGGCATATATCTACGATCACGTTCGCACGCCGCGCGGCCGCGGCAAGGCCGACGGCGCGCTGCATGAGGTAACCGCGCTGGCGCTGGCCACGGTGCCGCTGAAAGCGCTGAAGGAGCGCAACAATATCGCCGAGGACGTCATCGACGACGTCGTGCTCGGCGTGGTCGATCCGGTCGGCGAGGCCGGCTCCGATATCGCCCGCTTCGCGGCGATCGCGGCGGGCCTCGGCGAGTCCGTGCCGGGCGTCCAGATCAGCCGCTTCTGCGCCTCCGGCCTCGATGCGGTGAATTTCGCCGCGGCCCAGATCATGAGCGGCCAGCACGAACTCACCATCGGCGGCGGCGCCGAATCGATGAGCCGGGTCGGCATCGGCGCGTCCGGCGGCGCCTGGCCGATGGATCCCTCGATCGCGGTGCCGTCCTATTTCATGCCGCAGGGCGTGTCGGCGGATTTGATCGCGACCAAATACGGCTTTTCCCGCGACGACGTCGACGCCTATGCGGTGCAGAGCCAGCAGCGCGCGGCAAAAGCCTGGGACGAGGGCCGCTTCAAGAATTCGGTGGTGCCGGTCAAGGACGTCAACGGGCTCACCATCCTCGCCAAGGACGAGCATATGCGGCCGACCACGACGATGCAGTCGCTCGGCCAGTTGCAGCCTTCATTCGCGACCGTCGGCCAGATGGGCGGCTTCGATGCGGTCGCGATCCAGTCGCATCCGGAAATCGAACGCGTCAATTACGTACATCACGCCGGCAATTCGTCGGGCATCGTCGACGGCGCCGGCGCGGTGCTGCTCGGCAGCAAGGAAGCAGGCGCGAAACATGGCTTGAAGCCGCGGGCAAAAATCCGCGCCTTCGCCAATATCGGTTCGGAGCCGGCGATGATGCTGACCGGCCCGGTCGACGTCACCCGAAAGCTGTTCGAGCGCTCGGGCATGAAGAAATCGGACATCGATTTGTTCGAACTGAACGAGGCATTCGCTTCCGTGGTGCTGCGCTACATCCAGGCGTTCGACATCGACAATTCCAAGATCAACGTCAATGGCGGCGCAATCGCGCTCGGCCATCCGCTCGGCGCCACCGGCGCGATGATCCTGGGCACCGTGCTCGACGAACTCGAGCGCTCCAACAAATCCACCGCTTTGGTCACGCTGTGCATCGGCGGCGGCATGGGCACCGCGACGATCATCGAGAGAGTCTAAAACCCTGCTCCCTCCCCCCTTGCGGGGGAGGGTCGGGGAGGGGATGCCACAAGCTCAGTGCCTGCGGACCCCCGCCCCCGACCCCTCCCCGCAAGGGGGAGGGGAGACGCATTTCACATTGGCAACCGCCGCGCCCGAGATTGGCTGCCGGCACCGAGGGAGCGACGACATGGCCTACAAGAATTTCAAGATCGAGACCGACGCCGACGGCATTGCGCTGGTCACCTGGGACACCCCCGGCCGTTCGATGAACGTGCTCGACGAGACCTCGGTCAATGAGCTCGAGGCGATCGTCAAGGAGACCTCGGCGGATGCCGCGGTGAAGGGCGTCGTGGTCACCTCGGGCAAGGAAGCGCTGTCCGCCGGCGCCGACCTGTCGATGCTGGAGGGTATGAGCCGCACCTACGCCGACGCGCTGAAGGACAAGGGCGAGGTCGCGGCCAACCAGATGCTGTTCGACCAAAGCCGCCGTTTCTCGCAGGTGTTTCGCAGCATCGAAACCTCGGGCAAGCCGTGGGTCGCCGCGATCAACGGCCTGGCGCTCGGCGGCGGCTTTGAATTGACGCTGTCGTGCCACTACCGTGTCGCCGCGCAAAATCTCAAGACCCGTCTCGGCCTGCCGGAAGTCAAGGTCGGGCTGTTCCCGGGCGCCGGCGGCACCCAGCGTGTGCCGCGCATCGTGGCGCCGCAGGACGCGATGACCTTGCTGCTCAAGGGCGAGGCGATCAACCTCGACAAGGCCAAGGCTTTAAAGCTGGTCGACGCGGTGGTGCCGGCCGCCGACATGATCAAGACCGCAAAGGACTGGATCAAGGGCGGCGGCAAGGCCGTCGCGCCCTGGGACGAGAAGGGCTTTAAACTCCCGGGCGGACCGGTTTTCTCCAAGGCCGGCATGATGATGTTCCCGGCCGGCAACGCGATCTTCCGCCGCGAGACCTACGACAATTATCCGGCGGCGCGCGCCATCATGCAGTGCGTCTATGAAGGCTTGCAGTTGCCGATCGACGCCGCGCTGCGGGTCGAGTCGCGCTACTTCACGCAGATCCTGCGCAGCAAGGAAGCGGCTGCGATGATCCGCAGCCTGTTCCTGTCGATGCAGGAACTGAACAAGGGCGCCCGCCGCCCGCAAAACGTGCCTCCGACCAAGGTGAAGAAGCTCGCGGTGATCGGCGCCGGCTTCATGGGCGCCAGCGTCGGCTATGTCTCGGCGCGCGCCGGCATCGACGTGGTGTTGATCGACCGCGACCAGGCCAGCGCCGACAAGGGCAAGGGCCATGCGCAATCGGTGATCGACGATCTGATCAAGAAGGGCCGCGCCAAGGAGAGCGATCGCGACGCCATCCTGTCGCGCATCACGGCGACCGCCGACTACAACGTGCTCAGAGATTGCGACCTCGTCATCGAAGCGGTGTTCGAAGACCGCAAGGTCAAGGCCGAAACCTACGCCAAGGCGCAGCCGCTGTTGAAGGGCGATGCGATCTTCGCCTCCAACACCTCGACGCTGCCGATCAATTCGCTGGCGGAGGAATTCAAGGACCAGGGCAAGTTCATCGGCATCCATTTCTTCTCGCCGGTCGAGAAGATGATGCTGGTGGAGATCATCGTCGGCAAGAACACCGGCGACGTCGCGCTCGCCACTGCGCTGGACTATGTCCGCGTCATCGGCAAGACGCCGATCGTGGTCAATGATTCCAGAGGCTTCTTCGCCAACCGCTGCGTGCTGCGCTTTACCGCCGAAGGGCTGGAAATGCTGATGGAAGGTGTGCCGCCGGCGATGATCGAGAATACCGCGAAGATGGCGGGCATGCCGGTCGGGCCGCTGTCGCTGTCCGATGAAGTCGCGCTCGATCTCGTGCTCAAGATCATGAAGGCGACCGAGGCCGATCTCGGCGCCAACGCGATCGACCAGGCGCAGAAAAAGCTGCTGGTGGAGATGGTCGAGAAGCAGGGCCGCTTCGGCCGCAAGAACGGCAAGGGCTTTTACGACTATCCCGAGAAGGGCAAGGGCCAGAAGAGCCTGTGGTCCGAACTCAGCGGCCTGCAACCGAAGAAGCTCGACCCTGATACGCTCGACATCGAGGAGATGAAGCAGCGCTTCCTGGTGGTGCAGGCGGTGGAAGCCGCGCGCACGGTGGAGGATCACGTCATCACCGACATGCGCGAGGCCGATGTCGGCTCGATCCTCGGCTTCGGCTTCGCGCCGTTCACCGGCGGCACGCTGTCCTATATCGATTTCATGGGCACGAAAAAGTTCGTCGAGCTTTGCCACAAGCTCGAAAGCAAATACGGCTCGCGCTTCACGCCGCCGAAGCTTCTGGTCGAGATGGCCGCCAAGGGCGAGACGTTCTACGAACGCTTCCCGCCGAAGAAGATGGCCGCGGCGTAGTCGCTTTTCCCTCTCCCGCAAGTTGTGGGAGAGAGAAGAGAGTGCGTCTCAGAACGGCGCGTCTTTCATCAACAGCGCGTTGAGTTCGTCGCGGTCCTGCTTCTTGACGAACTTGACCGCGAAGCCGTTGGGCAGGTGCCGGATCACCCGGCCGACGCAGGCGCCGACGGCGAGCGGGGTCGCGACCGGCGGCTGGATCTCGGATGACACGGCAACGCCCGACATCGAGACGTCGATGATGAAGCAGGGATAGACGCTGCCGTCGGCCAGCGTTACCCGGGAGTGCGGGGATTTCGGAACGAAGCGCGCGTCCGTGCGGGAATCGATGATCTCGGCATTCTTGTGCTTCTTTTCCAGCCAGACCAGCTTGTCCGCCATCTTGGCGCGCATCGCCTGCGTCATCTTGAGTTCCAGCAGGAACCCGCCGGTCATCACGTCGCTGATGTCGCCCTCCAGGTTGCCGAAATCCTGGAAATAGGAGGTCAGGGTATCGCCGATCTTGCCGACTACCGGCACGTCGACGATCATCCGGAACGGCGAGACGCGGGTGGTGCGGCAGGCGAAAGTGCGGAGCTTGCCCTGCGGGTCATACCAGTTCGGAAGCACGTAGCTGCCGGCCGTCTTGATATCGACGGCTCGCTGCCTGCGAAATCTTTCGATCGACACGCCGAATCCCCGCGGAAGTTTCACTTGTTTCGGAAGGAATGAAACCGAGCACGCTTCGTACTCAGCAGGTAGCACCCGCATTGGTCGGTAACGTAATGGTGAATTGCTAAAAAGTGATAAAGAACAGGATACCGCAGGGAGCGCTAACTGCCTGATACACCGAGCTAAAGTTCCATTCTGACAGAGCTGCACCTTTAAATTTCAATTCTAATTTTCGCAACCTGATTTCCCGGACGCCGGTCCACGAAACAACAAAAGGGGCCGGATCGGCGATCCGGCCCTTGTTATTGTTGTTGGCGACGGATGAAGGCTTACGCGGCCTTCATCAGGCCTTCCTTGGTGAGGGCTTCCTGCACCTTCGGGCGGGCGGCTACGCGTTCCTTGAATGCCATCAGGTTCTTCAGGCCGGAGAGATCGAACTTGTGGCCGTCGGCCCAGCGCAGCATCGTGTAGAGATAGCCGTCGGCAACCGAGAACTGCTTGCCCATCAGGTAATCGCGGCCGTCAAGCTGGGCGTCGAGATATTTGAACTTGCCCATGATCCGCTCGCGGAAAACGTTCTTCACCTCGTCGGGGATCGCCGGATTGAACATCGGGCTGAAATTCTTATGCAGTTCGCCGGTGATGAAGTTCAGCCATTCGAGCAGCTTGTAGCGCTCGGCGCTGTCGCGGGCCGGCGCGAGGTTCTTGGCCGGCGCCTTGTCGGCGATCATCTGCACGATGACGGGGCCCTCGGTCACGAGCTCGCCGCTGTCGAGGGCGAGCGCGGGCACCTGGCCCTTCGGATTGACCTTGAGAAAATCGTCGCCGTTTTCGAGCTTCTTGGCGCGCAGGTCGACCTTGACCAGATCGTAGGGAAGGCCGGCTTCCAGGAGTGCGATATGCGGGGAAAGCGAGCAGGCTCCGGGCGAGTAATACAGCTTCATCGGGGTTTCCTTCCTGGTGAATAGGCGGTTATGGAGGCAAGTCTTGAGGCGATCTTGGAGACGACGCGGTTTAAATGCATTTGCATGGAATAGTCAAGATTGATGCAGGTGCATTTATTGCGGTACAGTGACGTCAGACCATCCATGGACCGGGCCGTGAAACGCCAATGAAGCGCAAACCATCCACCGAGGCGACCGCCGCCTGGATTCGCCTGATGCGGATCCAGAGCCGGGTGCTCGATACGGTCGAGCAGGAGCTGAAGAAGGCCGGCTTCCCGCCGCTCGCCTGGTATGACGCGCTGCTCGAATTGTCGCGCGCGCCGTCCGGCGAGATGCGCCCGGTGGAATTGGAAAAGCAGATGCTGATTCCGCAATACTCGACCTCGCGGCTGATCGACCGGCTGGTGGACGAGGGGCTGGCGGCGCGGCGCGAATGCAAGATCGACAAGCGCGGCCAGTTCGTCGAGATCACCGAAGCCGGCCGCGAATTGCAGAAGAAGATGTGGGGCGCCTATTCGGCCGCGATCGAAAAGCATGTCGGCTCGAAACTGTCGGACGCCGACGCCGTCAAGCTGTGCGGCCTGCTTGACCGGCTGGGCTGCTCGTGTGACGAGGCCCATGCGCTGGCCGCCAGAGATGGCGTAGCCGCACGATGAGCATATATCCTTCTCCAGCTTTCGCGGACCGACCGGTCCGGGATACCTCCTGCCACACGGCGCGTTCGGTCGAATCGCCCCACTTTCGGAATTTGTATGGCGCGTGACCAGATCGATATGACGCCGCTGCAGTCGCGCGACGAATTGGTGGCGTGGCTGGCAGCCGGCGTGAAGCCTGTTTCCGAATTCCGGATCGGCACCGAACACGAGAAGACGCCGTTCACGCTGCAGGGCCACCAGCCCGTTCCTTACGAAGGCGCGCGCGGTATCGGCGCGCTGCTCGACGGCATGAAGCTCCTGCTCGGCTGGGAGCCGATCATGGAGCGCGGCAACATCATCGGACTCTATGACGTCACCGGCGGCGGCGCGATCTCGCTGGAGCCGGGCGGCCAGTTCGAATTGTCGGGCGCGCCGGTGGAAACCGTGCACCAGACCCAGTCCGAACTGATGGCGCACCTTGCCCAGGTGCGCGAGATCGCCGCCCCGCTTGGCATCGGCTTTCTCGGGCTCGGCATGACGCCGTCATGGTCGCGGGCGCAGATCCCGGTCATGCCCAAGGGCCGCTACAAGATCATGACCAATTACATGCCGAAGGTCGGCCAATACGGCCTCGACATGATGTACCGGACCTGCACGGTGCAGACCAATCTCGACTTCTCCTCAGAAGCCGACATGGTCAAGAAGCTCCGGGTGTCGGTGGCGCTGCAGCCGATTGCCACCGCGCTGTTCGCCAATTCGCCGTTCACCGAGGGCAAGGCCAACGGCTTCCAGTCGTTCCGCTCCGAGATCTGGCGCGACACCGACAATGCCCGCTCCGGCATGATCCCGTGGGCGTTCGAGGAAGGCATGGGGTTCGAGCGCTGGGTCGATTACGCGCTCGACGTTCCCATGTATTTCGTCAAGCGCGGCGACGCCTATATCGATGTCGCCGGATCCTCGTTCCGCGATTTCTTCGCGGGCAAGAATTCCGCATTTCCCAACGAGCGTCCGACCTTGTCGGACTGGGCCAACCATCTGTCGACGATCTTTCCCGAGGTGCGGCTGAAGCGCTACCTGGAAATGCGCGGCGCCGACGGGGTGCCGTGGGACCGGTTGCCGGCGCTGCCGGCGTTCTGGGTCGGCCTGCTCTATGACAATGTCAGCCTCGATGCGGCCTGGGACATCGCCAAGCACTGGAATGCGCAGGAGCGTCAGGCGCTGCGCGACGACGTGCCGCGCTTCGGTTTCAAGGCCCGCATCCGCGACCGCTATCTGTTCGAGGTCGCCAGGGATTGCGTCACGCTGGCGCATGCCGGCCTGCGCCGGCGCGCCCGTCTCGACCATTTCGGCCGCGACGAGACCCGCCATCTCGAGCCGCTGCAGCGGACCATCGAGGCCGGCCGCACGCCGGCCGAGGAGATGCTGGAGAAATTCCACGGCCCCTGGAAGGGCTCGGTGGAACCGGCCTATGACGAGTATGCCTTCTAGGTAAGCGGCGCTACCGCGCCGTTCATCTGCCGTACAGGTTCATGGCGATCAAATGGCAGACCCGCGCTTCCGCGCGGGTCTGGTGCAGTTAGCCGCGCGCCATTGAGCCGAAGGTCGTGGGAATGTGGGGTCGCCTGCTCAGGATATGTTGGGTGACACCGGCTTTCCTGCTGGCGATCCATGCGGCGTCACCGGCGGAAGCCCAGAGCAGTTTCGACCGTCCCGGCGGCGACTACCAGAACGCGCCGGTCCCGACCGGCGATCCGGCGGATTGCGCGCTGAGCTGCGAACACGACCGCCGCTGCCGGGCCTGGACCTTCGCCTATCCGACCGAGATCGCCGGCAGCGCCGTATGCTGGCTGAAGAACACCGTGCCGGCGCGGGTGCCGGATAGCTGCTGTGTCTCGGGCGTGCGCGGCGCCGGCGTGGTCGAGCCGCGCAATCCCGGGGTCGAAACCTCGATCGACCGGGTCGGCGGCGATTACAAAAACTTCGAACTGAAGAGCGGCGAATCCGACGAGGCCTGCCAGAGCGCCTGCATCGGCGACAACAAGTGCCGGGCCTGGACCTTTGCCCGCGCCGGCTATGTCGGGCGCGAGGCGCATTGCTTCCTGAAAAAAGAGATAAAGCCGCCGCAGCGCAAGGCCGGGTTTACGTCCGGCGTGGTGCGGTAGTCTCGCCGTTGTGAAGTAACATTCCTCGACTTGCCCCGTATCTCAGTGCGCGCCGGTTCGCCGATTGCGGCCGCGCGAGGTCAGATAGGAAGGGAGCTCACAATGGTTCTGTCGCGCAGGCTGTTCAATGGCACGATGTTGGTGGGGGCCCTGGCCACCGCCGGCTTTTCTTCTTCTGTATGGGCGGATGCCACGGTTCCGTTTACGGCCGAAGCTTTCAAGGCGGCCCAGGCTTCCGGCAGCCCGATCCTGGTCGAGATCCACGCCGATTGGTGTCCGACCTGCAAGGCGCAGAAGCCGATCCTCGATCGGCTGACGGCGGAACCAAAATTCAAAGACCTGAAGGTTTTCCGGGTCGACTTCGATTCGATGAAGCCGGTGGTCAAGCAGTTCAAGGTCCAGATGCAGTCGACCCTGATCGTGTTCAAGGGTTCGATCGAGCGGGGCCGCTCGGTCGGCGACACCAAACAGGCCTCGATCGAGGCGCTGCTCGACAAGAGCCTTTGAGCTCGAGGTGGCCGCACTCGCGCTGGCGTTCCTGGCCGGACTGCTGTCGATCCTGTCGCCTTGCGTGCTGCCGCTGGTGCCGATCGTGCTGGGTGCGGCGGTAGCCGCCCATCGGCTCGGCGCAGTAGCTTTGGCCGCGGGCCTCGCCGTGTCGTTCACCGGGCTTGGCCTGCTGCTTGCGCTCGTCGGCTTTGGGTTCGGCATCGACGCCGGCATGCTTCGTTTCGCGGCTGCCGCGATCATGATCGTGCTCGGCGTGATCCTGCTGGTGCCGTCCTGGCAGACGCGGCTCGCAACGGCTGGCAGTCCGATTTCAGATTGGGCCGATCGCCGCTTCGGTGGCGCCGCGACCTCGGGACTGGCCGGTCAGTTCGCGCTCGGTCTGCTGCTCGGCGCCGTCTGGTCGCCCTGCGTCGGCCCGACATTGGGAGCGGCGTCGCTGCTGGCCTCGCAAGGAAAGGATCTGCCGAAGGTCGCGCTCACCATGGCGACATTCGGCATCGGCGCGGCGTTGCCGCTGATCATGCTCGGCCTGCTGTCGCGCGCGACCTTGATGGGCGTGCGCTCGCGGCTGATCTCGGCCGGAAAACTCGGCAAGGGCCTGCTCGGCGTGGCCTTCATCCTGCTTGGCGCCGCGATCGTCAGTGGCGCCGACAAGCGTGTGGAATCAGCCCTGGTTGATGCCTCGCCGCAATGGTTGACCGATTTGACGACCTCGTTTTAGAGCCCCTACCGTTCCGATGGAATCGGAACGGCGCTCCAGATTCTTGTTTTGACGCGTTTCCTTTATGCAAACCGGTATCCACTTCGCTTGAAAAAGCTATAGGCGGCAAGCACCGTGATTTCCGGCCACAGGCTTTTCCAGCGTGCGGCCTTCGCCGCATAATTCGCGGCGGAAAAATTCGCGCCGCGATTGGGCCGCACGATCATCGCGGCGATATCGTCAAATCCGTGCGGCGCGTAGACGTCGTAGCCATCGCCCGTGCGGCGGATTCCGACTTGGGTGTTTTGGGTCAGGAAACGATCGATGCCCTCGGTCGAGCAGCTCAGCGCCGGGTAGGGCAGGCCATGCTTTTGCGGATACCAGAGATGGACCCGCACCTGGTTGCGCGGCTCGACCGTCACGCCGGAGGCAGCGAATGCATCCTGCAACCGCCGGATCACCGCATCCTCGGCCTGCCACGAGACGTCGTTGTCAAAATAGAACACGTCGTAATCGGCAATGCCGTAATCGACAGCGCGGCCGGTCCGCACGTTCCACACCGTCTGCACCAGGCATCCGGAGACGATCCACGCATCGGGCAGCGCCAGACGCGACAACTCATCGACGAGGCGCCGGTTGACCGGATTTTGCAGCACAGCTGTGAGGAATTCGCTTTGGTTCATCACGCAAGTCCCGGCAGCGCCGCGTCGCTTCTTCCTCATACTGAGGAGCGCGCTCTTGCGCGCGTCTCGAAGGATGGGCTGCATGCGTGGCTTCATGGTTCGAGACACGCGAAGACGCGCTCCTCACCATGAGGCTGTGCGGCTCAGCGCACCGCCGTAAAGAACCGTGCGAGCCTAAAACCGCTCAGCCAGGTCCACATCGGCTGGCTGCGGATGCCGAGATCCCAGGAGCCGACCACCGCGTCGGCGCGGCCGACCAGATTGTCGATCGGCAACAGCCCGACGCCGCCCTCGCGGACCGGCACGCGGCTGTCGGCGGAGTTGTCGCGGTTATCGCCGAGCACGAACAGATGCCCG
>Ga0207702_10000800_pt1 | contig 33369 bp, 27 predicted proteins | sample KBSCornC62_FD_184302 | JGI IMG/M metagenome (GOLD analysis project Ga0207702, IMG submission 184302) | Corn rhizosphere microbial communities from Kellogg Biological Station, Michigan, USA - KBS Corn C6-2 (SPAdes) (version 2) | ecosystem: Host-associated > Plants > Roots > Rhizosphere > Soil ... | reverse complement strand
AGCTCGACCAGGAGACCGCGATGATCGTGGTCGAGGAGATGGGCCACAAGGCGGTCACCGCCAAGCTGGACGATCCGGAAGCGTTCAGCGAGGAAGAAAAGGCCGCGCAGGTCGTCGGCGAACTGCTGCCGCGCGCCCCGGTGGTCACGGTCATGGGTCACGTCGACCACGGCAAGACCTCGCTGCTGGACTACATCCGCCGCGCCCGCGTCGCATCCGGCGAAGCCGGCGGCATCACGCAGCACATCGGTGCGTACCACGTGGAAACCCCGCGCGGCATGATCACCTTCCTCGACACCCCGGGTCACGCGGCCTTCACGGCCATGCGCGCCCGCGGTGCGAAGGCCACCGACATCGTCATCCTGGTCGTGGCGGCCGACGACGGCGTCATGCCGCAGACCAAGGAAGCCATCCACCACGCGAAGGCGGCGGGCGTGCCCATCGTCGTGGCGATCAACAAGATCGACAAGCCCGACGCCAATGCCGAGCGCGTGAAGAACGAGCTCGTGGCCGAAGAGGTCGTGCCGGAAGAGTTCGGCGGCGATTCGCCGTTCGTCCCCGTCTCGGCCAAGACCGGCCAGGGCGTCGACGAGCTGCTGGAACAGGTGCTGCTGCAGGCCGAAGTGCTCGAGCTCAAGGCCCCGGAAGAAGCCGCGGCGCAGGGTCTCGTCATCGAAGCCCGCCTCGACAAGGGCCGCGGCCCGGTGGCCACCGTGCTGGTGCAGACCGGCACGCTCAAGCGCGGCGACATCGTGCTGGCGGGGTCGAGCTACGGCCGCGTCCGCGCGATGATCGACGAGGACGGCAAGGCGGCCAACGAGGCCGGCCCGTCCATCCCGGTCGAGATCCAGGGCCTGACGGAAGTGCCGCAGGCCGGCGACGAGTTCATGGTGCTGACCGACGAGCGCCGTGCGCGCGAGATCGCGACGTTCCGCCAGGGCAAGTACCGCGACGTCAAGTTCGCGCGCCAGGCCAAGGTCAAGATGGAGACGCTGTTCGACGGCATGTCCGGCGGCGACGTCCAGGTGCTGCCGATCATCATCAAGGCCGACGTGCAGGGCTCGCAGGAAGCGCTGGGCTCCTCGCTGCTCAAGCTGTCGACCGACGAGGTCAAGGTGCAGATCGTGCACTCGGCAGTCGGCGGCATCAGCGAGTCCGACGTCAACCTGGCGATCGCCTCCAAGGCCGTCATCATCGGCTTCAACGTCCGGGCGGACTCCGGCGCGCGCAAGCTCGCGGAGAACAACGGCGTCGACCTGCGCTACTACGACATCATCTATGACGCCGTCGACGAGGTGAAGGCCGCGATGACGGGCATGCTGGCGCCGGAACAGCGCGAGGAAGTCGTCGGTGCGGCCGAGATCCGCGCGATCTTCACGGTGTCCAAGACGAACATCGCGGGTTGCATGGTCACCTCCGGCATCGTGCGCCGCAGCTCGCGCGTGCGCCTGCTGCGCGACAACGTGGTGGTCTACACCGGCGAACTCGATTCGCTGCGCCGCATGAAGGACGACGTGCGCGAAGTGCGCGAGGGCTTCGAGTGCGGCCTGACGATCAAGAACTACAACGACGTCAAGGAAGGCGACCAGCTCGAGTTCTTCGAGATCAAGGAAGTGGCCCGAACGCTGTAAGGCGGGATGCACTTCACCTGTGCAGAAGCCCCGCCAGAAAGTTGGCGGGGCTTTTCACTTGAGAGGTCAGGAAAAAGATCATGCGACACAAGCAACGAAGCATTCCGAATCGCGGTTTCCGCGTGGCCGACCAGATCCAGCGCGACCTGGCCGAGCTGATCCGCGAGCTGAAGGATCCGCGCGTGGGCATGATCACCATCAATGCGGTGGAGGTCACGCCCGACTATGCGCACGCGAAGATCTTCTTCTCGCTGCTGATCGGCGATCCGGCCGAGAGCGAGGTCGCGCTCAACGAGGCCGCCGGCTTCCTGCGCAACGGGCTGTTCAAGCGCCTGGCCATCCACACGGTGCCCACGCTGCACTTCCATTTCGACCGCACCACCGAGCGCGCGGCCGAGCTCAACGCGATGATCCTGAAGGCCAATGCGACGCGCGCCAGGGAAGACGCGCCGCCGGCCGACGAGGCGGGCAAGGCCGAGGACTGAGCGCCCATGACCGAGCTGCAAGCCACCGCCGCGAACGACGCCGCCGCCCCCGCGCGCGCGCCGCGTCCCGCGCGCGTGCGCGTGCAGCGCCGGCCGGTGCACGGCGTGCTGCTGCTGGACAAGCCGCCAGGCCTGTCGTCCAACGACGCGCTGCAGAAGGCCAAGTGGCTGCTGCGCGCGGAAAAGGCCGGCCACACCGGCACGCTCGATCCCCTGGCCACCGGCCTGCTGCCGCTGTGCTTCGGCGCGGCCACCAAGTTCGCCCAGGTCAGCCTCGATGCCGACAAGGCCTATCGCGCCGTGTTGCGGCTGGGCGTCACCACGCGCACCGGCGACGCCGAGGGCGAGGTGCTGCGCACGCGCCCGGTGCAGGTCGACCGGGCCGCGCTGGAAGCCGCCTGCGCCCGCTGGACGGGCCCGATCCGCCAGGTGCCGCCGATGTACTCCGCCCTCAAGCACGAGGGCAAGGCGCTGTACGAGTACGCCCGTGACGGCGTGGAGATCGAGCGCGCCGCGCGCGAGGTGACGATTCACACGCTGGACATCGTGGATTGGCAGCATGAAAGCCCGGAGACGGCGACAATCGACGTTCGCTGTTCCAAGGGCACCTACGTCCGGACGCTGGCCGAGGACATCGGCGAGACGCTGGGCTGCGGCGCCCACCTGGTGGGCCTGCGACGGCTGGCCAGCGGTCCGCTGACGCTGGCCTCGGCGATCACGCTCGAGGCGCTCGAGGCGATGCCCGAGGCCGAGCGCGCCGCGTGCCTGCTCCGACCCGATTCCCTGCTGGCCGACTGGCCGGCCGTGCGCCTCGAGGCCAGCGAGGCGGCGCGTTTCCTGACCGGCCTGCGCCGGCGCGTGGCCGAACCCGACCGCCCGCACGTCCGCGTGTACGGCCCCGAACTCCACGCGCTGCTGGGCAGCGCGCACATCACGGCGGGCGAACTGATCGCCGACCGCCTGCTGAGCCCCGCCGAAGTGCAGGGCCTGCCGAACTGAACCAGATCCCTCCAGAAGACCGTCATGACCACAAGCACGCAGATCCGCAACATCGCCATCATCGCCCACGTCGACCATGGCAAGACCACGCTCGTCGACCAGCTGCTCCGCCAGAGCGGCACCTTCGCCGAGCACGAGAAGGTCGTCGACACCGTGATGGACAACAACGCGATCGAACGCGAGCGCGGCATCACCATCCTGGCCAAGAACTGCGCGGTCAGCTGGAAGGGCACGCACATCAACATCGTCGACACCCCGGGCCACGCGGACTTCGGTGGCGAGGTCGAGCGCGCGCTGTCGATGGTCGACGGTGTCGTGCTGCTGATCGATGCCCAGGAAGGCCCGATGCCGCAGACCCGCTTCGTCACGAAGAAGGCGCTGGCCCTCGGCCTGCGCCCGATCGTCGTCGTCAACAAGGTCGACAAGCCGGGCGCCAAGCCCGAGGCCGTCGTCAACGCCGCCTTCGACCTGTTCGACAAGCTCGGCGCGACCGACGAGCAGCTCGACTTCCCCGTGGTCTACGCCTCGGGCATCAACGGCTGGTCGTCGCTCAACGAAGGCGCGCCGGGCGAGAAGTGGGGCGAGGACATGTCGGCGCTGTTCGACACGGTGCTCCAGCACGTCCAGCCGCACGGCGGCGACGCCGACGCGCCGCTGCAGCTGCAGATCTCCGCGCTCGACTTCTCCACCTTCGTCGGCCGCATCGGCGTGGGCCGCATCAACCAGGGCACGATCAGGCCGTCGATGGACGTGGTCGTGATGGAAGGCCCGGACGGCAAGCCCGTCAAGGGCCGCGTCAACCAGGTGCTGACGTTCCAGGGCCTGGACCGCGTGCAGGTCACGGAAGCCGGCCCCGGCGAGATCGTGCTGATCAACGGCATCGACGAGGTCAACATCGGCGTGACCGTCACCGACCCGACCAACCCGATGCCCCTGCCGCGCCTGAAGGTCGACGAGCCGACGCTGACGATGAACTTCTGCGTCAACACGTCGCCGCTGGCCGGCCGCGAAGGCAAGTACGTCACCAGCCGCCAGATCTGGGACCGCCTGCAGAAGGAACTGCAGCACAACGTCGCGCTGCGCGTGGCCGAGACCGACGAGGACGGCATCTTCGAGGTGATGGGCCGCGGCGAATTGCACCTGACCATCCTGCTGGAGAACATGCGCCGCGAAGGCTTCGAGCTGGCCGTCTCGAAGCCGCGCGTGGTGTTCCACGACATCGATGGCGTGCGCCACGAGCCGATCGAGCTCGTCACGGCGGACGTCGAAGAGGCGCACCAGGGCGGCGTGATGCAGGCGCTCGGCGAGCGCAAGGGCGAGCTCGTGAACATGGAGCCGGACGGCAACGGCCGCGTGCGCCTGGAGTACCGCATCCCGGCGCGCGGCCTGATCGGCTTCTCCAACGAGTTCATGAACCTGACGCGCGGCTCGGGCCTGATCTCCAACATCTTCGACGGCTACGAGCCGCACAAGGGCGACATCGGCGGCCGCAAGAACGGCGTGCTGATCTCGATGGACGCCGGCGAGATCTTCACCTACGCGCTCGGCAAGCTCGACGACCGCGGCCGCATGTTCGTCAAGGCGAACGACCCGGTGTACGAGGGCATGATCGTGGGCATCCACAACCGCGACAACGACCTCGTCGTCAACGCCACGCGCACCAAGCAGCTGACCAACTTCCGGGTGTCCGGCAAGGAAGACGCGATCAAGATCACGCCGCCGATCGACCTCACGCTGGAATACGGCGTCGAGTTCATCGACGACGACGAGCTGGTCGAGATCACGCCCAAGAGCGTGCGCCTGCGCAAGCGTCACCTGACCGAGAACGAACGCAAGCGCGCCCGCAAGGACTGACGCGAACCCTCCGTCCGGAGGTGCGAAAGGCGACCCGCCGCGAGGCCGGTCGCCTTTGTTTTGGTCGGATACCGCAGCGAATTCGGCGACCTCGCCCTTAAGATGAGTCTTCATCCCGACACCGACGAGGAGATGCCGTGACCGCCGCCGCCGAACCGAATTCCCCGCACGCGATGGGCCATGCCCGCGCCGCGATCGGCATGGTCGTGGTGACGTTGATGTGGAGCATCGCGGGCGTCGTGAGCCGCTCGCTGCAGACGGCCGAGAGCTTCGAGGTCACGTTCTTCCGCAGCCTGTTCAACCTCGTCGGCCTGGGCGTCGCGCTGACGTGGATGCGCGGCTGGTCGCTGTGGGCCGAGCTGCTGCGCTCGCCGCGCGTCGTGTGGCTGTCGGGCCTGTGCTGGAGCGTCATGTTCACGGCCTTCATGGTGGCGCTGACGATGACGCGCGTGGCCAACGTGCTGGTGACGATGTCGATCAGCCCGCTGCTGACGGCGGTCTTCGCGCGCGTCTTCCTGCATCACCGCCAGCCGGCGCGCACCTGGATGGCGATCGCGGTGGCGGGCATGGGCATCGCGTGGATGTTCGGCCACAACATGCAGGCCGCCGATGCCGCCAGCCTCGCGGGCATGGCGGTGGCGCTGCTGGTGCCCCTGGCGTCGGCGCTGAACTACACGGTGCTGCAGCACGCCGGCCGCGCAAGGCCGGCGGCCGACGACAGCACCGAGACGCCCGCGTCGCAGCCCGACCTGTTCAGCGCCGTGCTGATCGGCGCGGCGCTGTCGGCGCTGGCCACGCTGCCGTTCGCGTGGCCGTTCAAGTCCAACGTGCACGACCTCGGCCTGCTGTTCGGGCTGGGCATCGTGCAACTGGCCATCCCCTGCCTGCTGCTGGTGCGCGTGTCGCGCGCGCTCCCGGCGCCCGAGGTGGCGCTGATCGGGCTGCTGGAGGTGATCTTCGGCGTGCTGTGGGCGTGGGTGGGCGCGGGCGAGGCCCCCGGCAGCGCCGCGCTCACCGGCGGCGCCGTGGTCGTCGGTGCCCTCGTGTTCAACGAACTGCTGAGCCTGCGCGGACGCGTCGCCGCGGCGCCGGCCTAGGAAACGCCATGTCCCATCCCGACACCCACGTGCTGGCCGAGCGACGCGGCCATCTGGGCATCGTCACGCTCAACCGGCCGCAGGCGCTCAACGCGCTGTCGCTGGAGATGATCCGCGCCATCACCGGCCAGCTGCTGGCCTGGCGCGACGACGCGCAGGTCGGCGCGGTGCTGCTGCGCGGCGCGAACCGCCCCGGCAAGGCGCCGGCGTTCTGCGCCGGCGGCGACATCCGTTACTTCCACGCGGCGGCGCTGGCGGGCGAGCCGACGCTCGAGGATTTCTTCAGCGAGGAATACGCGCTCAACCACCTGATCCACACCTTCGGCAAGCCCAGCTTCGTGCTGATGGACGGCATCACGATGGGCGGCGGGATGGGACTCGCGCAGGGCTGCTCGATGCGCATCGTCACCGAGCATGCCAGGCTCGCGATGCCCGAGACCAACATCGGCCTGTTCCCCGACGTGGGCGGCGGCTGGTTCCTCGCGCAGGCGCCCGGCCACCTGGGCGAGTTCCTGGGCCTGTCGGGGCACGTGCTGGGCGCGGCCGACGCGCTGGCCGTGGGATGGGCGGACGCCTGCGTGGCGTCGCACAGCGTCGACGCGCTCGTGCAGGCGGTGGCCGACGCCACCGCCGTCGATGGCGTGGGCGCGCTGTCGGCGGTCAACCCGTTCACGCTCGATCCGGGCCCGGCGCCGCTGGCGACGCAGGCCGCGATGATCGAGCGCGCGTTCTCACGGGCCGATCTCGCGGCCATCGTCGCCGCGCTGGCGGTGGAGCAGGGCGAGTTCGCCGCCGCGCAGGCGAAGGCGCTGGCGCAGCGCTCGCCACTGATGATGGCGGTCACGCTGGAACAGATCCGCCGTGCCCGGACGATGACGCTGGCCGACGACCTGCGCATGGAACGCGGCCTCGTGCGCCACTGCTTCCACCTGCGGCCGGGCGCCGCGAGCGAAACCCTGGAGGGTATCCGCGCGCTGGCGGTCGACAAGGACCATTCGCCGCGCTGGAACCCGGCGACGGTCGCCGAGCTGCGCCCCGCGATGGTGGAGGCCTTCTTCGCCTCGCCGTGGCCGGCGCATGCGCATCCGCTGCGCGACCTCGACTGAAGCGGCGGCGGTTCGGGAGCCGCCTGCTGCGACCCACGCGCGCGCTCGGTCCGGGTGAGCACCGCGCCTTCGAACACCCGCTCGTGGGCCAGCTTCCCTTGATCGCGCGATCAGCCGTGTCGGCGTCTTCGACCAAGCGTCGTGACGATCAAGCGTCTTTGCGATCGGTAACGTATCGCGCGGCTACGGCGGTGAGCAGCGCGTAACGACGTCGCAAGGGAAGAGCAGGACGCTGGCGGCCCGAGGCATCGCTTCGCAGAATCCGCGATCGATTCCTCCAGCAATCCAGGGTCCCATGCATCGTTTCCTCGCTCCTTCGTCCGTCCGCGCGCCGCGCGCCGCCCTGCGCCTTGCCGCGCCGCTGCGCGCGACGCTGCTCGGCGCCGCCGCCGCGGCGGCCGCCGCCAGCGCGCTCGCCGCGCCCACGCGCGTGTGCGTCGCCCCGATCGTCTCGTCCAGCACCGCGGGCGCGTTCGTCGTGGGCAACGGCACGCCGGCCAGCTGCACCGCGGCCGCGCTGCAGTCGGCGATCAACGCCGCGTCCGTCATCACGTTCAACTGCGGCGCGGCCGCGACGACGATCCCGGTCTACACGACCCTGCAGGTGCCCGCCACGCGCTCCACGGTCATCGACGGCGGCGGCCTGGTCACGCTCGACGCCGGGGGCCGCACGCGGCTGATCGAGGTCTACAGCGCGAACTACCGCGCCACGAAGACGGGCCTGACGCTGCAGCACATCACGCTGGCCAACGGCAAGGCGGCCGGCACGAAGTACGTCGCGCCCGACGCCAGCAACGCGAGCTGCTCGTTCGGCTGGGCCGACGGAGCAGGCGGCGCGATCTACGTGCGCGACGCCGTGCTGCACACGATCGACGTGACCTTCCGCAACAACGCGGCGTCGACGACCGGTCCCGACGTCGGCGGCGGCGCGATTTACGCGCTCGGCTCGGTGGACGTGTCGGTCATCAGCTCGACCTTCGACGGCAACAGCGGCGCCAACGGCGGCGCGGTGGGACTGCTGCAGAGCGACGGCCGCGTGTACAACTCCGCGTTCTCGAACAACAAGGCCACCGGCGCCGGCGGCAACTACGTCGGCGGCACCGCGCAGGGCTGCGCGGGCGTGGCCGGCGCGAACCAGGGCGGGGCGGGCGGCAACGGCGGCGCGATCGTCATCGACGGTGGCTCGGACGTCAACCAGACCGTCTGCGGCAGCACCTTCAGCGCCAACACGGCCGGCGCGTTCGGCGGCGCGCTGTTCCGCACGGCCGACGGTGCCGCGCGGCCCACGACCTTCGACCGCTCGGTGTTCCAGGCCAACCAGGCGAAGACGGGCGGTGCGCTGTACGTGCAGAACGCCAACCCGCTGGCGATCACCGCCTCGACCTTCGCCAACAACGTCGCGTCGACCTCCGCCGGCGCCGCCGACCTGATCAACGACAACCTGCAGGTCACCAACACGACGTTCTCGGGCAATGTCGCCAGCAAGGGCGTCGGCGGCGCGCTGCAGCTGTCCAACGCGAGCGCCAGCGGCTTCATCCGCAACGCGACGTTCAGCGGCAACCAGTCCAGCGGCGGCCCGGGCTACTTCAGCGCGGCGATCTTCGGCGCGATGTCGTTCCCGGTCACCAACACCGTCTTCGCCAACAACCTGAGCAAGGACGGCGGCTCGCCGATGCAGTGCTTCTTCTCGCCGGGCCTGGGCAGCGACGACGTGCAGTGGCCCGTCAAGCGGCCGGTCGGCGGCCTCAACGACAACCTCTGCGTGACCGGCATCCGCTTCGCGGATCCGCTGCTGGGCGCCCTCGGCAGCAACGGTGGCTACACGCCCACGATCGTGCCGGGATCGAGCAGCCCGCTGCGCAAGTCGGGCCACGACTGCCCGGCCACCGACCAGCGCGGCGTCGCGCGCAACACGGCGCTGTGCACGATCGGCGCGGTGGAGTGACGACGCCCGTTACGTGCCGCGCGCGTAGGCGGCGAGGCCGTCGGCGAGCGCGGCGAACGTGACGGCGCAGCGCGGGCTGTCGCGCAGGTCCGCGTGCATCGCGATCCAGGTGTCGAGGTTCAGCGAGATCGTCGGCTCGAACAGCCGCACCAGGGCCGGATCGCGCGCGGCCAGCCGTGCCTGGCACATCCCGATGCCCAGCCCGGCGCGGATGGCGGCGAGCTGCGCGACGTCGCTGTCGGTGCGCAGCGCGAAGCGCTCGCGCGTGATGGCCGGGAAGCGATCCTGGAACTGGCGGATGTAGGCCGTCTCGGTGTCCCAGCCGATCAACGCGTGGCCGGCGAGCTCGTCGAGCGTGCGCGGCGTGCCATGCCGGTCGAGGTAGCGGCGATGGGCGTGCAGGCCCACGTCGATGCTCGCCACCCGCCTGGCCACGAGCGCGTCCTGCGCCGGCGTCGTCATGCGCACGGCGATGTCGGCGTCGCGGCGCAGCAGGTTCTCCACCTTGTTGGACGGCACCAGCTCGATGACCAGCCCGGGGTGCGCGTCGCGCAGGTCGGCGAGGATGGGCGGCAGCACCTCGTTGCTGACGATCTCGCTGGCCGTCAGGCGCACGGTGCCGCGCACGCCGCCGCCTTGGCTGGACGCGACGCGGCGCAGTGCCGCGGCGGTGGCCGCCAGGCTGCTCGCGTAGGGCTTGAGCGCCAGCGCCGCGTCGGTCGGCGCGAAGCCGTCGAACGAGCGCGTGAACAGCTTGAGCTGCAGCGCCGCCTCGAGGCTGTCGACGTGGCGGCCCACGGTGGGCTGCGTCATGTTCAGGGCGCGGCCAGCGGCGGACAGCGAACCCGTCTCCAGCACGGCGATGAAGCTGCGGTACCACTCCCAGTTCGGCTCGGTGTCGGCCATGGTATTCAAGAACGTATAGCAGTAATGCGATTCTAGGCAATTTTCAAATGCCCCGGGTTTTTGCAAACTGCGTGCATCGCAGCGGCAACGCGCAGCACCTCCCGAAAGCCCGACATGTTCAACCCCGCCACCTCCGTTCCCGTCGATTGCAGCCTGCTGCCGGTCGCGCGCCTCGCCGGCGTCGCGCTCGCCGGCCTGGCCGTCGTCGCGCTCGAGGCGTGGCTGAGGGTGCCCGTGCGGCCGCTGTTCGACGGCTACGTGCAGGAACTCCAGGCCCGTGTCGCCGCCTTCTTCCGCCACCTCTCGTTCTGACCCCAAGGAGAATCGCCATGTCCAAGATCGCCCTGTTCGGTGCCGCCGGTGCCATCGGCCAATCCATCGCCCACGCGCTCGCCGCCCAGGGCCGGCCGTACCGCGTCGTCGGCCGCTCCGAGGCCAGCCTGCGCAAGAGCTTCGGCGCCGACCCGCTCGCCGAGGTCGTGACCTGGAACCCCGACGCACCGGAGTCGGTGCGTGCGGCGGCCGAGGGCATCGACACGATCGTCTACCTCGTCGGCGTCGACTACTGGCGGTTCGAGCTGCACCCCGAGCTGATGCGCAAGACGCTGGGCGGCGCGATCGCCGCGGGCGTGCGCAACTTCATCCTGATCGGCACCGTGTACCCGTACGGCCCCGCCGGCCGCGCCCCGATCCGCGAAGACCAGCCGCGCACGCCGCACACCTTCAAGGGCCGCATGCGCAAGGCGCAGGAAGACCTGCTGCTGCAGGCGCATGCCGAGGGCCGCATCAACGCCACCGTGCTGCGCCTGCCCGACTTCTACGGCCCGGGCGTCGACAAGAGCCTGCTGGACGGCGCCGCCAAGGCCGCGGTGCAGGGCGGCACCGCCGACATGGTGGGCCCGCTCGACGTGCCGCACGAGTTCGTCTTCGTGCCGGACGTCGGCCCGGTGGTCGCGCGGATCATCGACACCCCGGCCGCGCAGGGTCGTGTCCTGCACCTCGCCGGCGCGGGCGTGACCTCGCAGCAGGAAATGGTGCGCGAGATGGAGCGCCAGACGGGGCGGCCGCTCAAGCGCCGCGTCGCCGGCAAGACGCTGCTGCGCCTCCTGGGCCTGTTCAACCCGTTCATGCGCGAGATGGTGGAGATGCACTACCTGCTGACCGACCCGGTGCTCATGGACGACGGCGCGCTGCAGTCGCTGATCGGCCCGGCCCACAAGACGCCGTACGCCGAGGGCATCCGCCGCACGCTGGCCGCGGTGGGGCAGCCGGAGAAGGCGCTCGCGGTGGGATAAGGCCGGATTGCGCGAGCTCTCCGAGCGCCCGGGCGCCGCGCGTTCGGCGCGAACAGGGCCTAGTCGGCCCGCTTGCGCAGGTACATCTGCTGGTCGGCGTGGCGCACGAGGGTCTCCACGTCCTGCCCGTCCTCGGGGTAGACGGCCACGCCGACCGCCGCGCCGAGCGCCGGCTCCAGCGTCTTGCTGCCGGTCAGCACCTCCAGCGGCTGGCGCAGCACCTGCTCGATCTTCACGCGCACCTGCTCGGCGTCCTCGCGGCGCTCGATCGCGTCCAGCAGCACCAGGAACTCGTCGCCGGCGAAGCGCGCCACGAGGTCGTCGCCGTGGACGGCCGCGGCCAGGCGGCGGCCGAGCTCGCGCAGCACGGCATCGCCGATGTCGTGGCCGAATTCGTCGTTGATCTTCTTGAAGTGGTTGATGTCGACGAACAGCACGCCGAACGGCCGCGGGTCGCCGCGGCGGCGCTGCGCCACGATGCGGTCCTCGACGCGCCGGATGAGCGCCTCGCGGTTGGCCAGCCCGGTCAGCGGGTCGGTGAGCAGGCGGCGCTGCATGTCGGCGAAGCTGCGCGCGAGGTCGCCGAGCTCGTCCTTGCGTTGCGATTCCGCGAACGGCGCCACGCTGCCCTCGCCGACGCGGCGCGCCGCGGCCGCCAGCCGGCGCAGCTCGCGCGTGACGGTGGCCAGCACCAGCATGCCGGTCAGCGTCACGAACACGGCCGCGATCACGGCCAGCAGCACCGTGCGGCGGAAGTTGTCGAGAATGCCGTGCAGGAAGTCCTTGCGCGGCACGGCCACCATGATCACCCAGTCCAGCCCGGCGTCGTCGGTCAGGCGTGCATAGCCCACCTGGACGGCGGAGCCGTCGGGCGCGGTGAAGACCGTGGTGTGCGGGCGGGCGTCGCCGGCGGTGTCTGCCAGGCCGCGCACGGCGGCGTAGGTGGCCGTGACGAGCGGGTCGCTGCTGTCGGCCGCGTTCAGGCGCACGTTGGTGCCGTCGGCCTGCTTGCGGATGTGCGCGCCGCGCGAGACGCCGATCAGGTTGCCGTCCTTCTCCATCACCATGGCCAGGCCGTTGGTGCTGAGCGCCAGGCGCTGCAGGAACGACGTCACCTGCTGCAGCGACAGGTCGGTGGCGACGACGCCCTTGAACTCGCCGGCGCGGTCGTTGACGCGCCGCGCGCGCGTGGCCACCAGCTGCTGCAGCTTGAAGTCGATGTAGATCGAGGTCCAGGTCTGCAGCGTGACGGCGGAGCCGGCCTTGTACCAGGGCCGTTCGCGCGGCTCGAAGATGCGCGTCTCCACGTCGGGGCGGCCCAGCTCGCCCGCGATGCCACTGTAGTGGTAGAGGCTGCGCGGGCCGGTGCCTTCGGCGCGCAGCCGCAGCTCGGCGTCGTTCTCCGACGAGCGCCACAGCCCGATGAAGCGGCCGTCGCGGTCGCCGTAGTAGGCGTAGTTGTTCGGGTCGCGATGCACCGATGTCGCCAGCCAGAAGCGCTCGCGCAGCGCCGGCAGCTCGGCGGCGATGGACTCGGGCGCCGGGATGCCCTTGGGGAACGCGACCTCCAGCACCGCCGCCGAGCCCGACACATGGCCTTCGACCGCCTGCTCGATCCGGTGCACGGTCTCGGTGAGCAGCTGCCCCGACAGGTCGTCGACCGTGTCGCGGCCGGCGGCGTACGACAGCACGCCGATGACGATGGCCGTGCCCAGGACGAGCACGAGGTAGGGCAGCGTGAGCAGGGCCCGCAGCGGCAGGCGCGAGAGAAGCTTCATCTAGTTCTTGGATCCATCGCCGGTTCGCGGCGACGGTGCGGCGTCCCCCTCCAGGGCCCGCCCGTCGCATTCGTGGGCACGATTGTGCTCCGGACCGGGCGGTCGCTTCGCGCGCGTGACCGGCCTTGCGGATGCGACAGCGACTGAAATCAGGCGGAAGTCACGCTTGCACACGAAGGGCTGCCAAGCGACTTGCTCGACGGTTGCGGCGATGCCGCCGACCTCGCGCGCCGGCGCCCGCACGCAGGGGAGGCCCTGGCTTTGCGTGACCGCGCGTTCGCAGCGACAATGGAGGGCCATGTTTTCCGAACAAAATCAACAAGTTAGCCCCTGGCGCCTGTCCGTCGCCCCGATGATGGACTGGACCGATCGCCACTGCCGCTTCCTCCACCGGCTGATCACGCGCAAGACGCTGCTGTACACCGAGATGGTGACCACCGGCGCGTTGCTGCATGGCAACCAGCCGCGGCATCTCGATTTCAGCGACGAGGAGCATCCGGTGGCGCTGCAGCTGGGCGGCAGCGAGCCCGACGCGCTGGCGGCGTGCGCGAAGCTGGCGCAGCAGTGGGGCTACGACGAGGTCAACCTCAATTGCGGCTGCCCCAGCGAGCGGGTGCAGCGCGGCGCGTTCGGCGCGTGCCTGATGCGCGAGGCCGAGCTGGTGCGCGACAGCGTGGCGGCGATGCGCGATGCGTGCACGCTGCCGGTGACGGTCAAGCACCGCATCGGCATCGACAAGGTGGAGAGCTACGACTTCGTGCGCGACTTCGTCGGCACCGTGGCCGCCGGCGGCTGCACGGTGTTCATCGTCCACGCGCGCAACGCCTGGCTGCAGGGCCTGAGCCCGAAGGACAATCGCACGATCCCGCCGCTGCGCTACGAATTCGTCTACCAGCTGAAGAAGGACTTCCCCGACTTCACGATCGTGCTCAATGGCGGCGTGAAGGGCGACGACGCCATCGCGGCGCACCTGGAACACGTCGACGGCGTGATGATCGGCCGCGAGGCCTACCACGACCCCTGGTGCATGGCCGACTGGGATGCCCGCTTCCTCGGCGGCCCGGCACGCGAGCGTTCGCGCGAGGAGGTCGAGGCGGCGATGGTCGCGTACCTCGAGCGGCTGCAGTCCAGCGAGCACCACTGGTCACAGGCCTCGCGCCACATGCTGGGGCTGTGGAACGGCGTCGCCGGCGCACGGCGCTGGCGCCAGGTATGGTCGGACCACAAGGTGAAGACGCTGGCGCCGTCGGAGGTGTCGCGCCTCGCGCACGCGGGCGCGCCGCGGCCGGCGCTCGCGGCCTGACGGGCCGGGCGGGCGCGAAAAAGGGCAGCCTCGGCTGCCCTTCGCGTCGGCGAGGCGATGCTCAGGCGCTGGCCAGCGCGTCGTCGATCTTGTCCTTGACGCGGTGCAGGCCGCGCAGCAGGGAGGTCTGGTCCAGCATCGCCTGGGGCGCCAGCTTCATGGCCACCTCGTCGAGGCGCTCGGGGTCGTTGACGATGGTGTGGGCGAGGGCCGACAGCACGCAGATGTAGCGGTGCGAGACCCGCGGCAGCCGGCCCGTCGTGTGGATGCTGACGTGGTGGCGCACGCTGGCGACGGCCGCCGGGGTCAGCCCCCAGGCCTCGCAGAGGTTGGCGCCGACGTCGTCATGGCCGCAGCCGAAGGCCTCGCGTTCCATCTCGGCGAGCTGCACGTCGTCGCGGGCCGAGGCCAGCATCGGCGCGTATTTCTCGGGCGCGTGCCGGTACAGCACCGCCTTGCCGCATTCCTCGAACAGGCCGGCGGTGTGCGCGCTCCAGGCTTCCATCGACAGCGCCTGGGCGAGGCGGCCCATCAGAAGGCCACGGAGGCTCGCGCGCTCCCACACGGCCAGCAGTTGCGGCACCTGCGGGAAGGCGGCCTGCAGGCCGGTCTCGTAGGCGATGGCCGAGATCTCGCGCACGCCGAGGTAGGTGACGGCCTGCTGCACGCTCTGCACGCGGCCCTTCAGCCCGTACAGCGGCGAGTTGACGGCCTTCATCACGGCGGCCGCGAACGACATGTCGCCTTCGATCAGGCTGCCGATGGCGTTCAGGTTGATGTCGTCCTCGCGCAGCAGCGCGGCCAGCTTGACCAGCGATTGCGGCTGGGCAGGCAGGTCGAACTCGAGGTTCACGGGACGGTTGTCTTGCGTCATGGGCACTCCGCGGCGGTCACACTGAGAGACGGTCAGCCTGGATGCTAGTCCTTCCCGGGCGCCGGGCGTTCGGCGAAATGGGTGCGAAAAGGCCGTTGTTTGTCGCGATGACAATGCAGGGCACGGCGCCTGCCGAGAAGGGCGCCCGCCCATCCCTTCGACCGACCCCACCGAACGCATGATCCACTGGCCCGCCGCCGCTTTCTCCAACCTGGCCATCTGGGCCATCGCCGCCGGCGCGACCGCCTGCGTCATCGTGCGGCCGGGCCGCTGGCCCGAGGCCGTCTGGGCCGTGGGCGGCGCGCTGGCGCTCCTGCTGACGGGCCTGCTGCCGCCGTCGACCGCGTTGCAGGCGGTGCTCGAGGGTACGGACGTCTACCTGTTCCTGATCGGCATGATGCTGCTGTCCGAGCTGGCACGCCGCGAGGGCCTGTTCGACACGCTGGCCGGCTGGGCGGTGCGCCACGCCGGCGGGTCGGCCCGCCGGCTGTTCGGGCTCGTCTATGGCATCGGCGTGGTGGTGACGGTGTTCATGTCCAACGACGCGACCGCCGTCGTGCTCACGCCCGCCGTCTACGCCGTCGCCAAGCGGGCCGGCGCGCGGCCGCTGCCCTACCTGTTCGCGTGCGCCCTGATCGCCAACGCCGCGAGCTTCGTGCTGCCGATCTCCAACCCGGCCAACCTCGTCGTGTTCGGCGAGCACATGCCGCCGCTGCTGGCGTGGCTGCGGGCGTTCGCGCTGCCGTCGCTGGCCGCCGTCGTGGTGACCTGGGCAGTCCTCGCGCTGCTGTTCCGCGGCGAACTGGCCGAGCCTGTCGACCACGACTCGCACGTGCCGCGCCTGTCGGGCACGGGACGGCTGGCGGCCATCGGCATCGGCGGCGTCGTGCTGGCGATGCTGGCGGCCTCGGCGCTCGGCTTTCCGCTGGGCGCCCCCACGCTGATCGCCTCCGGCCTGGCCATCGCCGCGGTGCAGGCCAGCAAGCGCGAGGCGCCGTGGGGGCTGTTGCAGCACGTGTCGTGGAGCGTGCTCGCGCTGGTGGCGGGGCTGTTCGTGCTGGTGGCCGGCGTCGGTCGCACGGGACTTCTTTCGGCCTTGACGGAAGTGCTGCGCGCGGCCGCGCACGCGGCGCCGCGCGAGACCGCCTGGGGCGCGGGCGCGATCGTCGCTTTCGCGTCCAACCTGATGAACAACCTGCCCGCCGGCCTGATCGCCGGCACGGCCGTCAATTCCGGAATGATGCCGGACGGCGTGCGTGCGGCGGTGGCCATCGGCATCGACCTCGGGCCCAATCTGTCGGTGACGGGGTCGCTGGCCACCATCCTGTGGCTGGTGGCGCTGCGCCGCGAGGGCGAGCACGTGTCGGCGTGGCAGTTCCTGAAGGTGGGGGCGGTGGCGATGCCGGTGGCGTTGGTGGCGGCGCTGGCGTGCCTGTGAGGGGCGCGTGCGTCGACGACGCCGTCGCTATTTCGACAGGGCTTCGAAGCGCCCGTCGCGCACCCGGGTGAGGTGCATCGCGCGCTGCGTGTCGCCGTGGGCGTCCATGAGGAATTCGCCATCGAGTCCCGGGCGCGGCCCAGGCTCCGACAGCGTCGCGCGCAGCGCTTTCGCGCCGCCGCGGTTCATGGCGTCGACGCCCAGCATGACGGCCTCGTAGGCCTGCACCGCGGGCGTGGTGGGGGCCTCGCCGAAGCGCTCCCGGTAGCGGTCGGCGAAGGCACGCATCGGCGCCAACGGGCTCTCGAGGTCGACGGCCTGCAAGGCGATGGCGCCCTCGGCCGCCCGGCCCCCGACCTGCAGGTATTGCGTGTTCGCGCCCCACGGCGACAGGGCGATCACGACCTGCGGCATCGTGCGCCGCAGGTGCTGGCTCGCGATGGCGGCGTCCGTCGGGTTGTCGACCAGGACGACGGCGTCCGGCGCCTGCGCGTCGACGTGCGAGAGGGCGGACGCGAAGTCGAGCGACTTGCCGGACCAATACCCGAGCTCGGCCGCCGATGCGCCGCCCAGGCGCAGGAATTCCATCGCGGCCGCGTGACCGAAGCTCGACGAGTAGGCGCCGTTGGCGATGTCCATCAGCACCACCACGGAGCGCAGCCCGCGGTCATGGAGGACGCGTGCGAGCTGCCGCGCGCCGGTCGGGGCGTCGGCGGCGGTGCGGAAGAAGAAGTCGTCCTTGCCGGACAGCGCGTCGGTGGTCGCCGTGGGCGAGATCATGACGAGCCCGACGCGATTGGCTTCCGGCACCGCGGCCACGGCCATGGTGCTGGTCATGGGACCGACCACGAACGCCGTCCCCCTCGCCGCCAGCGACCTGACGGACGACTGCACGACCTTCGGGTCGTCGCGGTCGTTCTCGACCTGCAGCTCGTAGCGCGGGCCGCCCCTGGCGTTGAGCGTGCTCACCGCGAGTTCCGCGCCGTTGCGGCCACCGATCCCGAGCTCGGAACCCAGGTCGCCGATGAAGCCGATGCGGACCGTGTCGGCCGCCGTGCAGGCCGCGACCGCAGCCAGTGCGCAGGCCGCGGCGGAGGTCCAGGACGAGATCGATTTCAGGGCCGGCATGGGTCCAGTGTGCAACAGCATCGTCGGCGATGGCGGACCGGCTGGCCGGCCGCGTCGCCGCCCCTCACGCCGCGGGGTGTCGCGCCACGTGCGCCGCGATGCGCCCGGCGGCCCCTTCCCATCCGGCGTCACCGGACACCCGCAGGATGCGGCCCTTGCGGTTGCGCACCTCGAGCCAGGCCTCGTCGTCCCGCGACAGGACGGCGAGATAGTCCTCGAAGGTCATCCAGGCCTCGGTGGCCCAGTGCGCCACGTCCAGCCCCGACGGCCGGCCGTGCATGCGGAAGTGGAACCACGGCTGCGGCGCGCGGTCGAGCGACAGCAGGTTCGTCCAGTTGCGGAAGGCGGCGAGCGGGGGGAGGCGGTCTTCGGCGGTGAGCTCGCAGGCGTACATCGGGAGGACCTGCAGCACGCCGTCGTCCTCGAGGATGCCGCGCAGCAGCCGGCGCTCGGGGCCGCGCACGAAGCCGAGGGTGTCGAACGGTGCGATGGCGGCGGGCAGGGCGAACGCGGAGGCCGTCTCGCGCTGCACGTCGACGGTGTCGAGCGCGGCGAGGATGCGGTCGACCAGCGCTCCGTCGGCATCGCCGTCCACGCCCAGCAGGAATTGCGGCGGGGCGTCCTCGTTGGCGAAGGTCCGCAACGTGGCGGCCGGCGTCTTCAATTCGAGGCGCATCCAGCCCGGATGGTCGTGCTCGTCGAAGCCGGCGATTTCGAGCGTGGGATTCATCGTGCGGTGAGGCAGGCGTGGCGCGATCCGGAACGAGGCCCGATCATTGCATGGAGGCCGGCCGGCGGCCAGCGGCACCGCGCGGCATTCGGCGGGGTTTCGGGGCCTCGAGGCGTACGTCCCCGGGAACGAAGCAGCGACGTCAGTCGACGTCGATTGTCGTCACGCTCAGCGCCGGCAGCGACACGCTGAACGACGTGCCCGACACCGCCTGCGTGCCCGCGGACACCGGCTTGACGGGGTTCTGGCCTGCGGCGGACGACGCGCTGATGCGCCACAGGTGGGCGGTGCCCGACACGGGCAGTCCCGAGAACGCCACCTGCTGCGTGCCCGTCGACCGGTTGATGGCGACGAACACGGCCCGGCCGGCGTGCGCGCTGTCGGTGCTGGCGTAGGCCGCGACGGCCTGCACGTTGCTCGACGTGGCCTGCACCGCCGTGTCGCCGAAGACGGCGCTGCCGCCGTCGTAGCCGCGGAAGGCGCGGAACGCGGCGAAGCAGAAGGGCTCGTCGCTGGCCAGCGGCCAGTACGTGGCGGCCCGCACGCCCTGAGCGCCGAAGATGCCGAGGTTGTCGGCCTGCGCGAGCGTGCCGGCGATGTGCTTGCAGCCGCCGTTGTTGTACTCGGTGATGCCGAGTGCCATGCCCGGATCGGACGCGGCGATCTTGGCCTGCAGGCGCGGCAGCAGCCGGATCGGCCCGCCCAGCACGTCGTGGATCCAGGAGGACTCGGAATAGCTCGGGTCCCACAGGCTGCGCGGGCTCTGCGCGATGGCCTGCACCTGGGCGTCCGTCAGAGAAGTGCCATTCAGGCCGGTGATGCGGTTGCCCGACGGGTCGCGCGCCTCCGAATACCAGTGGAAGTCGTAGATGTCGACCAGCGGCTTGCCGTAGCTCGCACTGGCCGTCTTCAGCGCGGCCAGGTACTTGTCGGCGAACCAGTCGGCGCCCGACGGCGTCGCCCCGAGTTCGCCCTGCCACGAGTACAGGCCGCCGAAGCCGTAGTGCGCGGGGCCGACGATGGTCATGCCGGGGAACTGGTCCTTCAGCGCCTTCGTGAGCGCGAGGGTCTTGGCGATGTAGGCGTCCGACGAGACGGGCGTGCTGCCCTGGATCTCGAGATGCGTGGAGTTCCAGAGCTCGGGCTCGTTGTCGAGCTGCACGAGGGTGGGCGTCGCGGCGTTCGCAGCGAAGATGCCCTGGCCGGCGAACTTCTGGTCGAGTGCCCACGCGAACTCGTCCATGTAGACGGCGTTGTCGGACGTCGGCGGCGACGTGGTGAAGGCCGCGGCGGACTGCGTGCTCTTCTTGAAGACGACCGGCTTGAAGCGCGTGGTGTCGGGCGGGTTGGACGTGCTGACCGGTCCGGCCTCGTCCGCCGACACCCAGCCCTGCATCTGCACGGTCACCAGGCTGGCGGTACCCGCGGCGTGGTCGGCCGCGATCAAGGCGCGCACGGCCTCGGCAGGCACGCTGCTGCCGCTCAGGTAGTTGTCGCTCTCGTAGAGGTAGTCGCTGCCGGCGTTGGAGGCGTTGTTCTCCCAGTTGTAGGCCGTCCAGCGGTTGCCGCCCGCGCGATCGAGCGTGACCAGCGGCGGCGCGTTCGCGATGCCCGTGGCGAAGTTCAGTCCGTAGATGCAGGGCGAGATGGCATGGGTCGACGTCGGCGTCAGCGTGATGGTGACATCGGGACTGGGCGAGGGCGAGGGCGAAGGCGGCGGGGTCGGGGTCGGCGCAGGCGTCGGCGCCGGGGTCGGTGCGGGCGTGGGGGCCGGCGTCGGTGCGGGGGTGGGCGCCGGGGTGGGCGCGGGCGTTGGCGCGGGGCTGGGCGCGGGGCTCGGCGTGGGCGCGGGTGTCGGCGCCGGGGCAGGCGTGGGGATCGGCGCCGGCGCAGGCGTCGGAACGGGGGACGGCGTGGGGGCAGCGGGCGACGTCGGCGTGCCGCCATCGCCGGAGCCGCCGCCGCAGGCGGTCAGTATTGCGGCGAAGGCCGCACCGATGAACGGCGTGACGGCGGAGCGGGTTGGAGCGGGCATGGCGGGGCGGGCACGGAGGGGCGACCGTCCAGCATAGGCCGACGCCATGCGGGGACCCTGTGCCCGCAGGTAACGTGTTCGACGAACTGTCGGCCGTGCGGCGCGGCGGCCGCGCTCAGAACAGTGCCGCGTAGCGCTCCAGCTCCCAGGCGCTGACGTGGCGCGCGTACTCGGTCCACTCGACGCACTTGAGGCGATCGAACTCCGCGGCCAGCGACTCGCCCAGCGCGCCACGCACGACCTCGTCGCCGCGCAGCGCGTCGAGGGCCTGCTCCAGGCTTTGCGGCAGCAGCGCGATGCCGCGGGAGCGGATCTGCGCGAGGTCGAGCGCGAACAGGTCGTCGGTGCAGGCCGGGCCGGGGTCGAGCGCGCGGTCGATGCCGTCGAGGCCCGCCGCGATCAATCCGGCGAGCGCGAGGTAGGGGTTGGCGCTGGCGTCGGGCAATCGCCATTCGAAGCGGCCGTTCAGGCTGCGCACCACGGCCGTGCGGTTGTTCGGCCCGTGGGCGACATAGGCCGGCGCCCAGCTCGTGCCGGACAGCGACTCGCCGACGACCAGCCGCTTGTACGAATTGACCGTCGGCGCCGCCAGCGCGGTCAGTCCGGCGCTGTGCGCCAGCACGCCGGCGACGAAATGGCCGCCGAGCGCCGACAGGCCGGGCCGCCCGTCTTCGCTGGCGAACACGCAGCGGTCGCCGTCCCACAGCGAGACGTGGAAGTGCAGGCCGCTGCCCGGCTGGTTGGCGAAGGGCTTGGGCATCATCGAGAACACCGCGCCCTGACGCTCGGCGAGCGTGTGCGCGGCGAGCTTGAACAGCGTGACGTTGTCGGCACTGGCGAGTGCCTCGGCGTTCTCGAAGTTGATCTCGTACTGGCCGTGCGCGTCCTCGTGGTCGATCTGCAGCACCTTCATGCCGGCGGCCTCGAGGGCGCCGCGCAGCTCGTGCAGGAACGGCGCCTGGCGCGGCAGGCTCTTGAGGTCGTAGGACGGCTTGTCCAGGCGGTCGGCGTCGTCGAACGGCAGCCAGCGGCCGTCCGCCTTCTTCAGCAGGAAGAACTCCGGCTCGATGCCGACCTGCAGCGTCCAGCCGCGCTGCGCCAGGCGCGCGGTGGCGCGGCGCAGCACTTGGCGCGGGCAATTGTCGAATGGCGCCCCGGCGACGAAGCCGTCGCAGGCGAGCCGCGCGACGCCCGGCATCCAGGGCAGGACGCTCAACGTGCGCAGATCGGCCCGCGCGTAGTACTCGCTGCGCGGGCCGGTGCGGGGCAGGGCGGTGCCCCAGATGGACGGCCCCGCGAAGCCCGCGCCGTCACGCACCAGCACGGCGAGCTGGTGCAGCGGCAGCCACTTGCCCTTGGGCGTGCCATGCACGTCGACGAATTGCGCGAGCAGCGTGTGAACGCCTTGCTGCCGCAACGTCGATTGCAGAGCGGTGAGCTCGTCGTCGGTGGGATCGGAGGTCATGGACGGGCGTGTTCAAGCGCCCGGAGGCGCGAAACCTCCGGGACGACGGCGTGGCAGGGCACAGGGTCGATGACGGCTACTTCTGGCCGTCGATCCGGATCCAGGTCGTCTTGAGCTCGGTGTACTTGTCGAACGCGTGCAGCGACTTGTCGCGCCCGTTGCCGCTCTGCTTGTAGCCGCCGAACGGCACGGTGATGTCGTCCTCGTCGTACGAGTTGACGTGCACGGTGCCGGCGCGCAGCGCGCGAGCGACGCGGTGGGCGCGGTTGATGTTGTCGCTCCAGCAGCTCGCCTGCAGGCCGTAGCTCGAGTTGTTCGCCAGCGCGATCGCCTCGTCCTCCGTCCTGAAGCGGATCACGGACATCACCGGCCCGAAGATCTCTTCCTGCGCGATCTTCATGTCGTTGGTGACGTTGTCGAACACGGTGGGCTCGACGTAGTAGCCGCCCGTATCCGCGCGCGCCTGCCGGCCGCCGCTGACGATGCGCGCGCCTTGCGCGCTGCCCGACTCGATGTAGCCCAGCACGGTGCGCAGCTGCGTGTCGTCGACCAGGGCGCCCATCTCGGTCCTGGCGTCCAGCGGATCGGCCGGGGCGTACTTGGGGGCCTCGGTGCGCAGCGTGGCGACGAACTCGTCGGCGATGCGCTCGTGCACCAGCACGCGCGACGGCGCGTTGCACGACTCGCCCTGGTTGAAGAACATGCCGCCGGCCACCGTCCGCGCGGCGCGCGCGACGTCGGCGAAGTCGTCGAACACGACGAACGCCGACTTGCCGCCCAGTTCGTTGTAGACGCGCTTCAGGTTGGATTTGCCGGCGTACTCGTACATGCGGCGGCCCACGCGCGTGGAGCCGGTGAAGCCGATCGCGTCGACCTCCATGTGCAGCGCCAGCGCCTCGCCGGCCTCGTGGCCGAAGCCGGGCACCACGTTGAACACGCCTGGCGGCAGGCCGGCCTCGAGCGCGAGCTCGGCCATGCGCAGCGCGGTCAGCGGGCTCTTCTCGCTGGGCTTGAGCACGACGGAGTTGCCGGCCGCCAGCGCGGGCCCCAGCTTCCAGGCGGCCATGATCATCGGGTAGTTCCAGGGCACGATCACGCCGATGACGCCCATGGGCTCGCGCGTGACGAGCGCGAGCGCGCTCGCCGCCGTGGGCGCGATCTCGTCGTAGATCTTGTCGACCGCCTCGGCATACCACGCGATGCAGCGCGCCGCGGCGGGCACGTCGACCGCCAGCGAGTACTGGATGGGCTTGCCCATGTCCAGCGTCTCGAGCAGCGCGAGCTCTTCCTTCGCGCCGAGGATCAGTTCGGCGAAACGCTGCAGCACCTTCTTGCGCTGCGCCGGCGCCTTGCCGGCCCAGCGGCCGTCCTCGAACGCCGCGCGCGCCGAGCGCACCGCCATGTCGATGTCCGCCGCCACGCCGCGGGCGATGGGGCCCAGCAGGCGCGCGTCGATGGGGGAATGCTTGGCGAAGGTCTCGCCGGTCTGCGTGGCGACGCGCTTGCCGTCGACCAGCATGCGGCCGTCGATCTTGAGCGCGGTGGCGCGCTCGGCCCAGTTCGGGGTGGTGCTCATCAATGTCTCCAGTCGGAATCGACGGGGCCGGCTCGTGGCCGGCCTGTCGGCGGAAGCCCTCCCGCTGTCGGAAGGGTACTCTCTCGGGAAGCGAGGCTCGCAGCCGAGCCCATCCGAGCTCCCCCTCGGGGGGCAGCGACGGGAGGAGCGAGGGGGTTCACATGTCTTAGAAGCTCACGACCATCGTTGTTCCCAGCAGGGAGTTGTTCTTCTTGAAGGTGCCCGTCTTGACGTCCAGGAACACGGCCTGGTTGGCGACGTCGAGGCGGTACTCGGCCTTGATGGTGGTGTTGGGCGTCAGCAGGTAGTTGAAGCCGAGCGCGACGGCGCCGCGGTTCGCGCCCTTGCAGTCCGCGCCCAGCGTGCAGTTGGGCGAGACGCCGAAGCCGTTGCGGGTGTCGCCGAGCGCGCCCTGGCCGTCGTAGTAGCCGGTGTAGCCCAGCAGGCCGCCGCCGTTCTTCGAGTCGTTGATGTAGTCGGCCCGGACGACGCCTTCGAAGCGGGGCTGGAACTTGTACGCGGCCAGGCCGGACAGCCCCCACCACTGCGCGTCGCGGGCGTTGCCGTCCGCGTCGGGCGTGATGGCCGCACCCTTCTGCTTGCCGAAGCCGACCTGGCCCTGCAGCGTGAGGTCGCCGCGGATGAAGTAGGCGTCGGCCTCGATCAGGTGCAGCATCGTGTTCTGCGACGCGCCGCCGATCACGCCGGTGTCGTAGTTGAAGTTGTGCACCTTGCCCTCGACGCCGGCCAGGCCCCAGCCCGAGAACTCGCCCTTGGAGTAGTCGACGCGGTAGGCCAGCACCGGCGACATCTGCTTGGGCTGGTTCATCGCCGTGTTGAAGTTCGCGACCAGGCCCTTGACGTCCCACTTGCCGCGGATGATCTCCATGCCCAGGCCGGTATAGGTCGTGGGCTCGGTGAAGTCCAGCAGCATGCCGCGGGTCACGAGCTTGGTCGTGGTGGGCTGGATGTACTCGTAGCCGGACCAGTCGGGGATCTGGCCGCCGATCAGGCGCGTCTGCAGGTCGCCCAGCGGGATCGAGAACGAGGCTTCGTGGACGACGGACATGCCGCCCGGGTCGGCGACGGTGCCGGCGCCGCGCTGCGGCATCAGCGTCAGGCGCCACTTGGTGCCGCCCTCGAGCTCCTTCTGGAAGTCGAGCTGCACCGTGCCGAAGTAGGAGTCGTCGTAGTTGTAGCCGTCCTCGGACACCGGGCTCAGGAACTGGAAGCCGGCGCGGTGCTGGTCCTTGTTCCAGATGAACGTCGGATCCATGTAGCCGCTGATCTTGAGGTCCTTGTAGCCGTGCGACTCGTTCGCGTCCTCCAGCGCCTCGGTCTTGACGACCAGCTTGTTGAAGTCGGCAGCCTGCTCGGGGGTCATGCCCCACTGCGCCTGCTGGCCGTCGGCGGGCGCCTCGGGCACGGCCGCCAGCTTCTTCTCGAGTTCGGCGATGCGGGCCTTCAGCGCGGCGAGCTCCTTGAGCACCTCCGCATTGGTCTGGGCCGAGGCGGGCGTGGCGACGCCGAACGCGAGGGCGATCGCGCAGGCGAGGGCGGTGGGACGCAAGGACTTCATCGGAAACTCCTCAGGGGTGTTGTTGGATACGTCGGCTGGAATCGGTTCAGGCATCGTCGCGCTGGGCGGCGCTGATCTCGGCGGCGCGCCGGCGCTCGGCGCGGGCGACCCAGATGCTCGCGGCGGCGACGCAGAGGGCGACGACGACGATCATCACGGTGGCCACCGCGTTGACGCTGGGGTCGAGCCCCAGGCGGGCGCGCGAGAAGATCACCAGCGGCATCGTGGTCGCGCCGGGCCCGCTCAGGAAGGCCGAGGACACGACGTCGTCGAGCGACAGGCTGAAGGTGAGCAGCCAGGCGGAGATCAGCGACTGCGTGATCATGGGGAAGGTGACGAGCCGGAAGACCTGCCACGGACGCGCGCCGAGGTCCATCGCGGCCTCCTCGAGCTGCGGGTTCAGGTCCTGCAGGCGCGCCTGCACCACGACCGCCGCGTACGACATGCCGATCATCAGGTGGCCCAGCCAGATCGTGAAGAAGCCGCGCTCCGGGAAGCCAATGAGGCGCTGGATGGCCACCATCATCAGCAGCAGCGACAGGCCCTGGATCACCTCGGGCATCACCAGCGGCGCGTTGACCATGCCGCTGAAGAAGGTGCGGCCGCGGAAGCGCTTGTACTTGACGAGCGTGAATGCCGCCATCGTGCCCAGGATCTACCGCAAGCTGGCGGACGACACCGAGATCTTCAGCGACAGCCACAGGCCGTTGATGATCTCGGTGTCGTCCGCCAGCTTGCGGTACCACTCGAGCGAGAAGCCGCCCCAGTGCGACGCCAGCCGCGAATGGTTGAACGAGAACACCATCAGCGCGACCATCGGCAGGTACAGGAACAGGAAGCCCCCGACCAGCCAGGCGCGGCCGAAGCCCTTGGCGAACTTCGTTCCGAACAGCGCACGATTCTTCATGACTGCCTCCCGTCCTGCGAGTACGCAGTCCGACCCCCCGAGGGGGCGCGGTCTTGCTTGGGGCGGCCCGGCGCGGCGCCCGCGTCTGAAATGACTGACGTCGAATCTTTCACTTGCGCGCCTCCTGCGCCTCGGCCTGGTACTTGTTGAAATACGCCAGCGGCACCACGATCAGCAGCACGAGCACCACGGCGACCGCGGCCGCCATCGGCGGATCGTTGTTGTTGAAGTTCTCGTCCCAGATGACGCGGCCGATCATCAGCGTGGACGGGCCGCCCAGCAGGTCGGGGGTGACGTACTCGCCCACGCAGGGGATGAACACCAGCATCGAGCCGGCGATGATGCCGGCCTTGGACAGCGGCACCGTGATGCGCCAGAACGCCACCCACGGCGTGGCGCCGAGGTCGGACGCGGCCTCGAGCAGGCGCAGGTCCATCTTCGACAGGTTCGCGTACAGCGGCAGGATCATGAACGGCAGGTACGTGTACGTCATGCCGATGATCAGCGAGAACGTGGTGTGCATCAGCTGGCCCGGCACCTCGATCACCCCCAGCCGGGCGAGCACGTGGTCGAAGTGGGTCGCCGTGATGACGCTGGCCACCCAGCCGCCGTCGTCGAGCAGGCCCTTCCAGGCGTACACGCGCAGCAGGAACGACGTCCAGAACGGCAGCATCACCAGCATCAGCAGCGTGGGCTGCAGCGACTGCCTGGCGCGCGCCATGAAGTAGGCGAACGGGTAGCCGATCAGCAGGCAGAAGAACGTCGTCACGAACGCGTACTTGATGCTGGCCCAGTACGCGTAGAGATACAGCGTGTCCTGGGTCGGCCACAGGCGCTGGTAGTTGGTGTACTTCATCACCAGCTTGATCGCGCCGTCGGAGACGCTGGCGATGTCCTCCGCGCGGATCGCGCCCATCTCGGAGACCGAGTAGTTGGCGACGATCAGGAACGGGGCGAGGAAGAACAGCAGCAGCCAGAAATAGGGCACGCCGATGACCGCCGTGCGGCCGCGCCACCACGAGGGGCGCCAGGCGGTCTTCTTGTCGGAAGCTTCCATGTCCGGTGCTCCCTTACTGCGTCAGCACGACGTGGGCCTGCGGCGACCAGCTCGCCCAGACGACGTCGCCCCAGGTGAGCGCGCTGTCGCTGTGGCGCTCGGTGTTGGCCATGCTCACGGCCAGCACCATGCCGCTGGCCAGCTTCACGCGGAAGACCGTGGACGAGCCGAAGTACGACAGCTCCTCGATCTTGCCGGCCACGCAGTTGAACGGGTCGGCCGGCTTCTCGCGTTGCAGCGTGATCTTCTCGGGCCGCAGCGCCACCGTGACGGGCATGCCGACCGTGCCGGTGATGCCGTGGCCGACGTAGTGCCGGCAGTCGGCGCAGTCGATGATGACGTGGTCGGCCTCGTCGACCGTGACGGTGCCGTCCATCAGGTTGACGTTGCCGATGAAGTCGGCGACGAAGCGGGTGGCCGGCGTCTCGTACACCTCGGACGGCGAGCCCACCTGCAGGAAGCGGCCCTCGCTCATCACCGCGATGCGCGAGGCCATGGTCATCGCCTCTTCCTGGTCGTGGGTGACCATCACGCAGGTCACGCCCACCGACTCGATGATGTTGACCAGCTCGATCTGCGTCTCCTCGCGCAGCTTCTTGTCGAGTGCACCCAGCGGCTCGTCCAGCAGCAGCAGCTCCGGCTGCTTGGCCAGGCTGCGCGCCAGTGCCACGCGCTGCTGCTGGCCGCCGGAGAGCTGGTGCGGCTTGCGCTTGGCGTACTTGCCCAGCTGCACGAGCTTGAGCATCTGCTCGACGCGTTCGTCGACCTTGTCGCGCGGCCAGTGGTCGCGACGCAGGCCGAAGGCGATGTTGTCCCACACGGTCAGGTGCGGGAACAGGGCGTACGACTGGAACATCATGTTCAGCGGACGCTCGTACGGCGGCAGGCCGGCGAGATCCTGGCCGTTGAGGATGATGCGGCCCGACGTGGGCGTCTCGAAGCCGGCCAGCATGCGCAGCAGGGTCGTCTTGCCGCAGCCCGACGAGCCGAGCAGCGCGAAGATCTCGCCCTTGGCGATGTCGAGATTGACATGGTTGACGGCCTTGTAGCCGCCGAAGTCCTTCACCACGTCCTGGATCTGGAGGAACTTCGTGTTGTCGGCGCTGGTGCTCATGAGTCGGGTCGCCTCCTCGGGCGTCTTGTCGGAGTTCTCGGAATTCGGCGAGCGGACGCGCGACCCCATCGCGCGCCGCCGCCGGGCGAAACGCGCGATTTTCGCAGCGTCGCGGGCTCCGGGCCTCGGGGCCTCAGATGCCGGTCTTGAAGGACGTGTAGGTGCGGTTCTGCAGCCGGCGGATCTCGTTGTTCAGGGCGTCGGCCGTGCCGGCCATCTTGGCCAGTTCCTCGGGCGCCAGGAACACGGTGGGGTTGTTGGCGACCGCGGGCAGGATGAACGGCTTCGATTCCTTGTTCGGGTTCGCGTAGAAGACCTTGTTGGTCAGCCCGGCGTCGACCTCGGGACGCAGGATGTAGTTGATCCACTTGAGCGCGTTCTGCGGATGCGGCGCGTCCTTGGGGATGGCCATCACGTCGAAGAACAGCAGGCCGCCGTTCTTGGGCAGCAACGCCTCGATCTTCTGGCCGGTCTTGTTGTCGATGGCGCGCTGGCGGGCGATGTTGATGTCGCCGGACCAGCCGATGGCCAGGCAGACGGAGCCGTCGGCCATGTCGTTGATGTAACCGGAGGAGCTGAACAGCGTCACGTACGGGCGCACCGCCTTGAGCATCGTCAGCGCCTGCTGGTAGTCGGAGGCGTTGGTCGTGACGCGCGGCTTGCCGGCGTAGTGCAGGGCGGCCGGGATGATCTCGTCGCCGGAGTCGAGGAAGGACACGCCGCAGGACTTCAGCTTGGACATGTACTCCGGCTTGAACACCAGGTCCCACACGTTGTCGGGCATCGGGGTGCCGCCGAGGGCCGCCTTGACCTTGTCCACGTTAATGCCCACCGTCGTGAAGCCCCACATCCAGTCGACCACGTACTGGTTGCCCGGATCGATCTTGGCCAGTTGCGCGGCGACCGCGGGATCGACGTTCTTCAGGTTCGGGATCTTGGACTTGTCCAGCTTCTGGAACAGGTCGCCCTGGATCTGCATGCGCGCCCAGTTCGACGACGGCACCACGATGTCATAGCCCGTCTTGCCGGCCACCAGCTTGGCGTGCAGGATCTCGTTGGAGTCGAAGTTGTCGTAGCGGACCTTGATGCCCGTCTCCTTCTCGAAGTTCCTGATCGTGTCGTCGGCGATGTAGTCCGACCAGTTGTAGATGTTGAGGACCTTCTCTTCCTCCTGCGCGTGCGCCGCACCCGCGAGGGCGGTCAGGGCGAGGACGCCCGCGAAGCGGGCCAGGACGTGGAACGGGGACTTCATCGAAAGACCTCCAACGGCAAATAAAGGTTGACTGCGGGAAACGCAGCCAGGACAGCGACAGGCGCCGGCTTGCTCGACGGCAAGACGCGGATGATCTCAGAACCAGCCGCGGGCCTTGACGTCGGCCAGCGTCAGGTCGAGGCAGAGGCGGGCCTTGGTGACGAGCTCGTCGATCTGCGCGCGGGTGATGACGAGCGGCGGCGCCACGATCATGCGGTCGCCCACGGCGCGCATCACGAGCCCGTTGGCGAAGCAGTGCGCGCGGCAGATCATGCCGACCGCGAGGTCGCCCGCGAACGGGGTGCCGCTCGCCTTGTCCTTGACCATCTGCACCGCGCCCATCAGGCCGCAGGCCTGGGTATGGCCCACCAGCGGATGATCGCGCAGTTCCTCGAAGCGGCTTGCAAGATACGGGCCGACGTCGTCGCGCACGTGCTCCACGATCTTCAGGCGCTGCAGCAGCTTGATGTTGGCCACCGCCACCGCACAGGCCACCGGGTGGCCGGAGTAGGTGTAGCCGTGGTTGAACTCGCCGCCTTGCTCGATGAGCACCTTGGCCACGCGCTCGCCGACCATCACGCCGCCCAGCGGGATGTAGCCCGAGGTGACGCCCTTGGCGAAGGTGATGAGGTCGGGCTGCACGCCGAAGGTCTGGCAGCCGAACCAGTGGCCGGTGCGTCCGAACCCGCAGATCACCTCGTCGGAGATCAGCAGGATGTCGTACTTGCGGCAGATGCGCTGGATCTCGGGCCAGTAGGTGGACGGCGGCACGATGACGCCGCCGGCACCCTGCACGGGCTCGCCGATGAACGCGGCCACCTTGTCGGCGCCGAGCTCCAGGATCTTGGCCTCGAGCGTGGCCGCCGCCTTCAGGCCGAACGCCTCGGGCGTCATGTCGCGCCCCAGTTCGTACCAGTGCGGCTGCTCGACGTGCACGATGTTGGGGATCGGCAGCCCGCCCTGCGCGTGCATGCCCGACATCCCCGAGAGCGAGGCGCCGGCCATCGTCGAGCCGTGGTAGCCGTTGTGGCGGCCGATGATCACCTGGCGTTGCGGCTGGCCGAGCAGGTCCCAGTAGCGGCGCACCATGCGCACGTTGGTGTCGTTGCTCTCCGAGCCGGAGCTGGAGAAGAAGAAGTGCCGGAAGCCCGCGGGCGCGACCTGCGGCAGCAGCTCGCCGAGTTCGATGGCCGGCGGGGTCGACGTGTTGAAGAACGCGTTGTAGAAGGGCAGCGTCTCGAGCTGCTTCGTGGCCGCGTCGATGAGCTCGCGCTGGCCGTAGCCCGCGTTGACGCACCACAGGCCCGACATCGCGTCGAGGATCTTGTTGCCGTCCGTGTCCCAGATGTAGATGCCTTCGCCGCGTTCGACGATGCGCGCGCCCTTGGCCGCGAGCGACTGGTGGTCGGTGAACGGATGCAGGAAGTGGCTGGAGTCGGCTTCCTGCCACTGCTTGGTGGTGCGGGTGGTGATCATGGCGGAACTCTTCAGGTCGTGATGTAGTGGGTGGGCGGGCGGCGCGCTCGTCTCCCGCGCGCCGGCCGCATCCTGGCAACAGGGCTCAGACGTGGAGCAGCAGGTGCTCGCGCTCCCACGGCGAGATCACCTTCATGAACTCGGCGTGCTCGATCTCCTTGATCTCGGTGTAGACGGTGACGAAGTCCTTGCCGAGCACCTCGTGCAGGTCGCTCTCGTCGCGCAGCAGCTGGAGCGCCTCGCCGAGCGAGCGCGGCAGCGCGTACTCGCCCAGGTAGGCGTCGCCCTTGCATTCGGCCGAGGGGTTGATCCTGTTCTTGATGCCGAGGTAGCCGCACGCGAGCGTGGCGGCCAGCGCGCAGTACGGGTTGGCGTCGGCGCCGATCACGCGGTTCTCGATGCGGCGCGCCTGTGGCGAGGCGATCGGCGAGCGGATGCCCACGGTGCGGTTGTCCGTGCCCCACTGGATGTTGATCGGCGCCGCGGTGTGGCGCGCCAGCCGGCGGTACGAGTTGACGTACGGGGCGAACAGCGCCATCGCGGCCGGCGTGTAGCGCTGCAGGCCGCCGATGTACCAGTAGAACTCCTGCGTGGGCGAGCCGTCCTCGTTGGAGAAGATGTTCTTGCCGGTGAGCGTGTTGACCACGCTCTGGTGCACGTGCATCGCGCTGCCCGGCTCGCCGGCGATCGGCTTGGCCATGAAGGTGGCGAACATGTCGTGGCGCAGCGCGCACTCGCGCACCGTGCGCTTGAAGAAGAACACCTCGTCGGCCAGGCCCAGCGGGGCGTCGTGGAAGAAGTTGATCTCCATCTGGCCGGCGCCGACCTCGTGGATCAGCGTGTCGACGTTGAGCTCCATTTTCTGGCAGTAGTCGTACACGTCCTCGAACAGCGGGTCGAACTCGTTGACGGCGTCGATCGAGTAGGCCTGGCGCGAGGTCTCGGAGCGGCCGCTGCGGCCAATGGGCGGCTTGAGCGGCATGTCGGGATCGGTGTTGCGGGCCACGAGGTAGAACTCGAGCTCGGGCGCCACGATCGGGCTCCAGCCCTTGGCCGAGTACAGCTCGATCACGTTGCGCAGCACCGAGCGCGGCGCGAACGAGATGAGGTTGCCGCTGGGGTCGTAGCAATCGTGCAGCACCTGCGCGGTGGGGTCCGTCGCCCAGGGCACGATGCGCACCGTGGTGGGGTCGGGCCGCAGGTGCATGTCGCGGTCGGTGGGGGTGATGACGTCGTAGTACGGGCCTTCGGACGGGAATTCGCCCGTCACGCCCATCGCCACGATCGCCTCGGGCAGCCGCATGCCGCGGTCCTCGGTGAACTTCTCGCGTGGCAGGATCTTGCCGCGCGCGACGCCGGTCAGGTCGGGCACGAGGCACTCGATCTCCGTGACCCGGTGCAGGTTGAGCCACTGCTCGAGTTCGGCGAAGTTGGCAAGTTGTCGATTGATGCTCATGGTTGTCTTTCTTCGAAGTCAGTTGGACGCGGCCGGGGCATGCAGTCCTCGTGCCACGTCGCGAAGGAATCGGCGGACGGGCGCGCTGCAGCGCGGCTTCCTACGGATGGGGGCCGCGGCGTCCTTCCTTCCACTGGCGGCAGGCCTGGCCGAACGCGGTCAGCATGCGCATCGAGACATCGTTGTTCGCAGCTTGCCACTCGGGGTGCCACTGCACGCACAGGTTGAACCCTTTGGCGTCGGCCGCGGAGAACGCCTCGACGACGCCGTCCGGCGCGCGGGCCTCCACGCGCAGGCCCGCGCCGAGGCGGTTGACGGCCTGGCCGTGCACCGAGTTGACGTCGAATCGTGCGCGCCCGACGACGCGCTCCAGCACGCCGCCCGGCTCGACGAACACCTCGTGCGCCGGGCCGTACTGCACGTCCACGGGTTGGTCGTGGTCGGCACGGTGGTCGGCCTTGCCCTCGACGTCGTGCACCGCCTGGTGCAGCGAGCCGCCGAGCGCGACGTTGGTCTCCTGCGTGCCGCGGCAGATCGTGAACAGCGGCAGGCCCGCGGCCAGCGCGTGGCGGACCAGCGGCAGCGTCCAGGCGTCGCGGGCCGGGTCGAGCGGCAGCGACAGGTCGAGCACGTCCTCGTCGAAATGCGACGGGTGCACGTTGCTGGGCGAGCCGGTGAGGAACACGCCGTCGGCGATCGCGAGCAGCGCCTGCAGCTCCGTCGGGTCGGCGTTGGGCACGACGATGGGCAGGCAGCCGGCCAGGCGCACCGCGTCGGCGTACTTCTTGCCGGCGATGTGGTACGGATGGTCGCCCAGCATCTTGTTGCAGGCGGGCACCAGCACGAGCGGCAAGCTGGCGGCGGGCGCGGCGGTGGCGGGGAC
>Ga0207702_10000793_pt1 | contig 33517 bp, 29 predicted proteins | sample KBSCornC62_FD_184302 | JGI IMG/M metagenome (GOLD analysis project Ga0207702, IMG submission 184302) | Corn rhizosphere microbial communities from Kellogg Biological Station, Michigan, USA - KBS Corn C6-2 (SPAdes) (version 2) | ecosystem: Host-associated > Plants > Roots > Rhizosphere > Soil ... | reverse complement strand
CTCTACCCCGGATATCCATCACTGTGAGGGAGCCGGTCACCGCATCGAAGCCGGAAGCGCTGATGATGATGTCAAATTCCAGTTCCTTGTCGCCGACGATGACGCCCTTTTCCGTGAACCGCTCGATCGGCGTCTGCTTGACGTCGATCAGATCGACGTCGTCGCGATTGAATGTCTCGTAAAAATCGCTGCCGACGACGATGCGCCGGGTGCCGATAGGATAACCCCGCGGACAAAGCATCTCGGCCTTGGCCGGATCGTTCACCACCTCGCGAATCTTGTCGCGGAAATATTCGCACAGCTCCTCATTCATCTCCGGATTGGTCAGTACGTCAATATGAATGCTGGAGACCATCGCCCCGCCATGCTGCCAATAGACGTTGAACTGCTCCTGCCGCTCTTCACGAGTAAATTCGGTCGAAGGGCGCAATCTACGTTCGGCATATTTATCTTCTATAAATAAGTCACCTGCAGCGCCGCGGATCAACTTGCGGAACTCCTTACGCCGCTGGTCACGAATCTGTTCCCAGGTCGCGTAATCCTCGTCGGTCAGGGGGCGGTTGCGCGCCTGGGTGGTGTAGTTGGGGGTCCGTAGAAATACAGTAAGATGCTCGGCTTCCTCTGCCACAATAGGAATGAGCTGGACGCCGGAAGAGCCAGTGCCGATAACGCCGACGCGTTTGCCACTGAAATCAGGCTCTTCATCCGGCCACTTAGCAGTGTGAAAGAGCTGCCCCTTAAATCTCTCACGGCCAGGGATGTTCGGCCAGATCGGCGTCGCGAGTGGACCTGGCGAGGTGACAAACCAGCGGGCTTGATAGCTGTCACCATTTTCGGTCTCGAAATTCCACAAATGCACATCTTCGTCATAATGCGCCTTCGCCAAGCGGGAATTGAACCGAATATCTTTGCGGATATCAAGGCGGTCGCAGACCCATTGCAAATAGGAACGGATTTCCTTCTGCCCGGCATAGCGTTCGGTCCAGCGCCACTCCTCGTCGATGATCGGGGAGAAAGAATAGCAGTAGGCAAGGCTTTCAACGTCGCATCGCGCTCCCGGATAGCGGTTCCAGTACCAGGCGCCGCCCGTATCGGCGCCAGCCTCTAGACCCACCACCGAAAAGCCACGGCTGCGCAGCTCGTAAAGCATATACATCCCACCAAAGCCGGCGCCCAAAATCAGAGCGTCATAAACCTGGTTCGCTGCGTCCATTTCACCCATCCGGCCTCTCCCAATCCTGCGAGATCAACATCCGACGCGCGGCGCAGGAAATCTGCTTTAATATACTTATGTCTAGTGATTTTCTCCGTGTCAATTGAAAACGCCCAGTGGCTCGACGCCGAAAACTGGTATAAACTGTCATCCCCTGCCAAGGCATTGCCTGGGCTGGGCTTTTAGTGCCATAGTCAGGCGTTTCGCCCACCATCGGACTGAACCGAACAGCCGGTCGAGCAACGGGCGCACACAAAGCGGCTGCTCCAGAAAGACTTCGACCTGGCTGGAAAGTGGTTGTTCCACCGCAGTCAGGCGGGACTGTTGCCTGAGATAGTCATGCGAGGTGCCGAGCTGACCGAGATTCGCTTTACGGTGCCCGCAGGTTATTGGCCTACCACATCATAAAATTGCTGTTGATCATTTTTCATCCTGTCGAAGCCGATCAATTCCTTGAATTCTGCCAACGACATGGTTGGGGCCGGCAGGTTGCTGATATCGCGATCTCGAACAAGCGCCCGCATATTCGTCATAAGTGCGTGGGATGTTGTAAGAAGTGACGTGAAGCTAAAAGTCGCAATGCCAGCAATATCCTCGATCTGCGCGCTGGTGAGTCCTTTTTCCATCCATCCCAATATTTGAACAGAGAGCGGAACCCCGCAAGCATTGCGCAATTCCTTGAGACCTTCGAAATCGTTGAAGGTCTTGTTGATAGGCTGAATCAGCTCGGCACCTGCCGCAGCATATGCCTGAGCGCGGACGATGGCGTCCGCAGGCTCGACAGCGTCCGTGCGCGCAATAACGATGACATCCTCACCTGCTGCATGGCGGGCCGCACGGATTTTGGCACAGGCTTCTTCAACAGGGATCACCGCAGTTTCGTCAGTGTATGCCGGGCAACTTTTGGGGCTAACTTGATCTTCGATGATCACGGCAGCCGCACCCGCCTGACGAAAGTCCGTGACCGCACGCAACACATTGGCAGTATTGCCATATCCCGTATCGATGTCGGCAATGACCGATAGCCCCGATAGTCGAGCGACTCGCGACACTATGCCCACATTTTCGGTCAGCGTCAGCAGTTCCATGTCCGGCATGCCTAGCAGGCTGGCGGTCACGCCAAAACCGCCCGTCATCACGGTGTCGAAGCCCGCCTCACGTGCAATCACAGCACTCAAAGCGTCGTAAACACCCGCCACCCAAACCGTCTTGGACTTCTCAAGTGACTGACGAAGCGACATAGTTTCTATCCCTTGTCACCCTATCGTTGCCCTTTTCCGATGAAGCTGGGCAGCTTTCTCGGCACCGTTTCGATCACGTCACCAAATAACCGCCATCTGCAGCTATCAGCTGACCCGTGATGTAACCCGCTCCCGGTCCGGCGAGAAAGGCAACGAGCGAAGCGATGTCCTGTGGTTCGCCTTGGCGGGGCATACGATATCGTTTTTCATCCATGGCGGCACCGCCCGTGACCGTCAGCTTATTTTCTTCATATTGCTTGGTGACATCCGGGTGCATGATCGAATGGGGCATCACGGCGTTGACCGTGATATTGTCGGGAGCCAGGTCGTAGGCGAGGCCTTGGGTCATCGTATTGACCGCGCCTTTCGAGGAGCTGTAGGGCGCGATGCCGTCGAGCACCGGACGAACGGCCGACGACGAGGAAATGTTAATGATTCGGCCGCCTTGGCCGACTTTCTTCATGATCCTGGCTGCCTCGCGGGAGCAGAGGAAGGTTCCACGGATGTTGACGGCATATGTTCTGTCCCAGATCTCTATGCGGTCGTCGAACAGTGGCATCACGCTCATCATCCCAGCATTGTTGACCAGGATATCGAGCCGTCCGGATAGGATCTGCTCTGCCTTGGCAAAGGCCTCCTCGATCTTCAGCTGATCACCGATATCCATTTCGAGCGCGTATGCGGTTCCTCCGGCATCGTTGATCGCCTTCGCCACTTGCTGGCAGCCAGCCTCATTCAGATCGGAAACCACCACAGCGGCGCCACACCCCGCCAGCGTCTCAGCAATGCTCCTGCCAATACCGCGCGCCGCGCCCGTGATCATCGCCGTCTTGCCATGCAGGCCAAAATATGTGTGCAGAGTCTCCAAAACGCGTCCTCCTTGGTCTGATTTTCGTTCCCCAGCTGTCATTTGCAGGGGAAATCCCGGGAGATAGATTTCTGATCAGGCTCAACGATTGCTGAGCTCTTCATCTTTCCTGCCGCCCCAAGGCAGCTTCTCGAAACATTCTGCTTACAGGCCTCCGCAGATGTGGCTTGCTCCGACCCGTAATCCACCGTCGCCAAGTTCGCATGCAACCGCCAGCCAAAGGAACTATATTCTAGCAAATCGACGATCCGAATGAGAGATTCTCGCGGGTCAATTTCACATGGTGAATTTTCCACTTTCCGTCCCGCCGTAGATAAGTTTCGTGATAATGACCGAGGCCGTGCAGCGCGAGTTTCCAACCCTCGCTGTCGCGTTCGAACAACCGATCTTCCATCTGCCACAAGCCTTGCGCGCAATCGTCGCCGTCGAACTCTATCAGCGGTGCGAAGACATGGTGACACGTCTTCAGATGATCAACCGCCTCTTGGACGTAATCCATCATATTGTCCCTACCCTCGATAAGGATCATTCCAGGCATGTCCGAGGGACCAGCCTCGCGCATGTCAGCGCTACCGTCGACGGTAAAAAGAGTCGCAAACCGTCTCCAGTCCTTCGCATCCAACGCGTGGCAATAGTTGTATTTCAACGCACGAATTTCTTCGAGCGCAGCTAGCCGTTGTTCCTCGATCACAAGTCTCTCTGCTTTTTTAATATTGCGGGTCATTGATCATGGCCGTCGAGCGTTGTATTACAAAAATGACCTGCCGATCATGAACAGATGATTTACTACACAACTCGTACTATTCCGTGGTATTACTTCGATTGTACGCCCCTGCCGTAGCTTTCATCGGGCGAATATTTTTCAACAGGCTCCCAGACTCCATTGACGGGATTATAAGGCAACGCGACTTCAGCACAGACATTACCAGGCATCGGGACCAGAAACCACTTTTGCCAATCAAGGCCTTTAAGGATGCCTTTGGCGTGCGTTATCTTGTCAGTGGGTTCAGGATCGTCCAGGCCAAGAGGATTAATTCGGAAGCCAGCCTTGACAACCGCTTCGAATTTTCCTTCGACATCCGTTGTTGCGAAATGAATATGATCGACCCTGTCCTGCGTGTTGGGATCGTCCGCAAATTTCTTGGGGCAGACGAATTGCAGTTCCAGTCCATTGGGATTTACGAAGGTAACCGTCCGAACGAGGTCTTCACCCTCGCCTGCCTCCAGATAAGCGGGCTCATACCTGACCATCTCCGGATCCAGAATCGCGAGAAGCTTCTTCCATTTCTTGACCGTCTCATCCAGATCCTTGACGTAAAATGCAACATGGGTCTGTATTCCGCGCGGCATATCGTGAATCCTCTTCTACATCGTCACTTATCAAATGATCTCATCATCATGCACAATCTCAACCGAGTGAGGGCAAGCTTCTTTCTCAGAACGTGTTCGGGTTGACGCTAGACAACTTATCTGGCCAACAAACCCAAAATCCCGATGTGTTGAAAACCCATATGATAGCCATTTGGGATACCGATTGGCCTTCCTTTGGTTGACTCCCGATTTGGCTGTGCGTTCATATTTCTTGTCCTTGCAAAGGCACCGTACCCGGCCGTATCGAAGCCATTGGTCCAACGCATCAACGTCGTCCTCTCGAATACCGCATAAAACGCCCTGCTTCGCCCATGAACCGATTCAGGCAATCTGCGCCTCAACCATAAAGTCGCGGCCAGTTCACATGAGCATGCGGACGCACTAAACCAGAGTCAAGTCAATATGATGGCGTTGAGATATTGAGCATGATCCTACATTCCCAAATACGTTCCGTTTGCCAGCCTGAACCGCGCCGAGTTTACCGGAGGCGCGACGGGTTGTGAGTTAGCTGTCCTATCGATGTATCGGCGGCAGCATGACATTGATCCTCGGCTTCGACGGGCGGGATGTTGGAGATGAGTTTCAGCAGCCAGGGATGGTCGACCCATTCGAGCGTGGCATACGCGCCCGCTTCGAAGCTGCGTCGCGGTATTCGCCCGTGGATCACCTCTGCTTTGGAAAGGCCATTGATCGTCTCGGCCAAAGCATGATCGTAGCTGTCGCCGACCCTGCTGACCGACGGCTCGATCGCGGCTTCTGCACGGCATTTGATGTGCTTAATGGCAACGCGTACGAACCCCACTTGCCTATGATGGATGAGGCCGTCCTGTGGGCTTGCAGTCAATGCATCGGACGGCTAGCGTCCATTTCTGCAAATCTCTGTACCCCTATGGTCTGAAAGATGGCAAGCATACCAGTTACCTCGGAGTTTGAATTCGATGACCGTTCGGATCCTGGAACTTTCCGCCACGCCGGCCACTCCACCGCGGAAAAAGTCGCTCCGCGCCATTCAGAAGCAGGAAACTCTTCAGCTTTTGCTGAAATCCGCGAGCCATCTCTTCATACGCAAGGGCTATGCCGGAACGACGATTGAGGACATAGCATCCCGCGCCGGTGCAAGCAGGGCGACATTCTACCTGCATTTCGGACGAAAGTGGCATGTGCTTCGGGACATCATGGAAGCAACGGTGCTGGCGGAAGCGCTAGACTTTTATCGCCGCATCGATGCCATCGAGAATCTCTCTCGGGAAGATCTCAAGGCGTGGCTGCTAGATGCTCTCGACTTTTCCGAGCGCCATAAGAAACTCATCACTGTCCATCGCCAAGCCCTGTCCATCGAACCAGAGATGGAACGCCACAATATGCTCTTTTTGCGCAGGTGCATAGATGCCATGCCCAATTATCTGAAGCGGTGGGGCCCCGAACGAGAAACCTATGCAAAGTTGCGCCTCGACATGTTGATACCGCAACTCGACGATGCGGCTCGATGGCTCATCAATGATAGTTCCACGCTCAGCAAGGAGCTCGTTGTCGAGGCCCTTTTGGAATATTGGCTGGTCGGCCTGTCCCCGCCGGATCAACCTTAACCGCTCGGACCGCCACATGGTGGCTTTGTTACGGCATCGTGGCGGAAACCAAACATAGACCAAAATCTCTCATACGGTATGCAGGGCACGCTGAGAGAGCAATCTCAATAGGAACAGCATATTTCATCGAGACGTTTCCGCCTGCAGGCGAGCCTGGTTGACGCCAACTTCCAGGCACGCCAGCAACCTGACATACCGCCGTCTTAACGAATAAATTGGCCGGCGTGATTCGATCGGATCGAGGATGTCCTTAACGTCCTCACCGCATGTATCCTGACAAATAGGTTGACTTAATCTCCCTGCCACTTTAGCCACCGTACCAACCAAGCGTTTGGTTGTACTCAGGTCGTGGGTGGAACGCGACCGATTTCGAGCCAAAAGAAAGTACGAACGGGAGGATGCGGAACGTGAAAAACCATCTACTTTTTGTGTCTATCGCCGCATTGACGTCCGCGTTGTCGACGCAAGCCCATGCGCAGACGCCGCGCCAAGGAGACGAAACGTCTTCAGCAGATAATCCGGCCACAGGTAACTCGGGCTTCGAAGATATCGTGGTTACGGCTCGCCGACGGGCAGAAAATCTTCAGTCTGTGCCTATAGCCGTCACCGCTGTCGATCAGGCAGCGCTGAGCAAGAATGGCAGCTTTTCGCCGATCAACATCGCTCAGGTGGCGCCAGGCGTGACCGCAACCGGGACTACGGGCGATCGTAGCGCCGTCATCTACGCCATTCGTGGACAGGCTTTCAGTTTCGGCAACTCATTCCCCGCAGTGGTGCCCTATTTTGCCGAGGTTCCAATTGTTGCCGATTTTTCAACCGGCAGCTTCTTCGATCTCGAAAATCTGCAGGTCCTTCGCGGCCCGCAGGGCGTTAGATTTGGTCGCGTAACCGATGGCGGCGCCGTTTTGGTGCAGCCGAAGAAACCGACCAATAGCTTTGAGGGGTACGTGAAGGCGACGGTCGGCGACTATGACCGTCAGACGCTTGAAGGCGCCATTAATATTCCGCTCGTCGAAGATAAGGTTCTGCTGCGCGTTGCCGGGGAGCGCGCACGCGTGGGCGGATATACCCTAAATCTGACCTCCGGCCGAATGCTTGACGATACCCATTACAATGTAATCCGGGCCGGATTAACACTACGGCCGACTTCCACTCTGGATAACACGCTTATCGTTCAGTATAATCGCGCCAAGGAAAATGGTAACAGCAACGTATTCAATGCGTTTCGCGCATCGAAATTCAGCGGGACGCGTCTTCAAATCCTGACCAATGCGCTTGCTGCCCAGCAGGCACGTGGGCCACGCATAGTCCAGAATGGGTCAACCCAGCTCGGACCAGATGCCGGCATCTTCAATGATCGCATGCAGCTTATCGTCTCGAATATCACGACCGCGAACCTTACGTCCGACATCACGCTTCGCAATATACTCGGTTATGTCCATACGAAAAATTTCAAAGGCTTCGATTATGATGGTTCGCCCGAGTCACTCGTTGACTCATACGGCCGCATCGTTCCGCGCAGCGATCTTGAGCACTTGAGCGAGGAATTACAGGTCAACGGCCGAACCGGCATCGTAGCTTGGACTATCGGTGGGTATATGGATCGCCAAAAGCCGGTCGGTCCCTACGAGTCAGTAACCTTCCTGGGCCCTACAGTCGGTAGTGCCAGTACATTTGTCAATTTTTCGCGTCAAACCACGACCAGCCGCGCGGCCTATGCCCAAGCTGAAGTTGACTTAGCCTCTTTTGTGCCTGGATTGAAGATGAATGGCGGCATTCGCTATACCAAAGACAGGAACCATACGTTTGCGTCATCAAATCGCCTCACGTCATACACGAATTTCATTAGCCTGGCCTACGTGCATGGACTGTGCAATCCGGCGCAGCCCTGTACGGAGTTTAAGTCCAAATGGAATGTCGTGACCTATGAGGGCGGCGTTTCCTATCAAGCCAATCGCGATATCTTCACATATGTCAGCTATCGCAAGGGTTATCGTCCAGGCGGAGTAAATACGATTATATCGACATTTGCCAGTTCGCAATTTGACCCAGAGACGGACAATTCGCTGGAATTGGGCGTGAAAGTCAATACCAAACTGGGGACTATCCCGCTGAGAATGAACATCGCGGGTTTCTACGATAAGTATAATAATATTCAAAAGCGGATCAATTTCCTCGATCCGGGCGGTAGCGGACAGGGCGTGACAGCGATGACGAATACCGCGAAAGCTACGATAGAAGGGATCGAATTTGAGGGTGAAATACAACCGCTTCCGGGGCTCGATCTTGGATATAACTTTGCTTATACCGACGCCAAATTCAGTAAGAAGGGTTATGATCTCGCAACGCTAATGAATCCAACCAATGGCGCTTGCAATTCCAACGCACCGACCAATATCGGCTTTTGCCCGCTCAACCGTTTTGCCGTGACGCCCAAGTTCCAGATGACTGGTAGCGCCGGTTACACACTTCCGCTCGATGCGTCGATCGGCAAGATCAGATTTGGCGTCGATGTGTTTCACCAGAGCAGCGTCGCCTTCACAGATGGAAACTATCTGCAGCCGGATGCGATCGGTGAGGGATACACCCTGATAAACCTCAATCTGACATGGTCCAAGGGAGCCGGGGAGGATATCGATTTGAGCGCATTCATCTCGAATGTAACTAACAAAGTCTACAAGGTGGGGGCCAACTCCATCACTCAGAATGCATCAAGCGGTTACGGCGGTGTCATGTACGGCGCACCGCGCATGTTCGGTGTTAGCGCTCGCTTCTCCTGGGGCAATTAAACTTATCCAGAAAAACGGGAAAACCAACTCGACCGAAGCCTTTAAAACTGTGCCCGCGTTCGGCAGCGCCGCGCGGGCACAATGCAGCAAGGGCGAGACCAGAAATATCCCGAAGTCTGAAATGATAAGTACCAAGCGTCGATTACCGCGAGACTCCGCCGCTGCACAACGAAGAACTCAGTCCGGATCAGCGGGAAGTTGTTCATCCTGATGGTGTAGGCTATTACGCGCGCACTGGCCCACAATCCACAGCTTATGAGAAACTCGACGAAGTTTGCGGATCTTGTCGCCGGCATATTAAATGAACAGCTTGCCGCTACCCAGATGCGTCTGCCGCATGGTAACCGGCAGCCGGCCTTCCCAGCCGCGGTAAAGATCGCAGAACCGGCTATATTTATAGCCATCAGTATGCTCGGCGGCATGTCCTTCCACAAAACCTGCAGTTACATGCCTGGGCCTGAGTTCGCGATGCACCGCCGACCCGTCGGGCTCCGGTAGCTAGCGGCACCGAGGCTTGCTGCCCTGTGGGCCGTAATGCCGCGTCTCCAGATCGGCATCGGCCAGCTCTACCGGCGCTGACCATGACAGGTCCGACTGATCAAACTGCTTCAGCATCTCGCGCATCGTCGATGCTGCAACACCAGTCCGCTGCGCGATGTGCCGTGTCGACAGGCCAGCCTTTCAACGTGTAAGCCGTGAACCCGGGGAATGTTCGATGCGGCTTCGTGTGATCCTCCGGCTGGTAAAGAGCCACTGCCCATTCCTGAGCTCGTACCCGTCATTATAATGACCCCAGCCTTCGAACCAATGCTCTTCTCCATCCTGATTCCACCACAGCCGATCATGCAGTACCCATATGCCGGTTGCGCGCGTTTTGGTCTCGAAGGAAAACTCAGGTAGCATTACATGATGCGCGCTTCTGACGCCACGGAGAGTTTCCTTCATTCCCTCTATCACCAGGTCAATGCCCTGCGTCGGCTCCGCCAGCGTAAAGGACGTAAAATCGTCCGCATGGCATGACCGATAGAGTTCCCAGTCTTGTGTATCGACCGCGCGCACTCGCTTAGACTGCAACGTCTTCAGTTCTTCAACAGCAATGAGCAGGTCCAATCCGTGCAGAACACCCATGACACACCTCCATATTTGTAGTCGCCAGAAGAAAGCGAAACAACGTAAGCCGATACGGTGGCGACAGTTAGCGGTAAGGTGATATCAGAAACATTGTTTGTATCGAAAACGCGTGGCCAACGCCGGCTAGAAAACCTCTTCATTAAATTACATTGACCGAGGAGAATTGCTGATGACTGTTATGCCGTTGGATGTCGGCACAATCTCGAAGGCACTCTATGCCGGCAAAATGCGAGCGGCGGACCTCATCGAACTGTTTCTCGATCGCATTTCAGCGATCGACGGAAGGCTAGGCGCATTTGCGCGATCAACCCGGAAGATGCCCGTGTGGCCGCACGCCGTGCGGACAAGGCGTTGGTTGCCGGGCAATGGTCAGGCACCCTCCATGGCATACCGTTCGGTGTTAAGGACCTCATTGCAACGGCTGACTTACCGACCGAAGTAGGGATGCCGATCTTGCGCAGTCGACAGACCAGTTACGACGCGACGAGCGTCACCCGTCTGCGAGACTCCGGCGCGATACTCATCGGAAAGCTCACCCAGACCCAGGGAACGTTCGGCGGCTATCATCCGGCTGTGTTGAAAAACTCTCCATCGAGCACCTCAAGCCAATTTTCTGGTAAGATTGATGCAACGAAGCGCTGCTAGATAGAATAACGTTGCGTGCGGTGATGTAGGCGCGTTCGAAACTTGCGAGTAAAAACTGCGGGACGAGTTTTTCAACAGAATCATCCGGATGCTGTCATTCCAACTAATCCGTGGAATCCCGCTCTGGCCTGGCGCCTCGTCGAGTGGCCCCGCGGTCGCCGTCGCGGCAAGGCTCTGTCCGATTGCGCTTGCGTCCGACGCTGGCGGATCGATCCGTGCGCCGGCCGCAGCATGGGGTATTACTGGTCTCATGCCAAGCCAAGGCCGCGTCAGCCGCCATGGTGCATTTCCCCTGGCGCCCACCCTGGAGCGCATCGGTCCCTTCGCCACTTCGGCTCTCGATTGTGCCCATATGCTCAGAGCGATCGCGGGAGTAGATCCAGCAGATCCGGCCGCGCTGGATGAGCGGGTGCCAGATTACGCCTCCCAACTTGGTACAGGGCTGCGCGGACTTCGTCTCGGTTTCGACGAGGGTATACTCAATGATTGTGATCCAGAGATTGGAGCGCCATCGATAATATGCTCACTTGGTTCGACCACGCGGGCATGCGCATTTCCCCTTGCAAGATTCCGGAATCGCGCCCTGCTCTTGAAGGCTGGGTTGATATCGTGGCGGCGGGAGCGGCCGATGCGCATCGTGAGTTCTACCGAGGGAATGAAGGACGATATGGCAAGGAACTTGCCGGGCTGGTCGAATTGGGCATGAGGACAAGCGCAACCGCAATCTCGCGTGCCGTTTCGCGGCAATTGGACCTGACCGGCGCAATGACAAACCTCCACCGGGAGATTGATGCGATGCTCGTGCCGGTTTCGTTACGACAGACCCCCACTGTGAAATCATATGCCGAGCGGCCCGGCATTCGGCAGTCTTACCCGGCAGGCGGCCAATTCACCGGCATCTATAGCCTGACCGGTCAACCAACCATTACCTTCCTTACGGGCTTCACCGCAGCCGGTTCGCCAATAGGGCTTCAACTCGCCGGCGCACATTTCGCTGAGCCGACACTGTTGCACCTTGTGCACAAGTTTCAGCAAGCCACGGACTGGCACCTTCGCGTTCCACCCCTGTGACATTCTGCGGTCAAAGAAATGCTCTGCTCGACTAATCTGCAAGATAGCAGCGTGCACCTTATGGAGGTTGAAAGGAAGGGTGCGATCCTGATCACGTCTTCAGTTTTCAATCAGTTATACCTCAAGGGTAACTAAGCACTTAGAACGTGATTTTAGCTTCCAGCGTTACCATTCGTGGAGCGCCCCATACAGTTTGCTCGAAACCAAACAAATATACGCTGCCATTGCCGCCAGCGATATAATTCTTGTTGAACAGGTTATTCGCGTTAAGCGCCAAATTGACGCTGGACCCCCCAATTTTGTTCCATTCGAGTCTGAGATCGACAAGCGAGTAACCGTCAATAACAGCAACTCCATAAGAATCCATGTTTAGTTGTCTACCGCCGTTGAAGAACAACGCGGCAGAATTTGTGACGCGCGTCGCATTGGCGAAGTTAAAGAACTTCGATTGGTACGACACGGTAGGGATCGCTACAAGCTCACTACCGTCAGCAAGTTCGTGGTGCAAACGAGCACTGAGAGCGAACTTGTGCTTCGACACATAAGGCACCGGGTTCCCCGAAAGGTCAGTCGAAGGATCAGGGAGCATGGCCAATATGGCCGGATCGATGACCGACCTGTCGGTCCACTTCTTGATATCCGAGTCCACAAAGGTGTAGTTACCGAGCAGATCGAGCCATCGAGTCGCTTTCACCTCGAAGTCCATATCAAAGCCGCGGAAGATCTGTTTTTCGGCATTGTCGACAACCACCGCCAAGCCAAGCCCGGGCCTAATCGTCAGGTAAGAGTTCTGTGCTCCATAATAAATGTCGTAGAAGCCTTCGATGTTAAAGTGACCTGCAAGGCCCAATGGGCGCAGATCCTGCTTGAGCCCGAGATAGAAGTCATCGTCCTTCTCAGGTCCGTACAACGCCACGGACGGATTAGGAGGCGACGTGTTGAAGCCGCCACGCTTCCACCCGCGACGGTAGCCGCCATACGCCAAGGTAGCATCGCTGGCCTTATACTCCAGCCCGGCGTTGTACGTCTTACCGTTGAAACTGGCATTGTCCACGGTGAGCGGAACGCTAGCCGGAACCGTAAGGAAAGCATCCGGATCCGCGAAATATGTTGCCGGAGGTATAACGACATCGGCCCTCACCTGATGGACTTTTTCGTGAGCATAACGCCCGCCAACGGTAACCGAGAGCTTGTCGTTCAAATGACCGGTTATCGATCCGAATATCGATTTCGCGTTGAAATTGGTATCGAGCCATTGATGGCTGAAGCCAGCTCCCCCGTTCGGATAGCTGAGCACGTACAGATTCATCTTATCGCGCCCGTGGGGGTTATGCGTTATATCAAGTAAACCGCCAAAAATAAAATCAGCCTTCCCGTCTGCCAGAGAGCCCTGCAACTGCAGTTCTTCGGTGAGCTGCTTGTTCTTCATCGGACGCCGCCCGAAAAGGTCGATTCCAGCAATCCGGGTGCCGTCGCTGTCAAATGGCCCGTCGGTGTAATCGCGAGCATGAATATAACCGAAAATGTTCTTGAGCGTAAGTTCGTCGGCTAGGGTCAACGTGGTCGTGTTGATGACAGCCCAGATTCTGGACCGGCCACGATCCGCCAGATCGACGTCGGTGTCGAGTACATGCGGGCCGACCGCCGGCAGGCCGACCGCCGTCGTGGGAATTGGGGCATTGGGATCGCTCCCGACGCCAAAGACCCCGCTACGCAGCGTGGTTGTCGTCATGCTGCCGAGATTATGGTCTGAATGATAGGTGAAGATAGTTGTGTTGCTCAAGCCTTCGGCAGGCTCGACTAGCAGTGAAGCACGCAGTTCGTATACATCTTGATTGTCGACCCGCTGGCTCGGCAGAACTTTACCGAATGCATCGGTCGCGCCGCCAATCGTCCTGTTATAGCCCTTGCGGCTCCAGCCGAACGCAGCAAGGCGGAGTGCTGCCTCGTCGCCCAGCGGAATGTTGATCGCAGCCTCGGCCTGAACGTTATTGTAGTTGCCGATTTGCAGGCGGCTATATCCGCCGATTGAGCCAATTTCCGGGGCTGCCGGAACGATGAGCACTGCTCCGCCGGTCGTGCTGCGGCCGAAGAGCGTACCCTGTGGCCCCTTCAGGACCTGGAAGGACGCCAGATCGAAGAATTGCGGCGGCAGGGTGGGCCGCTGGAACGGCGGACTCAGTGGCACATCGGCGAAATAGGTTTCGACGCTGCCAGCGGCCGCACCATAGTTGGTACCACGCCCGCGAATGGCAAATGAGACATTCGTGCTTTGGCCGGGCGTCGTCACAGTCTGAAGGCCAGGTACGGCCTTGCTGAGCTCTAACGGCGTACGGATCGACCTTTCATCGATCAATTTCTGCGAAAATGCGGTGACCGCGACCGGAGTACTCTGGATGGCTTCCGCTTTGCGGCGCGCCGTTACGACAATGTCATCCGTAGCAGCGGCACCAGCATTCTCTCCACCCGGCTGAGGGGCCGACGGCGAGGGAAGTTGCGCAAACGCGGTCACTGGATTGAACGTCACCGCCAATGCGAAAACCGATGCGGTGTGAAAGTAAAATCGCATACCCCCTCTCCCCATTATAATGATCGCATTATTTGCGATTACCAAACACTTGTTTGATTGGGTAGTCGCGTGTCAATACCCAATGCCACCACCAAAGGTGGGTTATTTATTTTTCCGCACGTGTATGAAAAATGTCACAGCCGGACCGGCCCACTTTACCTCGGCCCCATCGACAGCGGCTCTTGCTCTTCGCAGCTATGCGGGCTTGATACGAAATTGCTCTTAAATATCAGAGATAAGGACGTTCTGGGCCCAACCGTAGACGATGGGCAGTCAAAGATGTGGATGCCTGATCCGATCCGCGCTTTTCATCGCGGCGATCGCAGCAGCTCCTCCCAATTGCAAGCACTCATCTCCCGAACCGAAACATCGGCACGCCGGAAACGCCTGGTTCAAATGCAAAAACCGCACCATCGTAGGGGCCTTCGGCGGTCCCATCCAATGGCTTCATTGTCGTGACGAACAGTGTCGCCAAGTCCGCCCCCCCGAACGAAACGCTGGTCGGCCAACGGGTAGGCGTCGTGACGCGTTGTTCAATGATGCCGTCCGGTTTGAGCCGGAGAATCTGTCCACCGCCGGGCATTGCCACCCAAACACATCCTTCGACATCAATTGCCAAACCATCTGGATGACCATCCGCTTCGGCGAAGGAAAAAAACAGGCGGCGAGGCCCGATTGAGCCGGTCTCTATGTCATATGGATAGGCAAAGATGCCTTGACGGCTGTCGCAGAAATAGAGAATGGTTTCATCCGGACTCCATCCGATGCCATTGGCGATCACAAAACCCTCATCCATCCGATGGGTCGAGAGATCCGGATCAACCCTATAAAGTGCGCCGACCTTAGATTGAAAGTCGAAAGCCAATGAGCCGACCCAGAAACGGCCCCGTGAATCCACGCGCAGTCGTTGAACCATTCACTCTCTACATCGAAGTTGGGAACCGGAATCTGCTGCGTCTTGCCGCTCTCATCGCGCAAGGCGAGTCCGTGATGCAAAGACATCACACGCCCGCCGGTCGCTCGGTAAGCGAAGCCGGCCGGCTCGCCTGGCAGCGCTTTGCGTACAAGATCGGAGCCGTCCGACTTGCTCGACGATTCGGTTTCATCGAGAATGTCGATCCACTCGATGCGTCCCGTGTCCGGATTCCACCTCGGGCTTTCACCAAGTCTATCGGGCGGGCCGGGGAAACGTCGCATTTCCGCCATGAACCTCTCCCTATCAATTTATCGGCGGGGACAAACACAACCCAACAGCGTGACCGCGGCCCATCATTATTCGTCTCCCAGAGAAAATATGAAATAACCCCATCCTCGCTCGCCATTAACTTTCGAAGCGCAGATGCTCGGGATTATTATGTTTCTTGCGGCCCCGAAAGTCCGCCAGATAAGGCTGATGCGCCAAGAGCCCGCCATCAACCGAGATGATTTCCGCATTGACAAAACATGCTTCATCGGAGGCCAGGAAAAGGACCAGGTTCGCAATATACATCGGGTCGCCAAGATATGGCGTTAATGTATGTTTCTCAAATACTTCAATCCCCTCTGCAGGCATTATCTGCTTAACATGCGATGATAAGGTGAGGCCAGGCATAACCGCATTGCACCGAATTCCTTGCTTGCCATATTGCGTTGCAATATATTTGGTGAGCGTATTGATCGCACCTTTCGAAGCCCCATAAGCAATGCGGATATCGTCGCCGAAAACACCTGAGCCCGACGACGTATTGACGATCGAGCCGCCTCCGCGCCCAAGCATGTGCGGCAGGGCGTACTTCGACATCAGGAAAGCGCCCCTAGGATTGACTTGCATGGTCCTGTCCCAGAGTTCTGTGCTCGTACCTAGCAGATCCGTATCTTCAGGGAAAATTGCCGTTGCATTGTTGCAGACAATATCGATGCCGCCGAAGGTTTTGACGGCCTTATCGATAACCGATTTGATCTGCTGCTCATCTCCCTGGTCCAGCACCAATGGCAGCAGATCGCCCCCACTGGCGCGAACCTGTTCAGCCAGTCGTTGAACGGTCGATTCCTCGCGGGCGATTTCGGTCGCGACGACCTTTGCTCCCTCTCGCGCCAGAACGGTCGCAATCGCCCCGCCAATGTTATAGCCGTGTTTGGCGTGGATGCCAGCTCCCGTGACGATGGCCACCTTACCTGCCACGCGTCCGACTGTAGCAACCATGCATTCCTCCTTTGATAGAATTTCATTCGGCGCAGTAAGCTCGAGCGCGCTGCGCCAAACAGCAGCTTCAACACGCAGCTACTATCTTATGCCCATGAAATCTGGGGGTCCAGCAGCTGGAGGGAAATTGCCAAGTTGGTGCTCAATCGCAAGAAGTCTATAAACATCTCTACAATCAACCACTTGCAACCCATGATGATAATCATCACTCCGGCTGGCGGGCATGATTTACAGCAGGAATTGCTGCAAATTTGCAGCAACGCACCCGGCAGTGCAGCCACAACGGCGTCTGTGGCAGCAAGGCATATTTGCAGTGCTACGAGCCCGTGCTCGTTGCACTTGTTTCTAGTCTGATCCGCGAGTTCGGTGCTGCTGCCCGCGACTTTGGCGGGGGACTCAACCTAGGCTGGTCGACTGCGAGGCCGACGACCAGCTGATTCACTTCCATGGCGAGGTTGGCTTTATTGACCAAAGCATCGATACGGCCATATTTCCGCTCGATCATTGTCAGTATGTTGATTATTGGCTTTATCCGTCACGTGTGCCTGATGAAACGACCTGCTGTTGATGTGGCGGTGGCTTGGCCTCTCGCCTCATCGATGTCTGAGACGATCATGATTGCCCCCTCTCGGGCCGTTCGCTCAACAATAGCTAAACCAATGCCAATCGCGCTACCAGTGATCAGCGCGACCTTCCCTTCACACGCTGTGCCATGGCTGTTCTTCTCCCAGGCCGCGTTCCGCGATAGATCGACGCGTTTACTGGAAAGGCGAACGACCATTGGACGACCCGTCAGCAATACAGGGAAGTTTGCACGACGGGCCGACGGAAAAGCGCTGTTTATAGAGCGGCAAGAACGGACTTGGTTTCCAGAAATGCTTCGATACCGTCCGGGCCATTCTCCTTACCCCAGCCGGACTGTCTGAAACCGCCATTGGGCATGCACGGGTCGGTGACGAGCGCCGTGTTAACCCAGACGGTTCCCGAACGAACTCCGCGCGCGAAGCGATGCGCACGCCTTGCATCCGTGCTCCAGACATAGCTCGCCAAACCATAATCCGTATCATTGGCGAGACGCAGGGCTTCTTCCTCGGTTTCGAATTTCGAAACGACCAGAACCGGCCCGAAGATTTCCTCACGCGCTATTTTCAGGTCACTGCGGGAGTCGGCGAATATCGTCGGCTGAACGAAATAGCCGGGCCTGTCCAAAGAGCCCCCGCCAGACACAATCGCCGCTCCGGCAGCGCGACCAGCCTGGATATAGTCCATGACACGGTCAAACTGCTTTTGCGATACGACAGGGCCAAGGGTGGTTTGCGGATCCATGCCATCGCCGAGACGAAGTGCGGCGGCAGCTTCGCTGACCCCGTCAAGCACCTTGTCATATACTGAGGAATGCACGATAAGCCGCGAACCGGCACAACAGTTCTGCCCGCTGTTAACAAAGATAGCCATGGCAGCTGACGGAATCGCCGCTTCCAGATCGGCATCATCGAATATCACGAACGGCGATTTGCCCCCCAGTTCGAGCGCGACACGCTTCACATTTCCGGACGCGGTACGGATCAGCTCCTTGCCAACCGCGGTCGAGCCGGTGAAACTGATCTTATCGACATCCATGTGGGCAGCAAGCGCCGCCCCGGCTTCGGTGCCGTAGCCTGTGACAATGTTCAGAACGCCTTCCGGAATTCCGGCTTCAAGTGCCAAGCGACCGACAAACAGCGCCGAAAGAGGCGTGTTTTCGGCGGGCTTCACCACCCCGGTGCAACCCACTGCAAGCGCAGGAGCCATTTTCCAGGCCACCATCAGCAACGGCGCATTCCAGGGCACAATGGCGCCTACGACGCCGACGGGCTCACGCAGGGTATATCCCATATGGTGGCCCGCCCCGTTGCGGACTTCAGCAGTGCGGCCATGAATTTTGGTGCACCAGCCAGCATTGTAACGAAAGGTGTCCACCACCGTCGAGATCTGGCCTCGCGCGATAAACATCGGGCAACCGATATTGCGCACTTCGATCTCGGCCAACGCATCTGCGTTCTCCTCGATCAAATCCGCAAACTTCCACAATATCTCGCTTCTCTTGCTCGGCGCCATATTGCGCCAGTGACCTTCATCGAACACCTTGCGCGCCACCGCGACGGCCTGATCAATCTCCTTTTCCCCTCCAGCGGGAACCTCCGCGATCACGTCTGTCGTAGCTGGGTTGCGCACGGTGATGCGGCGACCGTCCGAAGCCTCCGCCCATTTGTCGCCAATGAGCATTTTGCCCGAGGCTATGCGTTCCATCGTTGCTGTCGAGCTTGCCATATCTGTCTCCAATTTCTTTTATATCGGGCGAGGATGGGCTGGATTTGATTATCGTGACTAGATTGCGTTCTTCTAACTGGATTCGAAGCTCGCAAATTGGTGTGTAACACCGGACGCGTCAAGACGCCACCGAAGCCACAAGTCCACCTTGCTTGCAAAATGGCATAGAATGCACCCCGCGAATATCCGACGTGGCGAACAATGCGCTCGATGCCAAGGTCCGCTGTTCCCCCTTCTCCAGCGCAACTGCGTCACCTCTTTTATACGGCGACGCGTAAGTGTTTCCTTACGGGTTGACCTCACCCCCATCCTCGTATTACGCATTTCAGATACGATCTGCATCTGAAATTGCCATAGATTGCAAATGCAAGGGCGAAGTCACGCCTTCCGCATGCTACACGTTCGGTGCGATACGGAAGCTGAGGAACAGCGGCTCACGAGCATTGCATAAAAAATGGTACCAACTGTGTGATTGGCGATCTGATTTCCGGGGAGATATTCGCGGGACACGGACAGCAGTTTCGGATACGCCCTGGAAAGCAGTATGGGCATTGTCAAATATCGATTTATGTGCAGATTGATCATACGGTCAAAATAGTCGACTGACTGCAGGACATCGGCCTGGTATCAGTCGTTGACGATCCGTTTCAGCCACTTTCAGGTTATTCTCTATGCCAATCTACTATCCAGATCTCCTTGCCGAACAAGCGGTTCCGCGCCGATTTTCCTACACGGAAAAGGACGTGATTCTGTACGCGCTGAGTATCGGCATGGGAGACGATCCGCTTGATCGGCAGGAGCTTCCTTTCGTTTACGAGAAGGATCTACGCGTCGTGCCGACAGCCGTCACCGTTTTGACGAAGGCAGATTTTTCTCCCAATCTGCAGAATATCCTGGAGGCGCCCGGGCAAAGGCGCAGCAACATAAAGCTGGAAACGGTCCTGCACGGGGAGCAAAAGATAGTTCTGCACCGGCCTCTTCCCGCAAGCGGCTCCTTCACAATAAATGAACGAAATGTCGGTGCCTTTGACAAGGGAGCAGGCGTCGGAGCCGTTGTCGTAAGGGCCACGACATGGCAAGACGACAACGACGAGACCGTGGCGACGCTTACCAGCACCGCATTCGCACGCAGCGAGGGCGGATTTGGCGGACCGCGCGAAGGACAGCCCGAGCCTCATGTCGTGCCGGAACGAGCGCCCGACCTTTCCGTAGAATTGCCAACCAGAGTTGGTCTGGGGCTGCTTTATCGCCTGAACGGCGATATGAATCCTTTGCATGTCGATCCCGAAAGCGCTCAGCGCTCCGGATTCTCCCGACCGATTCTTCACGGGTTATGCACTTATGGAATCACATGTCGGGCCATACTTCAATATGTCGCCGACTTTGATGCCACCGCAATTTACAGCCATCAGGTACGGTTTGCCGCGCCAGTATATCCCGGCGACACGATCAACGTCGATATCTGGATCGACGGCCGGGAGATTTCGTTTGAGGCCAGCGTCAAGGAGCGAGATGTAAAGGTGATCAAAAATGGGCTTACCGTGCTTCGCTGATTTGCGAGCTGCAGTGCCAACAAACTCCTGGCAGGCCAGTCTCAGCGTGAAGACATCAGGGATAGTTGGAGTTGGCCAGATTTGACGCGGCCATCCAAATAATAGGACGACTTCGTGCACGAGTTTAAGAAGCCTATGTCGGGTATCCGCGTTCTGGAGCTGGGGCGCTTAGTCGCGGCACCTTTGGCGGGTCAGATTCTTGGAGATCTTGGCGCGGACGTCGTCAAGGTGGAACATCCTGATGGTGATGAATATCGTCGCTACGGCCCCAGCTTTGTGCATGATCTGCAGGGCAAACAAACTGAACTTTCTTCCGGCTTTATCTCAAATAATCGAAACAAACGGTCGATCACCGTCGATTTTTCGAAGGAGGACGGTGCGAACGTCGTAAGAAGCCTCGCAGGACGTGCCGATATCTTCATCGAAAATTTTAAGGTCGGCGGACTCATTAAATACGGGCTGGGCAAGGATACTCTGCGGAAATTGTATCCGGATCTCATCTACCTTTCTGTCACGGGATTTGGGCAGGATGGTCCGTTTGCCGACAGACCGGCGACCGATGGCGCGATACAAGCGATGTCGGGCTTGCAAAGCCTGACCGGTGAACCGGAAGGTCCCCCGCAGCGTGTCGGCGTGCTGGTAGTTGACATGATGACAGGCATCTATTCAGCGCTCGCCGCTGTTGCAGCACTGCGGCATCGGGACAACGTCGGGGGTGGTCAGCATATCGACATGGCACTGCTGGATTGTGCCATGGCCTCTATTGCAACCCAAGTTGCCGAGTATCGCTTGAGCGGTATTCCTCCCCACCGGCAGGGCAATGAGCAACCCGGATCGGTGCCTGCACAATCTTACCGCTGCCAAGATGGGCATGTCCAGCTTCAGGCAGCGTTCGACACCCATTTTGCGCGACTTTGTGCCTGTTTGGGTGTACCTGAGCTGGCACAGGACCCTCGCTTTGCGGATAGGCGGGGCCGCGCCGATAACAAAGCGGCTCTCAATGAAATTCTAGTGCCGGAATTTGAGCGAAGGTCAACAAAGGAAATCTTTGATCTCCTCGCTTCCTCGGGCGTCATTTGCTCACCTGTCAGCAGTGTCCCCACAGCGCTTGCAATCCCCCAGGTGGTGGCACGTGGCCTGGAGATGCGTTTTCATACTGCCGGTCGCCCCGAAATCCCTCACGTTGCAAGTCCATTGCGCTTTTCGGAGGCCGCCGTCACCTATGATCGTCCGCCACCAGAAATTGGCGAGCATACAGATGAAGTCCTGGCAAACTGGCTTGACTTTGAACCCGCTGAGATAGCGGCTCTTCGAGCACGCAACATCGTAACGTAAATTCCCGGTTTACGGGACCAGGCGGGTCAATCGTGGCGATTAGGTCGTACCCCACGCCGCGGATGATAAAGCCAATATTTCTTCAGCCCACTCAAATACCTCTCCCAGTTCTTGTATTGGGTCGCGGCTTCTCCAGATTTCGCTTATTGGTTACTCCATTGATTTAGAAGCTGATCAGCCGTAACCTGGCGGTTCTCTTGAATTGTCCCGGGCGTATGAGAAAAGCGGGGCGCGGGGGCGGCTTGCATTATATTTGCGCGCTCAACAAAAAGATTCCGTGCCTTGTTGTCGGGGTGCTGCATGGCCTCCGTCATCGACAACACCGGAGTGGCACAAGCATCCTTGCCCTCGAAAACCTTTTCCCAATGCGTCCGCGGTGCGCTAGCAAACCTCTCGGCAAATGCTCGCTCCATTTCTGGCCAGCAAGCGCTTTCATTCTGGTCGAAGCGCTCCAAGGATATGTTGAGCCCCTGGACAAGCTGGGTAAAAAATTGCGGTTCAATCGCCCCTACGGCAATAAAGCCACCGTCTTCGCATCGATAGCACCGATAATAGGGCGCTGCACCATCGAGGAAATTGGAGGCGGGCCGGTCCTTCCATGTTCCCGTATGTAGATAGGCATGAAACAGGCCCATCAAATTCGCCACACCGTCGACGATGGCCGCGTCTACCACCTGGCCTTGCCCTGTCGCCCGTGCCCAATGGATGGCGGACACCACCCCCAGTGCAAGAAACATGGTGCCTCCGGCATAATCGCCGACGATATTCAGCGGTACGGTCGGGACCTGTCCTTTCTGCCCAATGGCATGCAATATGCCCGTCATTGCGATGTAGTTGATGTCATGCCCTGCAAGCTGGGAGCGAGGTCCATCTTGTCCCCACCCGGTCCCCCGTCCGTAAACGAGCCTCACATTGCGCGCGAAACAGTCGTCGGGTCCAATCCCCAGCCGCTCTGCGACGCCGGGGCGCATTCCTTCGATCAGCGCGTCAGCCTGACCAACAAGCTTCAGCAACGATTCCCGGTCGGCCGCGTCCTTGAGGTTGAGTTCAAGCGTTCGCCGACCGCGCAGGACCACGCCCTCGCCTAGATCATCGAACGCCGCATGGCCACCGGGCCGCGCAACGCGGACGACTTCTGCGCCAAGACCGGACAAGATCATGCCGCAGAGCGGCACGGGACCGATGGCATCCAGCTCGATAATCCTGATGCCGTGCAACGGTCCTGAGGCAGTCATTCGCAACCTCCCCAGCTTTTACTTTCGCAAGAGTGCTTCATGCCGACGCAGAGAAGATCTGAGGCCAGCCGGTGGCGGGTCATGGAGACATAAACTTTCCGCCATCGACCATGAAGGTCATGCCCGTAAGACATAACGCATCGTCGCCGGCGATGAAGACGGCAACGCACCCGTCGTCCTTGTTGATGTCGCCCCAGCGTCGCATCGGAATGCCAAGCATTTTCGTCGATGGATCCCTGGCTGCGTGACGCAACGACAACCTTTGCGCCCTCTCGGGCCATCTCTACCGCGATGCCACGCCCGACGTCACGCCCGGACCCGGTGACTATCGCAATCCGTCCTTGAAGGGATCCGGCCATCTTCCACCGCTTCTCGTTCAGCCTCGTTTCTCGGCAACTTCAGGAATTGAAATGATTTACTGCAGCTTACGAACCTGATCACGTGGAAGCATGACATCGACCATTCGGGTTATCACTGCCGATTTATATTCAAGGATCGGCATGGTCTTCAGCGCTTTGATGATATGGGCCGATCCCGGCGCCGACTGCCAGTCAGGGCTATCAAAAGCAACTTCTCCTTTGCCGGTCAGGACCTCGGAGAATCTGCCCTCCATCGGCAGCCGCGTCACATAGTCGACATCCGCGCCCCCTTCAGGGTTCGGGATATATTTCCACCCGAGCGCGACATTACCGCCTGACTTGCTCCAACCCTCCTGCATCCTGTTGAGCTTTTCGCCCGGTATCGGCGTCAGATCGGTAAGCTCGGCCCGGAACAGCCTGGCATCATAATCATAGCATTCGAACGAGGCCTTCTTGCCTTCGATGACATGAGGAGGAACATTTCCGACAATCTTCTGATAGCCCTGTAACTCGCGCCCGACGATTACCGGTCGCGCGTCGGACTCCCACACGATCATGCTGTAGTTGCCGGTCACCGCCTCTTCGCGCCCGCGAAAGGTGACCTGCGTGTCGATACGGGCAATGTGATAAGTTCGACCGCCAAGCCAGTCGACGCCGATATTATGTGCATGCGAAACGAGGATGATCGGATCCGCTGGGCACTCGAAGAAATCGGGCAACAACGCCTGAAGCCTCGTCCGATCGGTGAGATAACGAACCGAGACGGTTTCCACCGCATCGAATTTGCTCAGCGCGGGGGGCAGCGATGTTTGAAATCCGACGGGATTGAAAAAACGTTTCGAAGCGTCGGTATCAGACATGCCTTAAGTCCTCTCTAACGAACCTCGTGCTGGACCACTGCGTCACAGAATCTTGTTGCTGTTTAAGCGCTACATCCAGACAGCGTCGTTCCAGCCGCAGTTTTCAACGCCATGCATACAATGCAATGCGGTTCTTTTAACAACCTGTGAATTTGCAACGGTGGCTGCAACATTGCGATGTTGTTAGGTCGCGCAAGTCGGCTCATTGCAGTGTCCGGTCGCCTGCGGCGAATGGTAATCGCTATCGCGACACCGGGGAGGAGCGCAAAAAGTGAGCGGAATAAGGGTCGCGGTCGTCAGCGGTGCCGCACAGGGCATCGGTGCGGCCACCGCACGACGCCTCGCCAGCGATGGTCATGCCGTCGCACTGATCGATTTGGACGAGAACGCTTGCAAGGATGGGGCCGATGCGATCATCGCGGATGGTGGACAGGCCACGGCCATCGGATGCGATGTCGCAAACGAGCGCGGAGTTGCTGCCGCGTTTGAAACGATTGAGACACGGTTGGGCGCGCCGACGATATTGGTCAACAACGCGGGCATCATTCGCGACAACTTGTTATATAAAATGCCTGTTGACGATTTCGATGCGGTTCTGAACGTCCATCTGCGTGGTGCCTTCCTGATGAGCAGAGCAGCGCAACGCTTCATGACCGGGCACCGCTTCGGTCGCATTGTCAACCTGTCCAGCGTCGCGGCACTCGGCAATCGTGGTCAAGCCAATTATTCTGCCGCCAAGGCGGGATTGCAGGGCTTTACCAAGACACTTGCGATCGAACTCGGGCCCTTCGGCATAACGGTGAATGCCATTGCCCCTGGCTTTATTCAGACCGACATGACCGCCGCGACCGCGGAACGTATCGGCGTGCCGTTCGACAAGTTCGTCACGTCAGCGTCTGCACAGATTCCGGTCCGCCGCGTCGGGCAGCCCGAAGACATCGCACATACGGTATCGTTCCTTGTTTCGGAAGGCGCGGGCTTCGTTTCGGGCCAGGTGATCTATCTGGCCGGCGGGCCGACATGCTGAACGAGGCAGGCAGCCTCGATTATTCTGACAAGACAGTGCTTGTCGTTGGAGGGTCGAGCGGGATCGGTCGCGGCATCGCGCGTGCCTTTCAAGCCCGTGGCGCCAATGTGGCCGTTTGGGGCACGCGCGCATCGATTGATGACTATGATGCGCCGGAGGAACTCGACGGAATCGCTTACTCCCAGATCGACGTGACAGACGAGCGGCAGGTGCGCGGTGCCTCGACGCCGTCGAAGCTTGACGTGCTGGTGCTGTCGCAGGGCACTGTTCGTTACGGTCGCAAGGAGTTCGCCGTCGAAGACTTCCGCACAGTCGTTGACGTCAACCTGAGCTCTATGATGGCCTGTGCCGAGCGGTTCCAGCCGCTGCTTGCCGAAAGCGGCGGATCGATCATCATGATCGCGTCTTCCGCAGCGTATCGGGCGACGCGTGGCAATCCGGCCTATGCGGCGAGCAAAGCCGGCGTCGTGGGACTTACCGGTACGCTTGGCCAAGCATGGGCTGCGAGCGGTGTGCGCGTCAACGGGATCGCACCGGGCTATGTCGATACCAAGCTGACCGAAGTGATGACCAAGCACGCTGGGCGCCGCGCAGCCCTGATCTCATCGATCCCGCTCGGAAGGTTGGGAGAGCCAGAAGACATAGCCGACGTGGCCTTGTTTCTCGCTTCTCCCATGGCCCGCTACATTGTTGGCCAGACTATCGTCGTAGACGGCGGGGTCATTCTCTGATGGCTGAGATAGCCCATGACAGCGAGGTCTGGCCTGAGCTGATCGATCTGGAGCGCCTGACGCGATGGATGGACGACCAGGAACTTGGCGCCGGAGCAATCGAAAAGCCGCAACCGCTCGGCGGTGGTACCCAGAATATCCTGCTTAAATTTATGCGCGCTGGCCGGCCCTACGTGCTGCGCCGTCCGCCGCGTGCACCGCGTCCGGAAAGCGACGAGATCATGCGCCGCGAGATGCGCGTTCTCGCCGCGCTGGCTGGCTCGGATGTGCCGCACCCTGGCTTTATCGCGGGCGAAGGCAACCCCGCCGTCCTCGGTACCGCTTTCTATCTCATGGAACCGGTCGAGGGCTTCAATGCGACCGAAGGCATGCCTCCCCTTCACGCGGGCGATCGGGCGGTGCGGCAGCAGATGGGCGAGGCATTGGTGGACGGAGCAATCGCCCTGTCGCGCGTCGATCCCGACGCGGTCGGCCTCGCGCCCCTCGGCAAACTGGATGGCTGGATCGAGCGGCAGGTTCCGCGCTGGCTCGGCCAGTTAGAGAGCTATGCCAAGTTCCAGGGTTGGCCTGGCATTTCCCAACTGCCTGGCGTGGAAACCATCACGGGCTGGCTGGAAGCCAACCGTCCGGTAACGATGCAGCCCGGCCTGATCCACGGCGACTATCACATTGCCAATGTGATGTTCCGCAAAGACGGTTCGGCGCTAGCAGCGATTGTCGACTGGGAACTCTCCACGCTCGGCGATCCGCTGATCGATCTGGGCTGGCTGACGGCGACGTGGCCCGATCCGGGCGAGGAAAAAACGCATATAGCGGTTGAACCGTCCTCGGGCTTTCCTTCGCTGAAGCAGCTCGTTGCGCGCTATCTCGATGCGAGCGGTAGGAGCGCTGAGGATGCGCGCTGGTACAGCGTGCTGGCTCCGTTCAAGCTTGGAGCAATCCAGGAAGGAAGCTATGCCCGAGCTTGCGCCGGTCTGGCTCCCCACGCCATGGGCGAGGCGCTTCACGCCCACACCGTCGATCTGTTCCGTCGCGCGCTGCGACGGATCGACAATCCGATCCTCTGAGATTTCCGGGGAGACGCACATGAACTTCGATCATTCAGAGAAGGTACGTCACCTGATCGCCAGACTCGAGGTGTTCATGGACGAGCACATCTATCCAGTGGAGGAGGAGCGTCGCGAATTCGTGTTCGATCCCGCCAATCTCTGGACGGAATGGCCGGCTATGGCGCCGCTGAAAGCCAAGGCAAAGGCGCAGGGCCTATGGAATCTGTTTCTCCCGCGCGACTATGGCGAATTCTCTCCCGGTCTTTCCAATCTCGAATATGCACCGCTTGCCGAAATTATGGGGCGCGTCAGTTGGGCGTCCGAGGTTTTCAACTGCTCCCCGCCCGATACTGGCAATATGGAGGTGCTTGCACGCTACGGTTCTCCGGAACAGCAAGAGCAGTGGCTTAGGCCACTGCTCGCGGGCGAAATCCGTTCCTGCTATGTGATGACGGAGCCGCAGGTCGCCTCGTCCGACGCGACCAACCTTGAGATGTCGATCAGGCCCGATGGCGACGATTATGTGATCAACGGCCGCAAGTGGTGGATCACCGGCTTCATGAACCCGGCGACGAAGCTGCTGCTCGTCATGGGCAAGACAGATTTCAAGGCTGCGCGCCACAAACAGCATTCAACCATCATCGTGCCCAAGGACACGCAGGGGGTCGTCATGGTGCGCGCGCAACCGGTGTTCAGCGACCTTCATTCTCCTGGCGGCGAATGCGAACTGCGCTTTGACGATGTTCGCGTCCCCAAATCCAACCTCATTTTGGGCGAGGGTCGAGGGTTTGAGATCGCACAAGGACGCCTCGGTCCCGGGCGCATCCACCATTGCATGCGATCGGTCGGTCAAGCACAACGCGCTCTGGAACTCATGGCGCGGCGGGTGGATAACCGGGTCGCCTTCGGCAAGAGGCTAGCAGACCAATCGTCGATCCGACAGGATGTGGCCCGCAGTTATTCGGAAGTGGAGATGCTGCGGCTGCTCACATTGAAGGCGGCCGATCGGATGGACAAGGTGGGCAACAAGGAGGCAATGGACCTGATCGCGGCAATCAAGGTCATGGGGCCGCAAATGGCGCAAACCGTTATCGATCGGGCGATACAGACCTATGGCGGCATGGGCGTGAGCGACGATACACCGCTCGCTTATCTTTTCACCCTGAACCGTTACCTCCGGATAGCCGACGGGCCAGACGAGGTTCACATGAGCCAGCTCGGAAAGCTGAAGATCAAGCAGTATAATGCCAAAGTCTCCTGAGACAGGCTCGGCTCGCTTACCGTATCGAGGACGCAACTCGTGAAAGCTCTGCGCTACTTTGGCGAACGCACTATTCGCTATGATGACATGCCCGACCCGACGATTGTCGAAGGACGCGATGCCATCGTGCAGATGACCGCATGTAGCATCTGTGGGAGCGATCTGCATATTTATCACGGCCATGGCTTTTCTGACGAGACCGGATTTTGCATCGGGCACGAAGCGGTGGGCGAGATCGTCGAGGTGGGTCGTGATGTGAGGCAGATGAGCGTCGGCGACAAGGTGATGATGCCGGCCATGGTCGGTTGCGGGCAATGCCGTTCGTGCCATACCGGCAACGTGATAAACTGTGAAAACAATGCATCGGCCTGCTATGGCCTGTCTAGCCAGCTGCAAGGCGTGCAAGCCCAGGCCTTTCGCGTTCCGGCCGCCGATATGAACGCATGGAAAATTCCCGACGGCATCAGCGACGATCAGGCACTGATGTTGACCGATGCGCTCGCCACCGCCTGGTTCGGCGCGCGTATCGCGGAAATCTCTCCGGGTTGCGGCGTTGCCATCATTGGCCTGGGCCCAATCGGGCTCATGGCAGTGGAAAGCGCGTTCACCATGGGTGCCAGTCTGGTCTATGCAATCGATCCGGTGCCTGAACGCCGCGCGCTGGCGGCGGCGGCTGGCGCAATCGCATTGGCCCCGGGCGACGCACTCGAGACCATCCGCGAGGCGACGTCCGGCCGCAAAGTGGATTGTGTCATTGAAGCGGTCGGCAAGGACGCAACTGTGGATCTTGCCTTGCGCCTCGTTCGTAAGCGCGGAACCGTTTCGGCTATTGGTGCGCAGCAGACACGCCGATATGCTTTCCCTCTGGAAAGAGCGTTTGCCTCAGGCCTCACCTTCCGGACTGGGGTCTGCTCCATAGCTGAGGAATGGCCAGCACTCATACCGCTTGTCCAATCGGGACGGCTTGGGCCGGAGCGCTATATCAGTCACCGCCTGCCGCTCAGCGAAGGTGAAATGGCATATCGGCTGTTTGACAATCGCGAAGGGGGCGCGCTGAAGATGGTGATGACGGCCTGACCGCACGACATGCTATGGAATTCTGCGAGATACGACACTTTCCGCGCTTTATCGCACCACCAGTAGCTCCCTGCTGGCGGCGGCGATATCAGGACAGCCGGTGAGAGACATGGCGAAGGCAAGCTCACTCCTGACCGTTTCCAGCATCTCGCTTACGCCGGAGCCTCCCTGTGCCGCCAGGGCATAGGCCCAGCTACGTCCGAGGAGGCAGGCATCGGCTCCAAGCGCCATGACGCGCAGCACATCCAGTCCTGATCTTATGCCACCATCACACAGGATCGGTACTCGTCCCGAGACTGCCTCGACGATGGGAGGGAGAGCCACTACCGTAGACGGCACGCCGTCGAGCTGGCGGCCGCCATGATTTGAAACGACAATTCCGTCGACATCGTGCCTGAGGCATTCACGGGCGTCCTCATGATCGAGCACTCCTTTGATGATGAGCTTTCCGTTCCAATGCTGTCGTACCCACGCGATATCTCTCCAGGAGACACTTGGATCAAAATTGCTCGCGACCCAAGTCTGGAAATTACCGAGCGCGTTGCCTTCGACAGCCGATGCGATGTTTCCAAAAGCATGCGGTCGGCCTCGAAAATAAACGTCCCACGGCCAGCGCGGGTGAGTAAGACCTTGCCAGGCACGTTGTGCAGCCGAGCGGAAGCGTCGCGGCGTGGACATGCCGGGCCAAAGATCGCGATAGCGAGCAGCGGAAAGCGGAAGATCAACCGTAAGCACCAGCACCGAGACGCCCGCCGCCTTCACCCGCGCGAGAAGTTCTCCAATGAATGGGCGATCCTTGAGAAAATAGAGCTGATACCAAATGGGCGCGATGCTCATTTTTTGGACCTCGGAAACGTCGCACGTCGAGACCGTCGAGAGCGTGAATGGGACATTGGCATCGGCGCCGCCCTCGCTGCCTGGGCTTCGCCGCGTCGCGCGTACATTCCTGCCATGCCAACGGGTCCGAGACCAACCGGCATGGACCAATGCCTGCCAAGAAGCGTCACACCCGTATCAAGCTTCGAAACGTCCACCAGCACGCGCTGCCGAAGTTCTATGGCCTCCATATCTTCGATATTTCGGCGTAACGTGACTTCGCCATAGGCGCCGCCATCAATGTAATGGAACAACAGACCCGGCAACCGCCGCTGCGCCATATCGCGAAAACTGGATACCGGCCTAACCATTGACGTTCTTTGGGTGATGACCTTTTGCGAAGGCTGGAGGATATGCATAGAGTCGCACGCCACCTCTTCGCAAGCGTTGATTGACAAGCCGAACGCAGCGGTCGGCCACTATACATGCTGTATTTTTGCAGAAGTCGCTGCTGAAGTCTCAGCTTTGCTGATGTGGACCTTGATACCAGCGATTTGGTAGACGCAGCGGTCAACAATTAAAATGGGGTCTAAATTGATCGATGCGAGAGTGGCCGTCGTGAGCGGCGGCGCGCGTGGTATTGGTGCGGCGATCGCTCGTCGGCTGGCAGAGGATGGGCATCATATCGCGCTGGTAGATTTGGACGCAGCGGCTTGCGAAGACACTTTGAATGAAATTGTGGGTGCCGGCGGGAAAGCGATCGCCGTGACGGCCGATGTCTCTGACGAAAATGACGTATTGGCTGCCTTTGACGAGATTGAAATTCGTATTGGCGCACCGGCCCTGCTGGTAAACAATGCAGGCATAATTCGCGATAACCTGTTGTTCAAAATGACGACGAACGATTGGGACGCGATCATGGGCGTGCATTTGCGGGGAGCATTCCTCATGAGCAGGGCGGCACAGCGCTATATGGTGGCGGCAGGCTTTGGTCGGATCGTGAACCTATCTAGCACGTCAGCGCTCGGAAACCGCGGACAGGCCAATTATGCAGCGGCCAAAGCAGGTTTGCAGGGATTTACGAAGACGCTCGCCAAAGAGCTTGGCCCGTTCGGGATTACTGTTAATTCGGTTGCGCCTGGATTTATTCAAACGGCAATGACTGCCGCCACCGCCGAGCGGTTGGGCCTCACTTTCGAGGAGTTTCTAGCCTCGGTTGCAAAGACGGTACCCCTTGGTCGGGCTGGCTGCCCTGAGGACATCGCTCACGCCGTGTCCTTCTTCTTCAGCGAAGGCGCCGGATATGTTTCCGGGCAAGTGCTCTACGTATCAGGAGGCCCCGTCGACTGACCTGCGGGCGACCGGACGTTCCGTTCCCAGTGGACCTTGCTATTGTATATTATGGCAACCATTCCAACGATAGCGCAGATACTCTGATATCAACGGTCTGTACGACACGGATTGATATGGAGCCAATTTTGCCTCCGAAGGCCGCATGTTAATACCAAATATCGGCAACTGCGTGGATGACGCCCGCCTTATACATATGTCATGAGCCATCGCCAATGGCGTGCCAAGCATGTATGCCAGCAACGATCGCACCATGGTCATTGTTGCTGGCATCTCACCCTGTCCGTTCAGGCTGCTTCGCGCATCCGCAGGATCTCTGGATGGGTCACCCTGGTTCGGGATCGCCCCGATGCCAACCGCCGACTCCCCGGCTTGACATCATATTGACTTGTCAGATCGAGCTCCTCTGCAAGCTTGCGCACATGCGGAATGACATGCTCGCTGATCAGCCGCATATTTTTGCGTCGCTGATCCTTGCCGGCGTCCCCTTGAACATTCATAAAAACGAAATGTCCGGGCCGGGCTACCCGCAAGATCGTCTCGATCCGCTCTTTGACATGTTCGGGCGTACCGGCAATGATTTGATAGTTGTCACGCATTTTCTGAAGAGCTGCATCGATTTCTGACCGCGCAATGTGCAAATCCTCCTCGGTTAGCTCTTTCTTGCCCAGACTCTCCCCCATGATCTTCTCACGATTAAGGCCGAGCCATCCCCCGCTTGCCTGGGATGAAAGACGCTTGATCGCGCCTTCCGAGTTGAACCCGGCGGGCAAAGTGTGTTCAGCACGCGCGAACAGACGATTTCCATGCGCGAACAAAAAATATTTTGCCAGTTCAAGTGCCTCTTCTTCCGTATCGCCGACCGCGACCATGCCCAGATAGCCGAAATTTTCCGGGCCGGCTTGAAAGCCGTGAGAAGCCGCCCGGTCAGCATACATTTCCCAAAGCTCTGCAGTCGGTGCGAGCGATGAAGCCAGCCCCAGATAAGGGTAATTGCGGTCAGCGGCCCACTGGACAGTTTCAAGGCTGAGGACGCCAGGAATCATGGTCGGCGGATATGGTTCCTGATAGGGAAGCGCCCAGGGATTTACGTGGCGGTAGTGAAAATGCTTGCCTTCATAGCGCCACGGCCCCGGCTTCGTCCAAGCTTGCAGAATGAAATCATGTGCTTCTTCAAACATCTCTCGATTGAAAGATGGGTTTTTATTGTTGAAGAACTGCTCTGGACCCGAACCGCGCACCCACCCCGAAATCACGCGTCCTCGCGATGTTAAGTCGATCTGGGCAAGTTCCTCGGCAACGCGTAACGGGTTACCATGCGCTGGCAACGGATTACCGATCAGCAAAAGCTTTACCTTCTCGGTGATCCGGGCGAGCACCGCAGCTGATATGTTAAGACAGGCGCTCATGCAAAACGGGTTGCCGTGATGCTCGTTCAAGCAGATGGCGTCGAAGCCCAGCTCTTCAGCATAGCAAAATTCGTCCAGATACTCATTATAAAGATCGGAACCGAGCTGACGGTCAAAATTGCTATTCGAAATTCCAAAATAGCTTCCGTGCTTCAGGACCTGTTCCTCGGTGACCCCGCGATAGGGCTGCTCTGTGAAATAACCTATGAGCATGATTTTTTTCTCCTAATCAGGAAAGAAACTTGCGGACGAGATGGATGAAGGCATCGGGGTCCTCGATCTCCGGCCGGTGACCCACGCCTTCAATCGAGTTCGCTACCGCATTGGGCAACGCGCTTTCATAGGCCTCCACGCATCCAAGCGGGCAAATGAGATCGTCCGTGCCGCGAATGATAAGCGTCTCATTTGGAACGCCCTTTAACAATGCAGGCAGCGACGGATCGAACATAAATGGTTGCCAACCGAGGCGCGATGTTTCC